>Ga0157359_1000934_pt1 | contig 11431 bp, 9 predicted proteins | sample AttcapACBM3_FD_111482 | JGI IMG/M metagenome (GOLD analysis project Ga0157359, IMG submission 111482) | Fungus gardens microbial communities from leaf cutter ant in Botucatu, State of São Paulo, Brazil - Atta capiguara ACBM3 | ecosystem: Host-associated > Fungi > Mycelium > Unclassified ...
AGCGGCTGTTACCGGACAAGTTGACGTTAAATTAAATGTCTCAACAGGCTGTACTGTAGGGGGTAGTCAAACTGAAGGAAATATGAACAAGTTTGGTACTTTAGATTTCGGTAAAACTTCTGGTACTTGGAACAACGTATTAACTGCTGAAGTTGCTTCTGCAGCAACTGGTGGCAATATTTCTGTAACGTGTGACGGAACTGATCCTGTTGATTTTACAGTTGCAATTGATGGTGGTGAACGTACAGACCGTACTTTAAAAAATACCGCATCTGCTGATGTAGTTGCATATAACGTTTACCGTGATGCTGCGCGTACAAACCTATATGTTGTGAATCAACCTCAACAGTTCAGTACGGTGAGTGGCCAAGCTACGGATGTACCAATTTTCGGTACAATTGCGCCAAATACGGGTACACCAAAAGCACAAGGCGATTATAAAGATACTCTCTTAGTAACAGTAAATTTCTAAATATAAAAAGAAATAATTAATTGAGTGGCAGGTTTGTTCGCGGTTGAATGAACCTGTTTTAAATGGAGGGGTGATGATATTTAATCGCGGTTCAGCATTTATATTTTTTTATTTTTTAATATCCTCAGTGAGTGCTGGAGAAATAGGAGCTAAATTAAATACACAAATTGAATTGTTACCTTCTTGTTCTATTAATAATAAAGTTGTTGAAAATAATACGGCAAATTTAAATTTAGGAACTATTGATTTTGGTGAAACGACTACTGCATTTAATGGAATACTAGAGGCAAGTTTGGTTAATGGTGGGAATTCAGGTTTACAGATTGAATGTGCTGGTATTTCAACTGTAAAAATAACCTTTGGGTCTGGAAATAATGATAGTAAAGTTCCTGCTTCATTTTCACAAAATTATTATCATGCTTTGAGTAATGGTAGAGACTACGTTGCTTATAACTTGCTCTATGGTTTAAGTAAACAAGTCATTAAAGCAAATGATGTATTTATTCTTAATGACATGAACATTAAAAAGAATATCGATATTTTTGGTCAGGCAACCCATGATGGTAGTCGTATATCTAAGGGTGAGTATACGGATATAGTGCCGATTACGATTGAGTTTTAAGAAAATGAAAGACTTTTGTTTTAAAGCAATATTTTTTTTGTCGGTTAGTCCGTTTATATATGCAGCAGACCCTCAATTAAATTCGAGTTTTAAAGTTCAAGCCAAAATTGAAAATGGATGCTCGATTGATAATGTTGAGCAGAAAATGGATTTTGGTCAATACTCAGCTTTATCCAAAGATAAAGTAATAGCGAATATTATAAATAGTGCAACTTCTTGGAATATTCGGTGTACCGAAAGCTTGCCTGTAAATATATCTATAGATGGTGGTCAAAACCTCGATAATAATATTAGACGCATGAAAAATACTTCATCGTCCGATTATTTGTCTTATAAGTTATATAACTCGAGTAGTTTAACAAATGAATATGTTGTAGGGAGTACATATTTACTTCCTGCTACAACGCCTACTAACCATCTGGCAAATTTTCAAATATATGGTGTCGTTGATTTAGGAAATAATAATGAATCACATACCGCCGGAATTTATAAAGATACTGTTTCAATAATGATTTCATGGTGATTTGTATGAACAATTCTGCATTTATTAAAAATGGCATTTTAAAAACTTTTTTATTTGCAAGTACATTATCACTTGTGACGCCTGCGATGGCTCAAGCGACTTTTTTAATTTGGCCAATTTATCCGAAAATTGAAGCCAACGAAAAAGCGACTGCGGTTTGGCTGCAAAATACGGGCAAGACCGATGCGATGGTTCAGATTCGCGTATTTAAATGGAACCAAGATGGCTCAAAAGATAACTATAGCGAGCAATCTGAGGTTATACCAAGCCCACCTGTAGCTAAAATTAAAGCAGGTGAGAAGCACATGCTTCGCTTAACCAAAAGTGCTAATTTGCCAGATGGCAAAGAACAGTCATATCGCTTAATTGTGGATGAGTTACCGATTCGTCTTTCTGATGGAAACGAGCAGGATGCTTCTAAAGTGAGCTTCCAAATGCGTTACTCCATTCCGCTTTTTGCTTATGGAAAAGGTATAGGCAGTGGGTTAAATGAAGAAAGTCAAAAAGCGAATGCAAAAAATCCTTTAGCTAAGCCTGTATTACAATGGTCAATTCGCAACAATGAACAGGGTCAGCCTGAGTTATATCTTAAAAATAATGGTCAAAAATTTGCACGCCTTTCATCACTCAAAACGTCAAAAACTGGCAATGATATTTCTTTAGGAAAGGCTGCCTTTGGCTATGTTTTATCAAATAGCACCATGAAGTTTGCCATTGATAAGTCGACCGCGAATGAGCTGTTAAAAACTTCTAAAATATATGGCGTTGATAGCTCAGGCATAAAACAAGAGTTGATCGAAATCACCAAAATGGAGGATCCAACATGATCCTTCGGCATAATAATTTATGCAAAAGTATTTTGCTAATTTTGTTGTCGGGTGGATGCTTAAATATTCCCAATATTGCTCTTGCTGGCGAATTGCCTCCACCACCAAAAGATATTAACGAAATTAATCAACTGTTTAAGCTGTATCTCGACTTGGTTGTAAACCAATATTCAGTGCAACAAGTTGTCCCTGTTATTGTTAAAAATGATGAGTACTTTATACAAAAAAACAAGCTCATTGATGAGTTGGAAATTCAGATTCCTCAAGCGTTATTAACCAATACTGAGACTGCCTTAACCAATCAAGATATCTTAACTTTAGGGTTTAGTGGCGATGCGAGTGACTGGATATCTTTAGATAAATTAAAAGATGTAAGCTATGAATATAATTCATCAAACCAATATTTTAAGCTGAACTTCCCGCCTGCTTGGATGCCAACTCAAGTTTTGGGTAAAGACTCATGGTATAAGCCAGTTGTTGCTCAGTCGGGTATAGGGCTACTCAATAACTATGATTTTTATACTTATAGACCGCATCAAGGTGGGTCAACCAGTAGTTTATTTACAGAGCAGCGTTTTTTCTCTCCATTAGGAGTAATTAAAAACTCAGGTGTCTATGTCAAAAATCAGTATAAAAATGAAGGTAACGCCGAGACTTTAGACAATGACGGCTATCGTCGTTATGACACATCTTGGCAGTTTGACAACCAAAAGAATGCGACCTCTTTCTTGCTGGGTGACATTATTACCGGAAGTAAAACTACGTGGGGGAGTTCGGTTCGCCTCGGTGGTTTTCAGGTACAAAGAAACTATTCAACCCGACCCGATTTAATTACCTATCCATTACCACAGTTTATTGGGCAAGCTGCATTACCAAGCACAGTCGACTTAATTATTAATGGTCAAAAGACCAGCTCAACTGAAGTACAATCTGGCCCGTTTATATTAAACAATGTTCCCTTTATTAATGGTAAAGGGGAAGCCGTTGTGGTGACGACTGATGCGGTCGGACGTCAGGTTACTACGGCTGTTCCATTTTATATTGCAAATACATTGTTAAAACCGGGACTATTCGACTATTCATTGTCGTTAGGGAAAATCCGTGAAGACTACGGATTGAAGAATTTTTCTTATGGGAAATTTGCAAGTGCTGCCGATGCTCGATATGGGGTAAATGACTGGTTAACCATAGAAGGACGAACCGAGCTTTCTTCAGACCTACAGTTATTCGGTGCAGGGTCTGTACTCAAGCTGGCAAACTTAGGGGTGCTCAGTGCTTCTTTTACCCAAAGTAAAGCCGATAAGTCGATGTTTGATGATCGGACGAAAGACTTACAGGGTAAGCAATATACGGTTGGGTACAGCTATAACCGTAACCGGTTTGGTTTTAGCATTAACCATAACCACCGTGATGATGAATACACCGACCTTTCACGACTGCAATATAGCAATTTAATTTCGGTCAATAGTAATGAAAGCTTAACGGCCAATACTTACTTTGCGACCAAAAACTCAGGGACTTTTGGTGTCGGATATATTGATACCAAAGCAAATGACTTTAAAAATCGTTTCTTGAACTTGTCATGGGCGCCTGTTTTACCAACTTATATGAATGGCGTAACCGTTTCACTCAGTGCAAACCGTGATTTTATTGAAAAAGAGTGGAGTGCTGCATTTCAAGTTTCAATTCCACTGTTCCAGCGAAACGCTACTATAAACTCGGGCTATGCATTTAATAAACAGGGCGATACTGGCTATATTAACTTCAACCGATCTGTACCATCCGAAGGTGGTTTCGGTGTCGATTTAACCCGACGCTATAATGAAAATAGTGAAGATTTAAATCAGGCGCGGGTCAACTACCGCAACGGTTATATCAATACTGACTTTGGTATGTCTGGAAATCATGACTATAACTACTGGTTTGGTTTATCTGGTTCCCTCATTTATATGTCAGGCGAAGTATTTGCGTCGAACCGTTTGGGTGAGTCTTTTGCATTGGTCGATACCAACCAAGTACCCGATGTTCTGGTCAGATACGAAAACAGTTTAATTGGTCGAAGTAATAAAAAAGGCCATATTTTTGTACCATCCGTGACGCCTTATTATTCGGGTAAATACAGCGTCGACCCAATTGACTTACCTTCAAACTTTACCATTACCCAAGTGGAGCAGCGTATTTCCGCGAAACGTGGTTCGGGTGTGGTGATTAAGTTCCCGGTTCATCAGTCTATTGCTGCCAACGTTTATTTGACTCAAGCAGATGGCAAACCTATACCTGTCGGTTCTGTGGTGCATAGAGAGGACCAAGAGTCGTCATATGTGGGAATGGATGGCATTGTCTATTTAGAAAATTTAAAACCGAACAATACCGTAACGGTTCAACGCTCGGATCAAAGCATTTGTAAAGCAGATTTTTCTGTAGATGTAGAGCAAGCCAAGCAACAGATTGTGGTGGTTAAGCCTGTTACGTGTCATGAGGTATCTTTACCATGAATATAAAAACAAAAAAATTACTCAGCCATTTATGCCTGTTTTCTGGACTTATGCTGGCTGGAAATTTGGCTCAGGCTGCTTGTAGCGTGAGTGCTTCTGGTTCATCTTCTATTTCAGTTCCGTCTATCTACTTAACGGAAAACGGTGAGAACTCTTCACAGTTTAATTCGGGTTTGTCATGTACGGGTTTTAGCTTGGCTTTGGCGAACATGACTTATTTAAAGTATCGGGTTGAGCAAATGTCGAATACATTTACCAATGCTCAAACCGGAGAAAAACTCAATGCCATTATTTTAGACAGTAACAATGAAATTCTGAGCTTAGGCCAAGAGAAAGACATGAGTAGCTTTACGCTAGTCAATCTTTTTAGTGGGCCAGATGGTAATTTACCTTTTTATATACGCCTTCCGGCTGGGCAAACTGTATCACCGGGTGTTTATCAGGCTGACTCACCGTTAAAAGTAAAATGGTTTTATTCTGTACCGGGTGTCGCTATTGCCGGCATCGGGATCTTCTTTGAAAGCCCAGGGTTTAAACGTGGGGTATTAGGTATTGGTTTTAACTGGGGAAGTGGAGCCGATTCACTCGGTTCACTTTCAATTACCGTACTTCCGGACTGCCGAATTTTAACTCAAGACGTAAACTTTGGTACGGCAGCATTTGCTTCCAAGCTTGAGCCTGTACAGTCATCTATGGGAATTCGGTGCTCTGTAAATACACCATATTATGTGAGTTTAAATGATGGACTTTCCCCGCAAAACGGCAACCAGCGCGCCATGAAGTCGCAAACGGGAAATACATTTTTAAAATACGATATTTTTAAAAACTCATCGAATGACCGATGGGGAAGTGGTAATGAACGTTGGTCGAGTTTAAATGCGACTATCAATCCGGGTGTACATAACGGAGTAACCCAGCAGAGTTATGTGTTTACCACAAAAATTGTCGATGAAAATGCAGACACTACACCAGCGGGAACCTATCAAGACACGGTGACAGTACAAGTCGAGTTTTAGATTTCGTTTGTTTTACTAAGGATAAAAGCTCAGTTCATGGGCTTTTTTCTATTTAATTTTTATTAAATTACTCAAGCTCTAATTGGTCATCATCTTTGGTAATTTTAATCTTAATCTTTTTATATTTTCGCTTATTTGGATCTAACGCTGAGTTCATTACTTCATCCGCAAAAGGCGGGCACTGCATGAGTTTTGCATAAGCTCTATAGCCGATGCATATACGAGCAGGTGGGCAATCGGTTCTTTTTGAATAGTATTCAATGAGTGAGTTCAGTTCCTGTAATAAAGTTTGCTGTTCCATCATACATACTTAACACTTAGATAACTCAAGCATAATAGACTTAAACGTTTAGTGGAATATGTATTTAAAATATCCAATTTAATTAAATTGTGACCAAGTTCACCAAAAACAACATTTTGTGTATCAAGTATGTTTTTATATAAATATACGGTGTTTTTTTAACCGAATTGTCATAATGGAAAGTTAAGTTAAGCCTATAACAAGAAATGATGAAGATTGTTGCGAACAATAAAACCAAGAAGCAATTTTCAAGTAAAGCTGGTCTGTTGTAATTAAGCTAATTCGAAAGAATTGGCTTTTTTATTTTAATCAAATTAGACACATTTTGTGTACTCAAGTGGGGTGATCAAAAATATTCTGCTCACCCCATCTATGATGTTAATGATTAATTCAAATAGTTGTTGATATGCGATATATAACCTTGATCATTCAAAAAGGGGATAATTAAATGTTGCTGTGCTCTAGTTATCCCTACATATGCAAGACATTTTTCAGCTTCAGGATCTCTATCTTCTCTAGGCATGTTATCTAGGCCAATAAAAAAAGCTATAGGAAATTCTAAACCCTTACATCCTTCGATATACATAACTTTAATACTATTTAATAAAGGGTTAAAGTTCAGTTTTTCTTCCCGTTTAAGTAGAAAAGTGACAGCATCTGGACCAAAAGTATCTAATAAATTTTTTCTGATTAGTTCAAGCAACTCACGATTACCTGGTGTAATAATGATACCAATATCTTTAAATGTGTATTTATCTGACGAAATCGCTCTTTGAATTGCTTTAATTAAATATAGAGTTAATTCTTCAATATTGTTTAACTGCTTAAGAACAGGCTCAGAGCCAGAATGACAATATTCTATATTGGGCGTTAGGCGTGATGATAAATCATCATCATCGGTCAATATCTCATTTGAGCCGTCAGAGAATAAACTAGCTAATTTAAGGATTTCTTTTGTATTCCGATAGCATTCTTTAAGTTCCGTTGGCTTTTTACCTTGTACCGTTAGTCCAACAGATTTCCAATTAGGACGCTTTCTACCAAAAACATTCTGTGCTGGGTCGTAGCAAAATAAGATACTGTTCGTTTCGGGATCGATTAGATTGGTTATTCCTCGTACCCAATCATCTGAAAGATCCTGCCCCTCATCAATTAAAATCGCTTGATATTTTTCAGTAGAATTCTCATTAATATGGTCGATTAATAAATGACCTATTCGCTCATTATATTGACTTTGATCTTCATCTGGATATTTTTTTAAGTTTGCTTGAGTAATTTTCTTAACTAGTCCATGAAAATGAGTAATAGTGATATTTGATGGTGAATTTTCATTTAAAATATTCAGTTTAAGTTGATTTAATAAGTTAAGGTTAAAACATATAACAAGAATTTTCCATTCAGGGTTTGTCTGCTGTAGGTACTTAGCACGACATGAGAGAACAACACTTTTCCCACTTCCCGCTACACCTTTTAGGATTCGATGTCCTTCACCAATATTTTTTGCTACCTTTTCTTGCTCAACACTTAAAGCTTTAACTGTATTTATATTTAAAATTTCTGTCTGTTCACCAATACGGATTTCAGGAAATAAAGTATATCTTAAATGTTGTAACTCTTTAAAATTAAGAGGTTCAAAAGGAAAGTTAATACGATCAAATTTTAAAGATGCTTTAATTTTTTTAATAAAATTCTTACATTCATCTCGATTGTCTAAATCAAAATTAAGGTCATCAGAAAACAATGCTTGCTCATTTGGTATTATTGAATCATTAATTAATCCTAAATCAGTTGCTTCTTTACGACTCATATTTGTAAATGCAATACATTTGCCGATAGGAAAACGGATATTTCCTGCATATTCACCATCAATTTGGATCAAAGAAGTATTCTTGCCTACAAGATCCCGAATTTTGTTAACGTAATGCCTTGCTTGTTGCAAAGGATTTGTAACTTCTACCTCTTCATTTTCATTGTAAAAGTTACCGCGAAATTTACGCGGATTAAAACTTTTGAATCTATTTTTAGACCAATCTTTTACTTCTAAAACTATTATCCCAAAGTCTTGGCTGAAAATTACAAAGTCACTATACCGTCCTAGAACAGGAGTGTCATACCAAACATAATGTTCATCATCGGGATGGAGAGCTTCTCGTAAAATTTTAAATATTTTCTTCTCACCAGATGTTGCTTTATGAATCTTTAAAATGCTTTCAGGGATCATTTCAGCCATATATTTATCTCAAACTTTTTATAAAGGATTATTTTAAGAAGTTCGCAATTGTAAGAAATAATGTGAAACATATCAAATTTATATATAATGTTTTTAATAAATCTCTCTTTAATTTGGAGTTAATGAAGATAATGGAACAGCTTTCACCTATTAATTATTCTGAAATTCCAGATGATTTTAATAAGCTAAGGGATTTATTTGAATATGGGTGGAAAAATGGCGATACTGATTATGGTTGGTTTTGGCAATGGCATAGTTCTTTTGATGAGAAATTTGAGCTTTATGACGTCAAAACAGGTTCATTTGGTGATGGTTATATTGTCTTAATAAAAGCAATTTTAAGTGCAAAATATGGCAAACCAATAGGCTATAAGTTTTCAAAACTTTTACAAGTAGCGCATGTTCTTTTAGAGCATCATCCAGAATTTTGGAAACATTTTCTATTAGTAGTAAAGCATTATGGGCATATGGATTTGCTCAAATCACAAGATATAAAAGGGAAGTTGTTTAGTAAAACCAAAAAAATATCGGCAGAGAATTTTAATCCAGATCACTCTTATAATTCACTGATAGAATTTTTATGTCCTGTTTTCGAAGGAAGGCTATTTTTATGGGAGTACCAACAGAATTCTACTGAAGAAAAAAATCTTGAGTTACCACTCGTAGCTTTACAATATTTTTTTGAAAATTCGCGTACTTTTGAAGAGTTAGGTTTTAGTGAAACTCAATTTCAATCATGTTTAAAACGTTATTTATTAAAATGTTTTCATGCTGATCATGAGGCTTATCTTGTAAAAAATAAGTACGTTATAAAATCTATAAATATTGCCAAGATGAGTAATAAAGATCACACACATTTATCTGTTTTTTCACGTAGGGATGTAGATTGGCAAAATGTAGAAATTAAACTTTTTTTATCAATCGTTTCATTTTTAAAATTGGAAGAATTTATTGAACAAGGTGTCTACTGTAGTAATAGTGACTGTTTCTTTTTGACACTAAAATATAATCAATTAAAAATTACTAAAGAACAAGATCATTTAATAGATAAGATTTTTTCTCGAATATTAGAACTTACGATAGGTCAATATGAGTGGAATGATATGATTGGACATGGTTTTCCATCTTTATTTATTGATGATCCTATTTCTAATTTATAAACCCAAATTTAACAATAACTCTCTCATTATTTATCCTTACTTTTTAATGATCTAATTTAAAACAAATGTCATTTTGTATGCTTGACTGCAAAAGGGTTGAGCACTATCCTTTGCCTGCTGGCCACATTGCCAGTCGGTTTTAGCAGACCGTATATTATCTCCCGCATCAGAGCCATTCCTTCTGAGGACTACTCTTATGTGGTGAACTACTCGTTCCCTCCCGTAGCGGTAGGACGGGAGAGGGACACCCTCGGGTGTGCTAGTTTGAGATAATACTAGTCTGCTAACCCTTTCTCGTTCTGCCACCATAATTCTATAAATGTCTGGCAGAACTCCCAATAAAAAGGAGTTGGCTTTGCATATTCATTATTTCTTGGCAGTCCTTGCCAAAAGCTATAACGACACAGCTTAAAAATTACAGCAGCTTGAACGCCATAAGGTTTTCAGGCTTTACGTCATTTTTACTTAAAACTTAGCAACAATAAAACTTGAGATGTGCCAAGCACCGTCTTGCGGCTTTGCTGTGCCTTTTTTTCTCCCAAAAAGGGCACAGGCTTTTTCTCATATCGATACAACAAGAATTTTATAACGGTAAAACTATGCCAAATTACTTAGAAACCTCTTCCAAAAAATTACAGGCTATTCAAACTGCCATAGAACTTATTACGACACATGGATTTCATAATGTAGGCGTAGACATGATTGCTAGAGAAGCTAAAATCACCAAAGGTACGCTTTACAAGTATTATCACTCCAAAGAATATTTGGTCGAAATGTGTATTGTTTTTCAAAAAAGCCTGCTCAGAGAAGAAGTACTCGGTATTATCTATTCAAGCCGTTACTACACCTCAAAAGAAAAACTCAGAAAAATTATTGTGTTACATACTAATTTAAACAGCTTGTACCATTTATTACTTAAAGCCATTTTTGAAATAAAACTCATTCACCCGAAGGCTTACAGTATGGCGGTTGAGTATCGAAAGTGGCTGCGCCATGAGATTTTTGACCTAATTTTTAGCGGAGAAATCCGCGAACCAAAATTCGATGCCAACATGGTGGTCAACCTTATAGATGGTTTGCTGTTACAGGCTTTAAGCTCAAACAGTTTGGAAGAAAGAGATGCGGTAGTGGAGCGGTTTTTTTAAGGCCTATGTGTTTAAGGTGAAAAATCGGGTAGCTAAAAATAGACAGAGTTGTATGTATTTAATATATTATATTGTTTTCTAATTTATATGAACGTAATGTTTAATAATATTTCCCATATTTTAGAGAGTTTTGGTTTCCTCTCACAGCATCGTTCGGTGTATCTCCAGTTTTCTGATGCATCTTTGAATAGTCAGGTTTTTTTACAACGTATAAATGGGCAACATTCTCTTAATCAGGGCATGGCAGCCGAACTGATTTGTTTATCAACCAATGCCCATATTTCACTCAAGAAATTTATTGGGGTACAGGTTGCTGTTGATCAGGTAACAGATCGAGGAAATTTTTTCCGTACTACGGGTATTATTACTGGAGCATCGCAGGGGCAAAGTGATGGTGCTCTAACTATATATAAGCTCACCATAAGTGATCCAACCTATCTCTGGCATAAACGCCGCAATAGCCGCGTGTTTATGAATAAAAGCGTGCGCGATATTAGCGAAATTTTGTTTAAAGAATGGCAAGGAAAAAGCCCGTTATTTGCTTCAAGCTTAACCCTTGATACATCTGGCTTAACCAAAGACTACGATGTGCGTCCATTTGTGATGCAGTCAAACGAAAGCGATTATGACTTTTTAACTC
>Ga0157359_1000935_pt1 | contig 11426 bp, 4 predicted proteins | sample AttcapACBM3_FD_111482 | JGI IMG/M metagenome (GOLD analysis project Ga0157359, IMG submission 111482) | Fungus gardens microbial communities from leaf cutter ant in Botucatu, State of São Paulo, Brazil - Atta capiguara ACBM3 | ecosystem: Host-associated > Fungi > Mycelium > Unclassified ...
AGTGATTTGATGTCATATTGAAGTCAAACATGTCTCAGACATGTTTGGAGCTTGGAATATAACACTTGTCTACAATCTCTCACTTATAAAATTCCATTTCTGTCTCTATTCTTTCTTCTTATATATTCATCTCTAATCTTGCTTGAGATATTGTATGTTCTGCCATTCAGACAGAGTTCTCTAGGCAAACTAACACTACTAATACTATCTGTTATTCTGTTATTCTAGCATTCTATGTGGAGATAAACTTCCTTAGTAGAAAAAAAACTCCCAACAGCAATAATAATAGCAATAGTAGCATCTACAAGAGCAACAGCAGTCACAAAGTAAGAAACCAGAATAACAATGGCAGTAATATCTATCAGGTAGATAGTATTATTGTTTTTGCAAGCATGGCTACTATTCTTTTACTAATTTATCTCCTCTCTCCTAAGCCTTTAGTTGTAATCCTTTGACTTACTGATTACTTTTCTGCAGTGTGTACTCCTCTGAGTGGTTTCACTCAAGGACACTAGATATAAGCAAAAGTGCAAGCATTAAAATTCTACAAGAAGTACTTAAATTCTAATCCATCTGTTAAGATTTCAACCTTCAGAATTATAAAACTACCTACTAAAAATCTCTCTCTTACAGAGGTTGATCCACTTATAGTAGCCACTCTTATAAAAGGGTAGATTAACAATAAGTATGCAGTTTCTCTAAAGAGTAATGATAGATATGAATTAAATGGTTAAACTCTTGATAACCAACTGTATATGCCCTTCTTCTTATAAATTGACAATTCACTAAATTTCTTGACTCAGTCTATCCAATCTTGCATCAATGTAGTTATTACAATAGAGGACTTTATAAGATCAAGTAGAGTTAATCATACATGTATGGTCTCAAGTCAAAGTAAATTTGTTTTACCTAATATGAGAAAGCTTTCTTGTGTAAGAGCAAAAAAGCACCTTATGGCAGTTTTAAAGAGGATAAATAGTTCTTGGATTCTAGTATCTTTATTCACTTTACTCTATTTGAGTCTGACTTTCTTAATATAACTTTAGGTAATTATAGTTAAGTTAAGACTACAAACTCAAAAGCACTGCTATTTATAATTGTTTCTGGTGCTGTTCTAATTGAATATGAAATCTTCAATCCTCAGAAAGGAACTACTAAAGTTGCTGTATCAAAACTATGGCCAGTATATTATGTCTCTAGCATGCAGATGTATCTTCTCTCTACTAGACAAATTCTTCAGTCTGGACTAAGAGTAAAAGGTGATAAAAGTAGTTTTACTTTTTGTAATAAGTCTGGTGATGCTGTCCTATCAGCTACTGTTAACCTTTGGAGCAATGTTCAGATTATGAGAACTTGTATTCTCAAATATAATGTTCCCAATCCTGTAAGTATTACAATAAGATATCTAGACTTTGAGACTTTACATCATAATTTTGGACATGTTTCTGATAAAGTCATGCATTATTTTCTTGACAACATTGAAGATGTAAAGAAGATCCATTTGCTATAATTGTACTCTTGGAAAGATATACTAACACAATTTCCCTGAGAATTCTGTTTACTCTAGTGAGTCTCTAGGATTTATTCACTTAGATTTCCTTGAGCTCCTTATCTTGTCTTATTTAAAGTACAAGTGAGTGATTATATTTCTTGATGACTATTCTTTCTATTGTAACATTGCTTTTTAATATAAAAAGTCTAAAACTGCAGAAGCAATTAAGTCAATTTTCTAGATGTGGTCAAGTACTACTTTCCATTCTATAAAGAGGTTGCACACTGATAATAGGGAAGAATATATAACAGTGGAATTACAATCCTTTTTAAGAGAACAAGAGATTATTTATGAGACTAGTACTCTATATGTATACTAATAGAATAGTTATGCTGAATAATTGAACTGGATCTTGCTTGAAAAGATGTAGTTAATGTGACTTGAAGCATGTCTACTAGATTTCTGGTGGGAGTTTGTAATTACAGCTACAGCTCATATATAATTGCATACCTGTTAGGTATCTCAAATAGAAAATACCTCAGAAGATCTTCTTTGGTAATGAACCCAAAATATTACACTTTCATATCTTTGGCTACAGAGCCTATATGTTTCTTCCCAGTGAAGTTTGTGCCAATAAACTTGTGTTACATTCTAAATTAATGATATTTATTAGGTATAAGAACAATGGTTATTGCTTTATATACCATATACAAGAAAATAAGTATAAATTGTATGATAAGTTATTAGACAAAATAAGTTTAGAGATAGAGTCATCAATATCTAGCTCTTTTGTAAAAGATAGACCTGCTCCAGTACTTATTCTACATATATCCATTCCTTCCATTCAAACCAATTCTCTTACTTATTCTTTTTCACCCTTTCTTTTTATAAGTATCTATCTCTCTTATCTACCCCAGAGTCTAAAAAGTCCATAGTAAAGATTGAAGAGAATAATAATGTTGACTCTAATGTTGAGATGCAATCACTCAGCCCTCAATAATCTTTGCAACCTACTCTACAAACACTACAAGAAGGTTCTAAATCAAAGAGATCTAAGCATCAAACTCAAATACTCTTTAAAGAAGAAAATATTTATGGAGAACAAGAATTCCTATCAATATCCTACAAAATTCTTTATAGTAGCCAAGAAGGAGGTCTTCTAACCCCAATATAGCATGTGATATATATGAAAATGATCACCAGGAATTATAAAGAATTCATCAGAATACATGACAATTTTCTAATAATTCACTGTTCAGGATAATATCCAGTAAGAAGGCCAACATCCAATCATTGTTAATAATAATAGAGTAGAATAGACATTCCACCTTTTGCAGGTAAATTAGCTATCACTAACTACTTAGCACATTTTATAAGAGAAAAGGGAGTTGAGAAAATTTGCTTTTTCTTAGTACAACATGTAAAAGAGTCTTGCCTAATTCCTAAAAACCTTGAAGATGTTGTTAAATTGCCAGCTAACATTCAAAAAGTGTTATAAGACAAGTGTGTGGACAGACTTTAGGGTTAGGGTTAGGACAGATAAGATATAGTAGTAGTATTATTATTAGTCTATAACAAGAGAGAGAGGGTATATGACTGGAAGTCACATGACATGATGTCATATGCCTAGATGAGTCTAGAGCAGTCTGGAAGAACTTAGGATCTAGAAGGATTGGGAAGAGTCTGGAGATGGAGTGACGTTAAGAGACATGGGTTCCTTATGGTGTACACATGGTGCATGCATATATGATGGAGATTAAATAGTATGATGTCAGGGCACATGGACATGGCATGGTAGCCTTGAAGTAGATGCATGGAAGATGAGTAATGGACATGAGGACAGAGCATAGACATTAGGGTAGGCATAGAGAAGTTGTAGCATGGACTATGAAGACTTTATATAAATAGTTGGTAGAATACTGTTGTGGTTCCCTGTCAAGTTCTCTTGTGAATACACAACTTGTGATTTTCCCCACTTGATTGCCTATTGAGAGCTTTACTTGCTTGTGTAGTTATTGGACTTTGTGTCTAGTGGTTGCTACAACAAAAAGTGGCTTAAGTTCTGTCTTGAGAAGCTAAAATTACTTAAAGACAAAAACATCTATGAAGTTGTGAACCTCCCTAAGAGAAGGAAAGCAATTAAGAATTTCTGGATGTTCAACATTAAGTCTGATGGTTATTATAGATCTCAACTTGTTGTAAAAGAATTTTCTCAGATCAAAGGAATTGATTTTGACAAATTATTCTCTTTAGTCATTTGCTATGAGACAACACACCTATTTCTAGCTGTTGCTACCCTTGAAGATTGGGATATCCATAGTGTTGATATAAAAATACCTATCTATATAGTGATCTGAATAAGAAAATCCATATGAAGCAGCCTAAAGATTTTAGGCTATCTGATAAAGAAAAGAAAGTATAGCAACTCCACAAAGCATTGTATAGCTTTAAGCAAGCTAGCTTATCTTGTAGGTAGACTATGACTAAGTTAATTTTAGTTTTAGAATTTAAGTAATATAAATCTGATGCTAGTATATATTACTTTATTGATAAAGAGACTAAAAAGCTTGTTATAACAATTATTTATGTCAATAATGTTGACTTCATGGGTTCAAAAGATTCCCCACTCCTTTTAGAGTTGAAGTAAAAATTCATGATGAAATAGGAATATTGTGACCTTGTATTATAGCAGATTTCAGGCTAATCTTAGAAGATAACTAATTATGTCACTATATTGATATGCTTGTATCTTTATGAATACTAATTTTCACATAATATATGATATATCATTAGAAATAGTTTGATAAGCACTTTCCAATGCAAATTTGATCATGGGAATCTGTTCAGTTATTTCTAAGATGAAACTTGTAATTACTGATGATTTGATATCTCAGTAATCTGTTGTCATTTTATACATTCCATATATACAAATAGTCCTTATTTGAAGCTTTCTAGTGCAACTTGGTTTGTATAAATTGGTTTACTAGTTATAGAGATACAAGTTAAATAAAGTTTGTAGTATCTTGGAGAAACTATATAAATTATATTTCTCTATTCTATCTCAGATGTCTTTATTAGACTCTTGCCAACTCTATGGACCTCTATTACTTAATATCTAAGGATTACTAGTAACTAAAGTAACTTACTTAGCAGTTTCTATATTAGATAACTATTCTAGATAAAATACTTAGTCAGTAGTTTATACTGTATTAAGCCTTATCCTAAAAATTAACCAATACTAATACTAAATTTCTGGTGTTAGCAATAACACATCTTACTATCTTTCAGTAGTCCTAATCTCCTAAAAGTTTACCAAGTTCTCTTTTGAAATATATGTTGTATCTCTACTAGTTATACTGGTTATATATTTCAGAAATAGACTTGGAAAACCTTAGTAGGTTAAGACTACTAAAGAATAACAAGATTTGTTGTCACCAATACCAAAAGAAGATATGAGTTTTAGTTAATTTTCAGAATAAGGCTAGTATAGTATAAACTACCAGTTTATATATTAGGTTATCTACCTAAAATAGCTATCTGTTATAGCAACCACTCATCACTCAAGGACAAATGATCTTACAATGAGCAAAGCTCTCCAATGGGCTATCAAGTAAAGAGTGGGGGAATTACAAGAGAACTCGACAAGGAGCCCTTGCTATATTGCTTCTCTATATATACTACTACACCGTGGTCCGTGCTACAACAATATGTCTACCTCATGTCCTATTACTCATCCACCATATGTCTATCTTAAGGCCACCATGCCATATACATGTGCCCTGACATCATACTCTTAATCTCCACTGTACATATGCACACCATGTATACACCATGAGGAACCCATGTCCCTTGACATCATTCCTAACCCTAACTCCAATCTAGACTCCTCTTAATCCTTCTAGACTCTAAGTCCTTCCAGACTGCTCTAGACTTCTATCACATGACTTCCAGGTCATGTGCCTATCTCCTATCTTTCTTCTGTTGTAGACTAATAATTAATTACTTATTTATGTCCAGCTAACCCTAACCCTAGCCAAAGTCTGTCCACACACTCGTCTTATAACACTATCTGGAATGGAAACTGCTAAGTAAGTTATTCTAAATACTAGTAATTCTCAGATATTGGAAATAGAGTCTATAGAGTTTAGTACAGGACCAGCAAGGATATCTAAGGGAAAATAGAGAGTAGTGATTTACACTGGAAGAGGTTGTGGGTATGAATGAGGGAGAAAAGTATTATCTATGATTGTAAGATAGATAGCTAGAACAGAATGTAACAAATACAGCATATAAGATGAAGCCAAAGATTATTCTAGCACTGTCTTCTGCATTCTTGAATAATACATAACCAACTATTTGGACTTCTAAGAGATCTTATTAGATCTTGGATAACAAAATATGAACTATATTTAACATATACATAAGTTACAACTATAAGGATTGAAAGATCTCTATAGACCAATCTAAGTACTTAAACAAAGTTCTAACATGCTTTAATATAGTAACTAACCCAACAAGTACTCTACTACTATTAGACTATATGTTTAAATTCAATAATAAGCAGTGTAATTCCAGTTTCTATCAAAAGTACCAGCAACTAGTTAGATTTCTGATATATCTAATAATTGGCTTATGTTCTGATATAGAATTTGTTGTAGTCAAACTTGCCCAGCAGATAGAAAACCTCTTAAATAAGTATTATTAAGCTAGATTGCATCTTTGTAGACATTTGCTTAATACTTGCAAGTATTAGATAGTCTATGATAGACTTAGCAATAAGTTTGTTGTAGTATACTCTGATTTAGACTGAGTGCAAGATCCTGAATTATGTAAATCCATAACTAGTTACTTTACTCTTATAGCTCATATAGCAACATCCTAGATAAGCTACTAGTAAAATATAGTAGTTCTGTCTTCAACTAAGACTGAATATATAGCCTTTTCTAATTGTAGCTATTAGCTTATTTAAATAAGAAACATTCTCAATAAGGTTGGTTTTAATATTCCAGCTCCTATTAATATCTACTATCATTATATAAGAGATTTAATTGAGGATGAACAAGTTAAACCATGTCATATTGATGGGAAAAAGAATCCTGCTGATATTCTGATCAAAAACCTTGGTCAAGTCTTATTTAGTTGTTTTTATCTATCTCTTAACTTTATCACATCCCATTCCAACCATATTTATCTCAACTATATATTTAGACTTCTGAGATATCTTACCAGATCTTGGGTAAAAAGGTATGAACCATATCTAATGTATTCTTCCATCAAACTCTCTCTCAAAATTATCTCTGTTTGCTCCTATTCCTAGTAAAAGTATTAGAATAATTAAAACTTTCTTGTTACTTGCTTTAGATTTGCCTAATTACAATCTAATGATCATCAATATCAAATCTATTTACTTCTAACTTTTCTACTTAAATAATACTAACCCATCAATTTCTGATACTCTTCTATTTTTTAGAGTTTAAACTCTATCTGGAACTCTCATGTCTTTTCCAATTCTTTTTGTCTTGTTTCTGTTCTGTTCTCTGGCAAGGTTACCACCACTTCTATAGACTGATTCCCATCAAACTATCCTAGATCTGGGACCATACTCTTTGGTGTTGTAGCCTATACATTGTTGTTTGTCATTATAGACTCTCTTCCTATTTTCCTAACCTAGTACATCTCTTATCCAAGTTGCACAATTTGATAGCAGATATCTACAATTCTGAAAAAATCCTTTTCCTGACTTCATTTATTCTCTTTTGTGATCTTTTCTATATTGTCTGCATATCTCACTAGCACTATTTATACACTTCTTACTTGCTTATTTACATCCATAATACCTAGCTCTGCACCAAAATACATATATTTAAAATAAAATAAAACAAAACAAAAAACCAAAATCAACAAGAAGAAGAAAAGAATAGGTAGACCTCTTTCATATTAACTTCTATCTCCTTCTCCTAACCTATCTCTTCTGTTATCTACTCCATCTCTTCTAAAGTTTCTTCCCTTCCAACCTCCTGTTCCCCACTCTGTTCAATGTTTCCACTCTCTTTTTCTCTTTTTTCAGCTCTAACTCTCTCCTACATTCTAAACCTCTTTTCAATCTCCTTCTGTACCTATGCTATCTTCTATATATATCTCAAATATGCTACCTCCAACTCCTTTTTCACCTGTACTTGCCTCTTTCTTTTCAGCTTGGTAGTTTTCTTCACCTGCTGGGCATGCTCTGTCTTCTTCTTTTAGCAATACTTTTCTTTTTCCTGGCCTTAGCTTTAGCAGCTAAATATACTTTCTCAGCTGCCTAAGCCTTTTAATATTTTCACACTATTTCTTTTAGATAGGTATTCTCTTTTGCTCAATGCCATGCTAACTCTTTCCATTGTACTTGTATTTTCTTATCTTTGGAGTTTAAGTATAAGAATATTGTGGTTAGAAGAAAAAAATCAATTCAAATTTTTTATTTTAATCATTACATTACATGTAGACCTGAGTAACTCAATAAGGGTCTCAAGAACTTGGATCTAAAAAGAGATACTGTCACATTCTGTTTCAACCACATCTATTCCAACCCATGAATAATACTTTTTTTCCTTATCTATACTCCTTAATCTCTTCTAGTGCAGATCACACCTCCTCATTCCCTCTTGGATATTCTTGCTGGATCTTTGAAACACCATCTCCTAATTTCCAAGAATCACTAGAAATCAGAGTAACTTACTTAGTAGTCTCTATTTCAGATAACTACTCTAGGTAGCATACCTAATATATAATCTGGTAGTTACACTATACTAGCTTATCCTGAAAATTGACTAAAACTAACAACCTTCTCTAGTGTTGATAATAACACATTTTATCACCCTCTGGTGGTTTTTATCTACTAAGTTCCTCAAGTCCAGTTCCAAAATATGTAACTAATATGGCTAATAGAAGTATAGTATACAAGCTGAAGCTAAAAGTTATTCTAACTTGTTTTCTGTGTTCTCAGATAACATAATAACTAACATATTTGGACTTCTGAGATGTTTTACTGAATCTTGGATAATGAGATATAAACTATGTTTAACAAGCTGAGAAATACTCTAAGTCCATTTGCTTCTACTTCTGTTGCTTAATAGCTGATGTTTTAAGTTATAAAATTTTCAGTAAGTTAAACTTACTACTAATACTACTTATCTTCTATTATTACTTATACTTTTCTAGTTCTCTACTATAGTATTTACTATAGATAAGTAGTTACTAGTTGTTCATACTGCACTATGCTACTATGTATTCTGTTCCTTCCAATATAAAGCAGTTGCTAAGATAATAAAGAAAAAAGCTAGATATTATAACTTAAGTCTTTGAGTAAAGATAAAAGACAACTTTTGTATTAAATAGCATAAAAGAACTTAGAGCTCCAAGTACAAGTTAGTCTACCTTATATACTTCAGACTGTGGTCTGTGTACACACTACAACTAATATATCCTAAAGTTTATATACTTTCCATAAGGCCAATATGTTGTTACTATACTATATAATATTACTTATTTCAGAATCTTTTATATTCTTCTCTGTGTTATATGATTGTGTGATCTGTGACAGTGACATATGTGACCACATTGTGACCAGTATCATACATCATGTCACACTTCTTTGTCTAAGTCTATAATAAAAATAAAAATAAAAAAAATAAAGGAACAAGAAAATAAAGTTAAGTCTATCACCTACAATTCTGATACTAAACAAGGTAATATAAGTATAATACTCTCTTAGAGAAGATATAACAAGTTATCTGTAATAAACTTTGTAAAGCTCAAAACTTTTATTAATCATTATTATCTAGGTTGATGACATAATTATTAGCAGTTGTAGTTTTACTACTATCCAATGCTTTAAGACTTATTTCTTAGGTCATTATCTGAGATCTGGTAAGACATCTCAGAAGTCCAAATATATTAGTTAGTACATTATCTAAGAATACAGAAGACAAGTTGAAATAACCTTTGGCTTTAGCTTATGTGTGTTATGAAGCACTCTACTTAGTAAGTATATGGCCCATGATCAGTAGTCTTAATTAAATAGTAGATATAAAAATTTACATGCAGGTTGACCTCTTACTTATCCTCCATCATTGCTCTCTTTCAGGTCTCTATTGAAGTATATACCATAGGTAGGTGGTTGCCAGTTATTCACACTACACTATGTTACTGTGTACTCTGTTTCTTCTAACAGATTATGAACTCTGGTTATCTTGATTTCTAGTTAGTACTTTTTCAGGCTACTTTCTATCAATAAGAAGGACTTGACTAACTTTACTAGTGGGCTGACATGTTATAAGACGAGTGTGTGGACAAACTTTGGCTAGGGTTAGGGTTAGCTAGACATAGATAGATAGTATTTTATTAGTCTACAACAGATGGAGAGCACATGACTTGAAAGTCATGTGACGGAGTCTAGAACGGTCTGGAAGGACTAATAGTCTAGAAGGATCAAGAGAAGTCTAGATCAGAGTTAGAGTTAGGAGTGACATCAAGGGACATGGGTTTCTCATGGTGTACACATGGTGTGCACATGTACAGTAGAGATTAAGAGTATGACATCAGGGCACATGTAGGAAGCATGATGGCCTTAAGGAAAACACATGTGGATGAGTAATAGGACATGAGGATAATGCATGGACATAAGGGCAGGAAATTATTGTTGTAGCACAGACCAGGAGTGTTATGAGACACTTTGGACATGAACAATTTTATTTTCTTTTTCTTTTATTTTCTGACTTTATAGGGATTTTGTTTTCTTTTTCTTTTTCTTTCTTTTCTTTTGGACAATGAAGAGGTACGTGACATCGAGGTCACATGACAGGTCACATGATGTGATATCATAAGCCTAGAACATGGTAGAAAGAACTAGAAGATGATGTCAGGGCACATGGAGTACACATGGTAGCCTTAAGTAAGACATGAGGCAAACATAAGGGTGAAGCATGGACATAAGGGCAGGGTTAAATATTAGTAGTACAGACCATGAACCTTTTGTATAAATAGGACTCTAATTAAGAAGAGGCTCCTTGTCGAGTTCTCTTGTGAGCTTCCTACTCGATATTCTACTTAAGAGATTTACCACTTGTGTGATCATTTGTTTTTGTGATAAGTGGTTGCCACAACAAGGAGCCTGTAATATATATAGAGGATCAATATAGTGAGGACTCCTTGTCAAGTTCTCTTGTAATCTCCACTACTAGATAGCCTACTGAGAGCTTTGCTGAAGTCAGCATACTACAAGTGCCGTTCTGGCAAGTGGTTGCTACAACATGACATCTTATCACTTTCAAACCTGTTATAAATTGAGCTGATTCTGAATTGCTCTATATCTACAAAATTCTCTTGCATCTTATATATACTAATGGTCTATTACTGGTTGAGTTGAACATTTATACTCTATCTGGCTAAATTTGCTCTCTCATTTATGCTGATTATCTTTATTGATAGCAATGGCCAACTTCATTACTACTCTTTCCAGACTTACTAGCTATTCTTTCTATAAAATTTATATCAAATCAATTCTTACTCTCATTATCTACTCTGAGACTGTCTTCACTGCTGATAATATACTGAATGCTTTGGCACTTCCTTAGACCACTGACATAAATAGGATAGCCAGAAGAAACTTCTTAAACTTCCAAGCTCTAGCTGTTCTTAATTTCATCTTACTAAATAATTTGTTAATACATAGCTAGCTTAATACTGAGACTCTTTAGGCTCATCTTTGGACTCTCATGGGAACTGTTATAAGACGAGAAAGTGTGAACAGACTTCAGTAAGATATATATAGATAGTAGTATTATTATTAGTCTACAGTAAGAGAGAAAGGGCATGTGACTAGAAAGTTACATGATATTATATCATAGGGCCTAGAGCAGTCTAGAAGAATCTATAGTCTAGAAGGATCAAGAAG
>Ga0157359_1000936_pt1 | contig 11423 bp, 12 predicted proteins | sample AttcapACBM3_FD_111482 | JGI IMG/M metagenome (GOLD analysis project Ga0157359, IMG submission 111482) | Fungus gardens microbial communities from leaf cutter ant in Botucatu, State of São Paulo, Brazil - Atta capiguara ACBM3 | ecosystem: Host-associated > Fungi > Mycelium > Unclassified ...
AGGGCGGTAACACTCTACCTGTTTTGTTACCTGAGAAGAAAAGTTGAAGAGGCTGCTGAAATTTAAGCAGCACTCACTTATGCTGTCAGGCGCTGCCTGAGTACAGATGAACGAAAATCGGACCACCTCTTTTTTTCGTTCTCAATGAATTCACGATCCGCATCACGACTCTCGACACACTGCAGGTGCTTCTGCCACGACAGGAGCTGTTCACAATCTTTATTAAAATCTCTGGCACTCCTGATAGCCACTTTACAATTCGGACCATAAGTCCTGATATAACAGTTAACCGGAAGGACTTCCGTGTTCCGTGCCTTTAATTCATTAAGATACTTTTCAATATATAAGTCATCCACTTCCGGCAAACTTTGATATACATCAGCATCAATTAGCCAATTGGACTCAATTTCAGAACGTAGGTTATCTGTTTCATCAAAATATCTACGTCCATAATAGTCATCGAGTACAATCTTTTTTTCGCCATGCGATTTGTATCGAATTACGTATTTTTCACAGGCTTCACGGGTGCTATCTTCTATACGTGCCTTAATTCCATTCAAGAAAGCTAAAGATTTTTCGTGTAACGGATTGTCGAAAATGCAGGACACGATAAATGGCATGCTGAAGTCTGCACTTTGCGAATAAAGATAAGTTTTATCATATTCAATAACAATCTTATGATTATTATTTAATGCCTCAACAACTTTATTACCTGCTTTGCTGACGGCATCTTTTTCTAAACCCGGAGCAACGTTAACTGCGCTAAAGAAAAGAGCGTGTTCGAAAAAATCAAAATCCCTCAGCAGCCTCTGATATTTTCCATAATCATTTTCTTCATTGTCCTCAATAACGTAACTAGAATTGACCGCAACGAGAAAAAGCACATCATTTCTTATCAGCGATCTGACCGTAGAGGAGTAAAGTTTTTTCTCCTCTGTAGAAGCATTATCGACATAGTATGCGTTGATATGACGTAGAAGATGATAAAGCACCCTCATATACGGACTGAGGACGCTATGGCCCTGCAGTGTTTTAAATGCTTTAAGGTGGTCAGTTTCAAGAGTCAGCTCCTCCAACTGCTTTTTACCGCTGTCTCCATCAAGGTACGATTTCACAACACTCAACTGCTCTTTATGCTGCTCAAGCAGAAGGGTGTAACGGCTGATAAATTCGTCTCTGCGACTGGTTTTCTGCGTGTGAATCAGCGTAGCTTCAGAAACTTTTGTGCTGTTCCTTGTGGCAATGGCAGCGCAACCTGTTGCAATAGCGGCCAGGGTAGTGATGACCAACGTGGAGATATCACTTGTGTGATTTGTATTGTTCTGAAGTGCTGACCAGAACTCACCGATAATTTTTCTAAGTGCATCAATAAATTCCATTTTAATTTTTTTTCTCCACATAGAGCCCAGCGACATGGCCTTTCAAGGAAAAATGAATTACAAATGTAATACAAAGTTTAACATTACTCATATTGATAGTCTCTTCAGGTACGCCTTTCCAACAATCAAAAACACTAATCTCGTTTTGAACCCTCTCAACAGAAAGGAAAGTTAAAGGCGAAAAAAAACCGCCATTAAGGCGGTTCTGAAAGGTATGACCCCAACCAGTCCGGGACGAACCACAGTCAAGCAGGAGGGGGTCGTTTTTTTCGGTGCCATTCATCGCAGGTGAGCAATGGATGTAAATGAGATACTATGCTGTAAGTATAACACTATAGATTAAGGACGCAACACCCATGAGGATTGACCAGCGACTTAAACGAGAGGATCTCAACAGCCGTCAGATATGCTTCATAGAATGCTGGGGGAGCCTGTCTCATAAAGACAGTCTCGATACGGACAGAGTCAGCTTCAATAACATCCTAAACTCAATAAACGAAATAACATATCTTTATACCGCGTCCAGGATTTCAAAGCGAGAGAATAAAAGACGAATGGTAGCCGGAGAACTGGTGGCCATACTTCAGGCTGACACAGCACTCTCTCACCCGCATTTCAAAGGTATTCCGGGAAGGCTGAAAGAATTACTGGAATATAAAAATGCCTGGGAAGATTTGGGCAGAAGCCCGATTGAAAAAAAAAGGGGCCTTATAGAAAATTTTTTTAAGGAACTGACGGAGCAGCTGATAGCTTATTACATTCCTGTCAACATTGATTTACTCTCACAAGAATTAGCAAAAACGTCAGTTCCTGAAATGCAGGATTACGCCATCATAGTCTCTTTATGCAACAACATAATGAGTTTTATGTTAACTATAGGCATTCCGCTGAGAGAATGTAATCTGTTACATTCCAGAATATTACTTAATCACGTTAATAGTTTTGATGTTCGCTTCGACTCCTGGAAAGAGAAGGTTCAAGTAATAGAACAGGACTTCACAGTGAGGTTCAGCATGGAAAATAATAAATTATATGACATGCTTACAGGAAGAGGACAACAAACTTCTTTTAATGGTTGTACTTATAACACCTACATCAACAACAAAAATAAAAAAATAACAGATGCAGAAATTATGGTAAGAACTTTCTCAGTTCTTGCAGCGAAAGAAAAAGCTGAAATTATGCTTAAAGACTCACTCGATGTTGTTGCTTATATGCTTGGGTCAGGCAATATCAACAAACATCAGGCATTTAGTGTTACCAACGCTGCGGGTGAGGTTGTTGATGTAGCAGGTTACAGCAACGAGATTCTTACGAACAGTGACAGGCTGACGCTCGATGAGTTTGGACATTTCATGCAGGCAATGAGTTCGCTGTATTCGAAATCTTCTCTCGTTTCCTCAAGAAAATGCAGTGCAGCTTTCCGGTTTTTGAGAGGCGGACTGGCCACCGAGACTTCAGAAGAGAACAGATTTAGCGCATACTGGTCAGCTCTTGAATCGTTGACGCTTGGCGTTTCTTCGGAAAACTTGGATCATGATGACCATGTTAATTTCACTACGCCAGCATGTATGGGATTTGATTATGTGGTCAAACAGCTCATCGCAATACGAGGTATTTGCAAACTTTTAGATATACGTCCTAACCTTCAGGACGGAACTACGGTCACACCTGGAACAGCGACACTTCACGAAATTTTTTTGTATCTCAAAGATACATTCTTTATGTCCTACATAAAGCACTCTATGCAAGAATATCCCTATCCTCTTTTTACTATTGAAAAATTTGCATCAACTTGCGTTCTCGCACGTGATTTAGGAAATAAAATTATCAGTCATGAGAAAAAAGTTTCAAGACATCTCTACAGACTATATATTCTGAGGAATGCAATTGCACACAATGCTGAGTCTAACCCTTATATCGTATTCCTAACCGCAAATCTGGAACATTATCTTAGGGGTACGATTAACGCTATGTTTTACGCTTCAACCATGACTGACGCTATTGACTCACCGGAATCGGCATTTCAACGCTATCTAGATATGCACGAGGTAGCTTTGAAGTCGTTAGAGCCGACATATGGCATAGAGGAAAAAGAACATAATTCAATTAAGGGTATGATATTGAGAGGAGAGATTATACCTAATGATGAATTTCTCCAGGATTGGATCAAACTTCATAATTAGTAGAAATTTTATAAATACATTTATCAAAAGCGTGTATTGTCATTTAGCAATACACGCTTTTGATTGTTTATAAGTACTCTTTTATCATTTTTACAAGCTTTTCAGGACCTGCCTGATTAGCCAGGTAGAGTGCAGCACGGAGTATTGTCGAGTCAGTGATGGTCTTACTGGGGGCAAGATCCTGGACAGCACCTGTAAGCTTTGAGCACATAAGTTTCTCATCGGCCGTTAGGCGGACAGTTTTTGGCGTCTCGCTTGTAGTTCTGTTTCGCTTTGTCCTGACATTGGTGAGACGATTATCCTGTTCAGGCTTTGCCGTTACGGGCCTTTGTACCTGTGGACGTTCAAGTTTTCCCGCCATCAGTGTGCACCTTCTTTGAGAGAAATGAGTTCTTTTGCCATTGCACGGTAGTCATTCAGTACCAGAGCACCACGTTTATAGAAATACAGCGGCTTACAGACCACCTGGGCCTGTGCAATGTTTTCGTCAGCCCGGATACGGGTAGTCAGGACGTTATTTTTGAACCTGACATTACCTTCCAGCTCATCCTGAAGAAAAGTATTCATCTTCTTCTTCGAGCTGTTGAACTCATTACGAAACAGACTGTAATGCGTGAAGTGTTCTTCTTTTATTTCATTTAGATAGTCGAGAACAGTTTCGGCTCCCGTCAGCGAAAAGGATCCGCCATCAACAGGAATGATAACGTGATCGGCTAAGTATGCAGCATTAGTAGAAGACAGATTGAGTGCCGGAGAACAGTCAATCAGTATGAAATCAAAGTCACTTATTACAGGCTTTAAATGGCGCAGAAGAATTTTTTCCCTGTGAGGCCTTGCCATGCTGTTTTCCATCACGCGCTCAAAGGAAGGATCAGATGGTATCAGGAACAGACCTGGGATTTCCTCATCGCCATTCCTGGCGGGAATAATGACATCCTGAACGTCGAATTTTTGACTGTTATAGAGGTCACAAATAGTTGGCCCATACTGTGCGTAGAATTTTTTGCCATGCGTCAGCACTTCTGTTGCATTTGCCTGTTGATCTGCATCAACAACCAGCACACGTTTCCCCATCAGCGCCAATGCCACGGACACATTAGTAGTAGAAGACGTTTTACCCGGTCCACCTTTGTTACTCATGGCAGCAATGACAAAGGCATGCGCCTGATCAGTATTTTCTGACATCACTTTGCCCCAAATGTAAGTCATATGTAGTACATTTGTATGCATTCTAAACATGATTAGTATTGCGAGTCAAAGGAAATGTCATAGGCCTCGGGCAAGTGAAACGGAAAAGGTAAAAGAGCTGAATATTTCATTTTATAGATACTGTAATATCTGGGGAGAAACCTTTTTTTCCCAGTAGGGCAGGAGAGGAATACAAGTTAGACGATAGATAAACCAGCAGGCATATATACATTCAGCACTGTAGCAGTCCCCAGATGTAAGCTTTCCATGTGCCAGCTTATGCCTTAAGGAAGGACCAGCCTTGAAGTGAAAAAGCAAATCTATCTCATAGACAGTTTCTTCTCCCAAAATAGTTTCAAGATCATCCCTTTTTTGTTCGATTAATGCAGAAAGCGATCTATCTTCCTGTATTTCACCTTTCTCACTCTTGAAAGTGTCCCTGCCCGCATTCATCAGAATGTGTCTCAAAGAATTTTCCAGTTGTGGAATAAGGAGAAAAACAGCCGATGCAAAATCCCCCTGCCACAACCGTGCAAAACCGAGGCTGAATATATGTTCATGTCCAAAGGGAACGAAAGGGCTGAGTGAGGTGATAGCATCAAAGTGTCTGGTTTCCAAAGGATACTGTTGCATTACCGCGTAACGGGCTGGATTTATTACGCCCTCGACTATATGGTGCCGCATAGTATCTAAGAGGACAAGGGAGTTTTCCTTGAACCAGTTATCATCCGGGCCTTCAGATGTTATTTTACCTGAAGACTCTGCTCTAACTTTTCCTTCTCTGTCAAAATATAGAGATTTTGGGGCGAGGATGGCCATAAGCCCTTTCTGCCTGTGTTTATAAGCAGCATCTTTAAGGAAATCCAGAGGAAGGGACTGTGTTATAATAGCAAAATGAAACAGAACTTCAGGCAAAAGCAGTTTCGAGAATTTCTCAGTGCTTTGTTTCCTCTCTTCTGTTAAATCTAAAGGAATGCTGTATTCAGATAATTCATCCAGACTGGATAACTGAGTAATACGCATTTCCTCTATGAGGCTTTTCACCCTTTCATTAAATCCTCCGGCTATACGAAGCTCACTTATCGCCTGCCTCAGCCATGCTGCTTTTGCTGCAAAACTTGAGACCTGATCACGCATTTTTAATGTTTCATCAACTGAATGACTTAAACATCGGCGTCTTGCTTCATTATCATTTAATTTTTCATAGCAGCGGGCTGCCAGTAACCAGGCTTTTTTTCTCGCTTCGGGATAATCATTAACATTACCCTCTCTAACTAATTTCTCTGAATCTAATGCAACATCCTGCCAGCTAAGAAGCTTATAGCCGGTAGCAAGCTCACCTAACCGCGCAAACAATACATAGTGGTGTTTTTCACGAGCATGGTGATAAAGCATTAAAAAAGCATCCTTTAGGATATCAGGGATAGATTTCTTTTTACCCGTTAAAGCATTAATGTATAATGCACGTTGAATAAAATTACACAATTCAAACAGACATGCAATTTCACCTTTTCTTTTAGATTTATACGTCCCATTAATGCCACCACTTGCCCACTGACAATATGCTTTTACTGCTTCGCTGGCTGCTTGGTGCTGCTTGCGATCATTTGTCCATACCACATCCGCTACACGAGCTCGAAGGCCAGGATGAGAAATTTCCCCTATTATCTCAGCAAGCGCTGAATTTTGTTTACCTCTTACATCTGCGGGTGTCAGGGTCCTGACATTACCGTCAGTAAAACGTGGATGCCATGTATCTGCAGGATCATTACTGTTCACGTGAAATGTGCAAAGCGCTTTAAGAATACTCAGTCCCCGGTGAGCTGGGATGTTACCCTCCGCTAACGCTTGCTCAGCTGCTCTGCTGAGTTCATAAGCCATTCCAGTGTCATAAATATACTTATAGTCAGATAATGCAGAGTCCAAAGATACTGCGCGCAGGTCATCAGTACTTGCATAATCTTTGAACATATTAATGTCATCGTCTTTCTGCTTTTTCAACTCTGGCATTTCGAATCACTCCTTTGAAAGTTGGTATTCGTATATATGAAAAACTGAGAGATGGTAGCATCAGGTTTATTTATTCAACGAGGTGGAACTCAATGAACTGTAGATAATTATAGGCACTTCTATAAACGAAATAATTTGTCTATTTCACTTTATTGGAAGGAAAAGCTGGCATCTCTAATTTACCAACAGCATTCCACTGCCACCATCCATTCGGGCCATATTCCGCATCATAGTGTGCAGTTTTCACCTTCTTACGCAACACGTAATCTGGCGTTTCCATACCGAAGATCTCCATCGGCAGCGCCTCCACGCCGGGAACGTCCTTCAGCACGAAATCAGGGAAAACTTCCTCCTCACCGTCGTAGCGCAGCGGCTTGATGAAGGCACGCTTTTCCTGCCACAGCTTTTCTTCGACGGCTCCCTCATAACCCGAACCCAGCGGAATAAACCGGGGGCTTACCGTCATCAGCGCCACGTCGATGACGGTGCTGCAGCTGGAAGGCCGGTTGCGCCCGTCGATGTGTCTGAACGTCGTTTCCGGCGGCTCCGTTTCCGCAATGACCACGACCTTCATGCCCCGGCGCCAGTCGCCCAGCTCGCGGCCAAAGCTTCTCTCCAGGCGCAGGCGCACGTCCTCCGGCAACACCAGGTCAGGAAAACCAGAAAACAGCCCCAGCGGCAGCGTGGACTGCAGCCGGGCTTCAGCAGCCTCGCTCCAGGCGGCAAGCACGGAAACCACGATGAGCCGCCTTTTGCTCTTCCCGGCCGCTCGCAGGTGCTCCCGGTTGGCCACGACCTGCGGCGTTCCCTTCATGGCCATGAGCAGCAGCGATTCCTCCAGCGGCACGCGGCCGACGCGTATCCGGCCCGCCGGCTGAGTCAGGCAACAGTACCTATAACGGCCGTTAAAAAATCGCTGAACTTAGGGTGTGATTCAATCACATAATCGGTCGCGGCTTTATCGCGTATCTCAAAACTGTCCTCCGCAGGCGCATACGCCAGTACTGACATGCCGTCTTCACCTATCAGCACCTTGTCCGTAAGATTTGGGTCGTTACAGATTTCATTATCCCGCGCCTCAAAGTTACGCACATAAATATTTGACCAGAGAGGCTCATTATCAACCGCCTGCACCAGGTTATAGAGCGTCAGCCCGTTATATTCGAAGCCGTCCATGAGACTGAACATTTCAGCGTAGTCTTTCCGCTTGATGAGCAGCAGCCGGATGTCTTCATACGCCGATTTCTTATGGAAATCCCAGTCTGCCGGGGGCGGATTATTGATAATTCCCGCCAGTGTTGCAGCGTCCACGGGGCCGGCAACCGGATAGTTATCTGCAGCCATCAGGTCACGGAGGTCGCTGTGCAGCGTGTTCAGGTCTTTCATTGGCACCTCTTACTTTTTAACCGGATAAATTGGTTCTTTTCGGATCTCGGCGGAAAATGCGAGAAGAAGGCATATATCTGACATATCCATATGTCTGATAGCTGCATATGTTAAGCATATACAAACACACCTTGCAGGCATATACTACACATATGTGATAAAGCGTCATGCATGATCACCCGGAGGAAAACCATGCGAACAGTTTCAATTTTTAAAAACGGCAGCAACCGTGCCATCCGTCTGCCCCGTGACCTGGATTTTGACGGGGTGAGTGAGCTGGAGATCGTCCGGGAAGGGGACAGCATCATTCTGCGTCCCGTCCGCCCGACCTGGAGTTCGTTTGCGCAGTTCGAAAAAGCCGACCCGGACTTTATGGCGGAGCGCGGGGACGTTGTCAGCGACGAAGGACGGTTTGAACTGTGAACAGGATTTATATGCTCGACACGAACATCTGCTCGTTCATCATGCGCGAGCAGCCGGAAGCGGTGCTGAAGCGTCTTGAGCAGGCGGTGCTGCGCGGCTACCGCATCGTGGTCTCAGCCATCACCTATGCCGAAATGCGCTTTGGCGCCACCGGCCCGAAAGCCTCGCAGCGCCACGCGCAGCTGGTTGAGGCGTTCTGCGCCCGCCTCGACGCCATCCTTCCATGGGACCGTCCCGCGGTGGACGCCACCACTGATATCAAAGTGGCACTGAGGCTGGCCGGCACGCCGATCGGCCCGAATGACACGGCCATCGCCGGACATGCCATCGCCGCCGGTGCCATTCTGGTGACGAATAATATGCGGGAGTTTGCGCGGGTGCCGGGCCTGGCCCTGGAAGACTGGGTATGACAGGGGGCGCCTTACCGCACTGACGTTCATGGCTGATGCCGGCCGGCTTCCCTTCTCTGTTCTGCTCATCAGGCCTCACTTTCTGACTGACTGCCCGGGGCGTTTTACCTCAGGGCTGTTTTCTGAGTTCAGGGGACCGTGACCGTCCTGCGGTCAGGCCGTGACTGATGTTCCCTCATCAGATAAATGCAGCCGGGAAGCTGCGGACAACCCTGACAGACCCGCGGGCATGATGAATGGATCGTTGTCATTGCGGGGCAGGGCGGTACTGCTCATCGAGCGCCTTTGCAATGGCCTCGGTTTCTGCATCGGGTGTGCCGTCGGTGTTTTCCGGCCTGAAATGCATCTGAAACACACGGACGGTTTTCCGGGTCTCATCATCCAGGACGCCGCTGAGCGGGATCCGGTCATAACCGTAACGCCTGAGCGCCGTCTGAAGAGTCAGGACATCGGCAGGCGCATCCGGTGCCCGTCCGGCCAGGTACTTCTGCACCCGCAGCGGTTCAGGCCACGCCCCCACGCCCTGCGCGGCCAGCGCTTTCCACGGAAACAGTTTACCGGGATCCTGTTTACGCAGCGGCGCGATGTCGCTGTGGCCGAGCACGTTATCCGGCGTGATGCCATAGCGCCGGATAATATCTTTAGCCAGCGCAGCCAGCGCACTGATCTGCTGCGGTCTGAAGGGATACCATGTCTTGTGTCCCAGCATGTCTTCCGTGAACCCCGGATTCACTATTTCAATTCCCACCGACGAATCATTCAGGTTGACGCGCCCGTTCCAGTTACTTACCCCGGCATGCCAGGCTCGCCTTTCTTCACTGACCAGCCGGTAAACGATCGGTTCACGCGTGCGGCTGTCGACACGGTCAGAAATCAGGTAGTGCGCGCTGACGTTTTCGCCGGAAAGCAGCTTCAGCGAGTCCGCCTCGTCGACCGCCGTGTAATGAAAGACCAGAAAACGTATCCGTTCGTTCTGCGCTGCCGAGGAGTGGGTGTCGTCCAGCAAATAATTCTTTACACTGACGTGCGGGGGCGTTTGCTTACTGCAGCCCGCGAGAACCATTAAGCAGCACAGGCTGGGCAGGATTGATGTTATCCATTTTTTCAAAGTAAACATAACTAATCCTTTATTTTATCATTCCGTTATTTATTCAAAGGTACAGGCGTGCTGCGGCGCAGAATACTGAATTCCACGCGGCTTTCCTGGTAATTCACTCTGTTTTCTAAAAACCACATGATGAATTCATTATTATTCCTGACCCCAATTTTTCGCATTACCCTCTTTTTGTAATAACTGACGGATTTTTCTTTCAGACCTGACCATTCCGCTATCTGCTTAATGGTCATGCCGGTCATAAAAAACCAGGTGACAGCAACTTCATTTTCGGTGAATAACAGACAGCGCTGTGTATTATCCATAAACGTCACAGATCCTCCATTGCATGATTATGAGCTAAAAATTTTCGTGAAAAGAAACTGGCAGAATTAATCTGCCAGATAAAATTTAACGTATTAATTCGAGTCTTCTTTAAGGGACCGGGTAAAGCTGAAATCTTTCCCGGCATCATCAACCAAGGTATATTCCACGGCCATCTCTTCACGGCTCATTACTTTCTTCAAACTAAAGCGTTTATGGCTGAAAGGGGCGATCATCCTGCTCATGCCCAGCTGCAATGGCTGTTCAACAGAAGACGACCTGATCTTTATCGAAACAGGCGTCACGTAATAAGGCGAGGGATTATCCAGCTCCAGTGAATGCCCGCTGCCTGATAAACGAACGCTCAGAATTTCGGCAATTTTTTTTATATCCATATGTCCCGTGAACGGTCGGTAAATAATCTTCAGCTGAGTGTTTAACCCGACTTCCACTTTGTTAGCATTCTCCCCCTGCTGAGATTTCTTTATGCCGGGTATTTCATAGAGGTTAATCCAGAATACAGATTCCCGATCCCTGGGCAACGCTCGCATTTTTTCTGTGGGCAGTATCCTCAGATTCACGATTTTTCCGGGCGACATTTTTGTCACTGCAGGAATAACGATGAAGGGATAATTTTTTTCTTTATTGAGATCGCCTGCACTTCCGTCATCAATCCAGCTCTGAAGTAAAACCGGCGCATTTCTGTCGTTATTGACGATAAGCAGACGCCTGTCACTGTCGTTGCCGCTGAACAGTACTCTGTCCTGCAACGGCACGACCGCTGCATGGAGTCCCAGCGAAGTAAATAAAAAAGAAAAAAAGAAAAAGTGAGAAAAGCACTTCATCACCAGTACCTCACCACTATATATGCCGTCGCATCCACCTTACCGGGTGTGACGGTGTCAGCCGCATTCAGAATCGCGTATGAAGCAAAATACCGTGATGTGATGTCCACCTGGCTGTTGCTGTTTCTGGCGCGATTGACTTCTCCGGTGAGCAGAGAAAACCAGCCTTTTGTATAATC
>Ga0157359_1000937_pt1 | contig 11414 bp, 8 predicted proteins | sample AttcapACBM3_FD_111482 | JGI IMG/M metagenome (GOLD analysis project Ga0157359, IMG submission 111482) | Fungus gardens microbial communities from leaf cutter ant in Botucatu, State of São Paulo, Brazil - Atta capiguara ACBM3 | ecosystem: Host-associated > Fungi > Mycelium > Unclassified ...
TATCGCCGTAATTATATTGAAGGCTTATTTTTAAGCTCAGGCATTTTTAAATCGGCGGATCATACGATGGAGCGTATGCTTCAAGTCGTGAAAAAGTTGCGCCTTGAAGAAAACTTTAATGGTTATATTCATTTAAAAACCATACCGGGTGCATCGCCTGAACTAATTCATGAAGCAGGTTTATATGCTGACCGTATGAGTATTAATTTAGAGATGCCGACAGAGATTGGGCTAAAGACTTTTGCACCAGAAAAATCACATCAAGAAGTACAAAAAGATTTAGGGCTTGTGCGGGACAGACTCATTCAGCTTAAAGATGAACGTCAAATCATTAAGCATGTACCAAAATATGTACCAGCAGGGCAGACCACCCAAATGGTAGTTGGTGCTCATCAAGAGTCAGACCAAGATGTCTTATTTATGGCAGACAAGCACTATAAAGAATTTAAACTCAAGCGCGTCTATTTTTCGGGTTATATCCCAATTAATACCGAAAATAATTACTTACCGGCAGTGGGCTCTGCACCGCCTTTACTGCGGGAAAACAGACTTTATCAAAGTGATTGGCTCATGCGTTTTTATGGTTTTCAGGTCAATGAAATCGTCAATGAAAAACACCCAAATTTAGACTTGGATGTAGACCCAAAATTAAGCTGGGCTTTAAGGCATCCCGAACAGTTTCCGGTAGATTTAAACCGTGCGGATTATCAAATGATTTTGCGTGTACCAGGCATTGGGGTGAAATCGGCCAAGAAAATTGTGCAGGCTCGTCGTTTTGGCAAAATCCATATCGATTTACTTAAAAAACTTGGTGTGGCTTACCAGCGTGCCAAATACTTTATTCGCTGTGAAGACAGTCCAAAATTCCAAAAAGAGTTATCTTCAGGATACATTCGACAGCAGATTCTAACGCAGGGATCTTCTAAATATGTGCAGCAACTCTCGCCACAATTAAGTCTTGGGTTTTAGCTATGTTTAATGAGGAAGTCGCTTACTATTTTGATGGTTCAATGGTGGGGCTACTGAGCTGTGTGTTTCGTGCATTTCAATTTAAAGAATTGAAAGTCAGACTCTGTTTAAATGATGCGGCTCAACATGGCTTATTTACCGATAAAATTGAAGTCTCAAATAATGAGCAACATGCTGAGCGTGTTTGGTCTGCGCTACAAAAAAAGCTTTCATCTTCTTCTTTAAGACAATTTTATTTTGCCTATTTGTCTGAATCTCTAGATGCCTATCAACATTTATTTAACTACTGTATTTATGTGTTTACTAGCCATTCGTCTGTAGAAAAAGATTATTCAAATCCTAGTGTTTTAGCGATTGCACAGTGGACGAAAAAGGTCGGGCGAGAGAAGCATCGGATGGAGGCTTTTATTCGTTTTAAGAAAACTAAAGATGAGCTTTTTTTAAGTCTGGTTCGTCCTGATTTTAATGTTTTACCCCTTATTCAACCGCATTTTAAACGGCGATATCAAGACCAACGCTGGCTGATTTATGATGAGCAACGTAAGTTTGGTATTTATTATGACTTAAGAGAAGTACATGAAGTTTCACTCGAAGCTTCGAAAGTTGACCGTAATTTAAAAAATGGAATGAGTCAAAGCTTTCAGCTTGAGCTAGATGAGCAAGAAGTCTTATATGATCAGCTTTGGAAAGATTATTTTGATAGCGTTAATATTACAGAACGCCAGAATATAAAACTTCACGTGCAGTATTTGCCAAAACGTTACTGGCGCTACTTAAACGAAAAAATGATGGAATATTAAAACCTTAAAATAGTAAAAATAGCTTCAGCAAATTCTCTGAACATTAAAAGATATAATTTAAATGCACTTTATGTGGCTTTGGGCGTATACTTTTGCCCGTTATAAATAACGGCATATCCCCAAAGGTGTACTGTGAGTGTTATACAGCCAGAATGGTTACAGATTTTAAAGCCAAATTTTAAGGTTTTACCACTAAAAGAACGGTTGCTTTGTGGTGTGGGGGCTCTATTTGGTTTAGCAATTTCTTCCTTAATTAGTTGGTATGTTCTTGGCGGAATTAATGCTTGGTACATTGCACCAATGGGCGCTTCATCTGTTTTGTTGTTTGCTGTGCCGAACAGTCCATTGGCTCAACCGTGGAATATCATTGTTGGTAATACGCTAGCAGGGATTATTGGCGTTGCTTGTGCACAGTGGATTCCTGATTTAACTACGGCTTTTAGTGTGGCGGTAGGGCTTGCCATATTCTTAATGATGACCACCGACTCGTTACATCCACCAAGTGGAGCGGTTGCGATTACGGCTGTGCTGGGTGGTGCAGCCATCCATAAGTTAGGTTTTTATTTCGTTTTTTATCCAGTTTTACTCAACTCGTTACTTCTACTTGGTTTTGCTATTTTCTTTAATAAACTCATTGGGCGGCATTATCCAGTGACTGCGCATTTAAATGAACGTACTAAAGATCCAACACCTACCCAAAAGGTATCGATTCAACCAAAAGATATTGAATACGCATTAGAGCATCACACTGAACTATTAGATATCAGCCAGTACGACTTAGAAAGAATCATTTTAGAAGCGCAAGAACATGCCAATGAACGCATGGTGAACCAATATATCTGTCAAGATATTATGAGCCGTGATGTGATTAAGTTGCATGAAGATGACGATATTCATCAAGCATTAGATAAATTTAAGCATGAAAATCTGATGAGTTTGCCTGTAGTGAATGCAGACAATCATTTGGTAGGGACCTTGGCTTTATATGAAGTTGTAGAATGGTTTAAAGGCGCAGCTGATCCAAGAAACTCTTGGCAGCATTATGTAAAGCAGATTATGAGCCGTCGAGTGGTCACTGTATTACCAACCCAACCTATTCAAGATCTTGTGCCATATTTTGTTGAAAAGTCGTTTAACTACATTCCTGTGGTCGAGGAACGTAAACTGATTGGAATAATTAGTCGTGCAGATATGATTGCGGCTTTACAGCAACAGTTAAATCGTAAGTTGTGATTTTCAGAATAAAAAAAGCTACGGTTGATTAGGGGATGCAACCGTAGCGACCAAAATAAACTAAGTTACTTAATGGATTTGTTCTTCTCGTACAGTACGAACAGGTTGTTGATAACCTTGGACTTGTTCAGGTTGTCTTTTTGGAATTACCAGCCATAAAACCAAGTACACTAAAATTCCTGGGAAAGCCGCACTCATTACCGAAACCAACACGAAAATAATGCGTAATAAATTTGCGTTCCAACCAAAACGTTCAGCAATACCGCCCATTACACCGGCGATCATGCTTTGTCGGTTCGAGCGATATAAACCAGAATTGGCCATTTATTTCTCCTAAAATATATATAAGTTACAAGGAATCATTTATTCACTTGGTTAATAGAAATATGGAGTCAAAATTAATGAATTAAACCTTACTCAAACTAAAAATAGTTAAAATATGTAAACGATTTAAAGGAATGTAAGAAACATCAACTAAAATGCACTTTTTCAGGGCTAAAACTCTTTAATATGAGTAAATACGTCTTGGATTAAAGATAAACTTGTAACATTGCTGTCGTACTTAAATGATGTATATATCTTTGAAGCAGTCTGGTTTTGTAATAAAGCATTTAGGTTTGATGATTATCCTAGGTATAGGGTTAAGTGCCTGTGATGTAAACCATACGGAATCGAAAGATCATTCCCCTGTATCTACGACAGCTTCTAAGCATGAAAATAATTCAATAAAAAATAATTCGGCAGTAAAAACTTTAGATGATGTCGCAGGGCGGACTTTTCTACCGAATAATTCACAAGACCAAATACAGAAATTGTCAGGGACATCCTCACAATACGTTGGTCGCTACCATACACGAATATCTTGTGCAGATACTTTTGCCGATTGTGAGAGTGGTGAAGCTGAATATATTTTAAATTTATTAGCGGACGGCTCTGCTTATTGGAACGTAATCCATTACGGGCGTATAGGTACTAAAGATGGTTCTAAAAGTGCTGCTGTAAATCAGTTGTGTCCTACTTTAACGTGGAAGGTAGATGACATAGAACATGATCTAATTATTCATTGTCCAACATCTGATGTAAATTTTTATTTTAATATTGATTCAGCACGACTATTATCTGTGAATGTAGAAAAACTCTTTTATAGTGATTATGGTAAAAATCGTGAGTTTCTAGAACAAAATTATTTTGTTCCTACAAAAGCTTATATCCTTAAAAAAGAATAGAGTTAATTTTAATATAATAAAAAAGAGCGCAATATAAATTGCGCTCTTTTAATTTCAGTATTTACACATCATTAGTAGTCGAAGCTAAAGTGTTCAACAGGTAATGAAGTGAGTGTACGAGATGTGGTCACCATTGATTCTGCATGACCTTGAGCACGTGGTAATAAACGGTCAAAGTAGAAATCAGCAACTTTAATTTTTGCTTTATAGAATTCAGGAGTTTCTTGACCATTACCTGCTTCTAATTTCTCAGAAGCAACTACGGCTTGTTGAGCCCAGAAGTAAGCCATCATGACATAGCCTGAGAACATCAAGAAATCGACAGAAGCAGAAGATACGATGTCGCGGTCTTTACGTGCAGCAAGCATGATACGAACTGTTAAGGTATTCCACTGCGCACAAAGCTTTGTTAAATCCCAAGCGAAACGACGTAAGTATTTATTACGAGCATGTGTAGCACAGAATTTTAAGATTTCAGCAGTGTATTCACGAACCACTTTACCTTTTGAACTTAACAACACTTTACGACCAATCAAATCGAGTGCCTGAACGCCTGTTGTGCCTTCGTATAGGGTCGCAATACGTGCATCACGTGCGATTTGCTCCATACCCCATTCTTTAATATAACCATGGCCGCCGTAAACTTGCATACCATGATTCGCGGCTTCTAAACCAAGTTCAGTTAAGAAACCTTTTAAGATCGGTGTATAGAAACCAAGTTTGTCATCGTAGTCTTCAAAAGCAGCTTGATCACCACGTGTTAAAGCGTCTGTCATTTTGTCAGCGATTTGAGCAGCGTAGTAAATCATTGAGCGACCGCCTTCAGCGATTGCTTTTTGAGTTAAAAGCATACGACGTACGTCTGCATGGTGAATGATTGCATCCGCAACTTTATCTGGATCTTTTTTACCAGAAAGCGCACGCATAGACATACGGTCTTTGGCGTATGGTAGAGCACCTTGGAAAGATAACTCAGCATGTGCAATACCTTGAACAGCCGTACCAATACGCGCTGTATTCATGAAGGTAAACATGGCATGTAAGCCTTTGTTTACTTCACCAATCAGGTAACCTGTTGCATTGTCAAAATTCAACACAGCAGTTGCTGAAGCACGAATACCCATTTTGTGTTCGATTGAACCACAAGTTACTGTATTACGTTCACCAACACCGCCATCAGCTGTAGGCATAAATTTTGGTACGATGAATAATGAGATACCACGAGTACCCGCAGGTGCATCTGGAAGGCGAGCAAGCACGATGTGAATGATGTTTTCAGTTAAATCGTGTTCACCGGCAGAGATAAAGATTTTTGTACCCGTGATTTTGTAAGTACCGTCAGCTTGAGGTTCAGCTTTGGTTTTAACCTGACCTAAGTCTGTACCACATTGAGGTTCGGTTAAGCACATTGTGCCGCTCCATGTACCTTCAACAAGTTTAGGCATATATGTTTGCTTTTGCTCATCTGTACCGAATTGCAAAATAGTGTTCATACAACCTGAGCTTAAACCTGGATACATGGTAAATGACCAGTTTGCAGTACCCATCATCTCTGATTTAATGAGGTTTAAAGACATTGGGAGGCCTTGACCACCAAATTCTTCTGGATAAGAAAGTCCTTGCCAACCACCCATTACAAACTGGTCGTAAGCTTCTTTAAACCCTTTTGGTGTTTTAACTTCGCCGTTGTCAAAATGGCAACCTTCTTCATCGCCAGACTGGTTAAGAGGCGACAATACGTTTTCACAATAATCTGCCGCACCTTCAAGAATCATATCTACTGTATCTGGATCTGCATTTTCACCGTTTGATAACGTTTTGTAGTGAGCAGGGTAATCTAGTACTTCATTCATTAAGAAGCGGATATCGTGTAGGGGAGCTTTATATGCTGGCATGGCTTTAATCCTAATTTTGAATCATTGTGGGATTATCTCAATCGATGATTTGATTATTCACTCGCATGATAAAAATACAATGTTAATCACACCCGAAAAGAATGTCAGAAAAGCGAATTTTGTCGAAAATAAATACACTGGAAATTATATTTTCTGATAAAGTCAGATCTTATACTTTTATGTGAAAAAACAACTAATTTTTTATTTTTAGCAAGTTTTGCTGAAAAGATAAAGCGATAAGGTTTTAAAAAAAGTTATGCATTTAAAATATCTCAGTTTATGTTTGTTTAGTTTGGGTTTGACGGCATGTGCACAGCATGGCGTACGTCCACAAGTGGCATCTGCGAATTTAGAGCAAAAAGCCATACAAAGTGTTAATGCGATGTATGAATACCCAAGTTATGATTATCGCGGAAACTTTAAAATCACGGTTGACCCGTCACAAACAAAACAAAATGTAAAAGCCGAGAACAAACCTAAACTTGATGCTGAATTACAAAAGAAAGTAGATCAATATTTACGTGAGCAAAAAGTTACTTTAAATAAAACACAGAAACAGACCTTATACGCAGCGATTGCGAATGAACAAGGCAGTTTGGGGCTTACTTCATCAGCACGTTCAGAAAAAGTTGATACCGTATTATTTAACTTATTAAATGATCTTCAGTTTAGCTATGACGGCTCAATTCATTATCGTCAAAAAATGGGTTCATTTAACCTAACTGCGAAATATGAAAAACCGACACTTTTGGTTCAGGCAAAATTGCCAATGGTGCTTGATCTAGAAAATTATAAATTTTACGTAAATTATTTTGGTTTGATGCCGTATTTAGTCAACAAAGAGAATCAAAATAATTTAGCTTATATCGATTTTTCAAAGTACAAAGACTTCTTTAAAAATGTCGATATGAAGAAGTTTATTGAATATGTTAAATCATCTAGTGCGGTCTCTTATCGTTTGGCTGACCCGCAAAACTTACAACGAGTATCTTTGACAGATACCGATCGTAAGGCTGGAGCCGTTGATAAAATTCGTTTGAAAACCACCATTGAAGAGTTGCTTTTAGAAGTTGAGCTGTATGGTCAGGTCAATGATAAATATTTGCAAAAAAGTGTGTTAGGTTTCGACAACCAAAAGATGGCTGAAAAGGTAGCAAACGAGCTTGCTGCCTCTGAGGCAAAAAAAGGTGCTCCTAATAAAGAAGACCAAAAGATTTCTTCTGATGATGCCGCTGCTGTGAGCCAACAACTTTATTCACTGGTTAATGCTCACTTTGGTCATACATCATCTTCTGAATATGGCGATGAAGAGGATACCGATACTCCTACTGCAAAAGAAGACGTGGCTGCTGCCTCTGCTTCAACAGATGAAGATAGTGCCAGTGATGAGGCTGCTGCAGATGGTGTACAAGATGCACAAGGTGAAGATGCTGTAACCCTCACCGAAGATCAATGTATTGAATTAAAGTCACTGAAAAAACCAGTTGCTTTAGGTGATATTGATTATTGCCAAGTCTACGGTATAGATGTGCTTGATCAGAGCGCTGCAAGTGCTGAAAAAGTTCAAACCAAGTCTCGCCGAGACGCTTTAAAACAAACATTTGAAGCTTATAACCAAAACCAGTTTATCAATGATGAAGCATTCAAAGCTTTATGGTTAAAACATAAGACTGAGATTGAACAAGCTTTACCGAAGCAAAGAAATCCAATCACGATTGATGTGGCTTTAGATGACAAAGGTCGTGCAGTCAACATGACTTATGATGTTGCTTATACGCCAGCTGAGTTTAAACACAGCTTTAATATTAAAGCTGATATGCAAATTTTAAACTACGGTAAAGCAACCTCAATTGATCAACAGCAGCTTAAACAAGCCAAGTCTGTAGCTGAAGCAAGTAAAGGTTCTATGCTGGAAAACTTTATCAAAGGCTTTGGAGACAAACTGGGTCAAGGTGATGTTTTAGAACATCCAGTGGGTACGCATAGTGATGTACAAGATCTAGATACCAATTTGGCTGTACTTGCAGATAAAACCTATGATGCAACGCATGCTTATGACAAAACTTATAAAGCAGTATTCATTGCCAAATTGACTGCGGAAAAACCGTCGTATATTAAGTATTACTCGGTTCAACAGTTACAAGAAATTGCTGAGGTTTATGCTTACTGGTTCTCAGATGAAGATACCTATAATCCTCAAGGTAAAGCTTTAGAGCGTATTACGGCTTTACAGAAAAAACATCATCTTGAGCAAGATGAACAGTTTGACCATGAATTAGGCCGTGCGGTCGATCATGTTGTCATCACGACTATACAAGGTAAAACAGGCCGTGAAGCTTGGCAGAAGCTACAGAAGCAATATAAACAGCCAGCTCAATTGTTCTCAAAACAGTATCAGTTAGAATTTGAAAAACAAAACGGTGTTTCTGCTGAAGAAAAGCATTTGTTATCAGAAACGGCTGATATTGTAGGGAACGTTTATGTGGCCGCTCGTAAACAACAGCTTACGGAAAAAACAATTCAGAACTTAAAACCTGAACATAATGAATTTATTGATTATGAAATTTTCCGAGATGTTTATAAGCAAATGGTTGCTACTAAAAAATAGTAAATAAGATAAAAAAGAACCTACTCTATGTAGGTTCTTTTTTGGGTTTATAGGAAATCTTTTAAGTCGGGTCTTACACCATTCCAAATATAAAAAGCTTCAATCGCTTGGCCAACTAGCATGCCAAAACCTTCTGCATAAGGCACATTACGTTGTTTCGCCTGATCTAGAAAACTAGAAGGCTTGCCATAAGCCATTTCGTAAGCATGTTTGAATTGTAATTTTTCAGGTAATTGTAGAGCATCGCCTGAAAGACTTGCAGAAGTCGCATTAATGACAATATCAAAACTTCCTTCTAAATCGTTTAGAGAAATTGCTTGTAATTGAGCTTGTGGAACTGCTGTTTTTAAGTCGTTTACCAGTTGCTCTGCACGAGCCAAAGTCCGGTTTGCAATCACAATCTTTTTAGCGCCAGCTTGTACAAGTGGGTAAATGACACCACGAGTTGCACCACCAGCTCCTAAAATTAAAATAGTTGTATTCTCAATGTTCCACTCTAATGCTTGAATTGCGGCAACTAAGCCTTGACCGTCAGTATTGTCACCATGCAATTTGCCATTTTTCATCCATAGCGTATTTACAGCTTTAGCAATTTGAGCACGCTCGGTTAATACATCACATAAAGCAAAAGCCTGCTCTTTAAACGGAACCGTAACGTTCATTCCACTTCCACCTTCTGCAAAGAAGCTGCGCATGCTTGATTCAAAACCATCGAGAGGGGCGAGATGTTTTTGATAGTTCAGGTCAACACCTGTTTTTTCAGCGAAAGCATGATGCAATTCAGGAGAGCGTGATTGTTCGATGGGGTTGCCAATTACTGCAAACTGTTTGGTCATTCTTGTATCCAAAATTTTAAAATGGCATGAAGCAGATAAAGCCTATACTGAATATTCAGCAGACCTCACTATAAGACAAATTAGCACAAGAAAAAATATTTGGAGGGTGTTAGAAAAGTTGAAATCAAAAAAGGAGACTCTTTAGGGTGGAAGCCAAAGAATCTCCAAAACGAAAAATTAAGCGACTTTTTCTTTTAGACCTAACCAATCACGTGGTTTTAAATAGTAGTCTGTTAAACGTTTCTCTGGAGAGTCTTCATCCCATTCAGGACGATATGACCATGCAGCTAAGTTAGGCAAGCTCACTAAAATAGACTCAATACGGCCGCCTGTTTGCAGACCAAATAAAGTACCACGGTCATAGACTAGGTTATATTCAACATATCTGCCGCGGCGATAAAGCTGAAACTCTCGTTGAGCTTCGGTATAAGGCTGTTCACGGTGTTTTTCGAAAATAGGCAAAATGGCATTTAAATAACCATTACCCACAGCTTGAATATATTTAAAGCAAGTTTCGAAATCCCAGCAATTTAAATCATCAAAAAATAAACCACCGACACCGCGCTGTTCATCACGATGTTTTAAATAAAAATAGTCATCACACCATTGTTTGTGTTCGGCATAAACGTTGTCGCCAAAGGGTTTACACAAATCATGAGCAGCTTGATGCCAAGCTAAAACATCTTGTTCATCTGGATAAAAAGGCGTTAAGTCAAAGCCACCTCCAAACCACCAAATCGGGTCTTGTCCTTCACGTTCTGCCACAAATAAACGAACATTGGCATGAGAGGTTGGAATATTGGGATTTTTAGGGTGAATAACTAAAGACACGCCAAGTGCTTGAGCTTTAGCACCTGCAATTTGAGGATGACGTTCTGTCGCAGAGGCAGGGAGTTTGCTAATGTTGATGTGAGAAAACATCACACCACCTTTTTCGATCACTGCGCCATTTTGCAGTACACGTGAGCGTCCACCACCGCCTTCAGGGCGTTCCCAATCATCAATAATAAATTCTGCCGTACCACCGCCAGCTTTTTCTTGTTGTTCTAAACCAGAGCAAATACGGGCTTGTAAATCGAGGAGAAATTCGCGGACACGTTGAATATCTGTGGAAGTCGGATGTTGCATAATGACCCTCAAAGATGATTGATATAAATTAAATACATCAAAACATAAAACCATAAAAAAAGTAAGGGATTTTTTCTAAATCTTGAAAAAATCCCTTAAGTATTCGTTTTAAAATTTTAGACTCGGAATTAAAAATCATCTTTTTGATAAAGGTGATCCATTCTTTCGCGTTTAGTTTTTAAATATTGTTCATTAAACGGATTACGACCTACGGTTAAAGGTACGCGGTCTACGACGTTAATACCTTGATCTTTGAGTGCCTGAATTTTCAAAGGATTATTGGTGATTAACTTCACTTCTTTTACTTTTAAGTGGTCAAGCATAATGCTACACATGTCGTAACGACGTGCATCGGCAGGTAAATTGAGTAGCAAGTTGGCATCTACAGTATCGTGTCCCTGATCTTGTAGAGCATAAGCACGAATTTTATTGGTTAAACCAATGCCACGGCCTTCTTGGCGTAAATATAAAATTACACCTTGTCCTGCTTCATTGATGAGTTTTTGTGTCGCTTGTAATTGAGGGCCACAGTCACATTTCAATGACGCAAAAGCATCACCTGTTAAACATTCAGAATGTACACGGACTAAAACAGGGCCTGTGGGTGGATTTTCTAACCCCTTAGAAAGTGCCACATGTTCTTCACCAGTTGCCGGATCTTGAAACACAGAAATATTGAATTCACCAAAAGCGGTCGGGAGTTTTGATGTTGCAATGAA
>Ga0157359_1000938_pt1 | contig 11409 bp, 8 predicted proteins | sample AttcapACBM3_FD_111482 | JGI IMG/M metagenome (GOLD analysis project Ga0157359, IMG submission 111482) | Fungus gardens microbial communities from leaf cutter ant in Botucatu, State of São Paulo, Brazil - Atta capiguara ACBM3 | ecosystem: Host-associated > Fungi > Mycelium > Unclassified ...
CGATCCCAACAAGGACGAGACCCGCTCCATGCGGAGCAAGGAAGAAGCCAACGACTACCGTTACTTCCCCTGCCCCGACCTCTTGCCGGTGGTGATCGAGCCGACCTTCCTCGCCGAGGTGCGCGCCCAGTTGCCCGAGTTGCCGACGCAGAAGCGCGAGCGCTTCGAGCGCGAATTCGGCCTGTCGGCCTACGACGCCAGCGTGCTGTCCGCCAGCCGTGAGCTGGCCGACTACTTCGAGGACGTCCAGCGCGTCAGCGGCGATGCCAAGCTGGCCGCCAACTGGGTGATGGGCGAACTGTCCAGCCTGCTCAACAAGGACGGCCTGGAGATCGCCCAGTCGCCGGTGAGCGCCGCCCAGCTGGGTGGCCTGATCCTGCGCATCAAGGACGACACCATCTCCGGCAAGATCGCCAAGATGGTGTTCGAGGCCCTGGCCGCGGGCGAAGGCGAAAGCGCCGATGCCATCATCGAAGCCAAGGGCCTCAAGCAGGTCACCGACAGCGGCGCCATCGAGGCCATGCTGGACGAGGTCCTGGCCGCCAACGCCGCCCAGGTCGAGCAATACCGCGCCAGCGACGAAGCCAAGCGCGGCAAGATGTTCGGCTTCTTCGTCGGCCAGGCGATGAAGGCCTCCAAGGGCAAGGCCAACCCCGGCCAGGTCAACCAGTTGCTCAAGCAGAAGCTGGAAGGCTGACGACCGTCGCAGAGGGTTAAGAGCCTGTTCAAAATCTGCTGCGCGTCGGCCAAACAGCGTTGAAAATGGCCTGGGTCGCCAGCCCCGCCTGGGCGGCCCCGTCGTAATGCTCGTTTACCACTCGTAAACCCGAGTGTGGGTCCGATCCGCTTCCTCAGCTATTTTCGTGGGGCCGCCTAGGCCTTGTTTGGCTCTAGCTCGCGAGATTATGAACAGGCTCTAAGGAGCGGTGCTGACAGCCCTGCTCCGAGCCCTTAAGCTGCTGCCGGTCGTTTTGCCAGGAGGCATCGAGATGCATCGGATCCACCGCGCCGGACTGCTGTCGCTGGTCTTGCTGTTCGCCGGTTGCGCCAGCCAGGAAAGCTTCCCGCCCACGCTGTCCCCCAGCGCCGCCCACGACTATCACGACAGCGGCCTGGCCTCCTTCTACTCCAAGTGGCACGCCGGGCGGCGCACCGCCAGCGGCGAGAAATACGATCCCACCGCCCTCACCGCCGCGCACCGCACCCTGCCTTTCGGCACCCGCCTGCAGGTCACCAACGTGGCCAACGGTCGCAGCGTGGTGGTCCGGGTCAACGACCGCGGCCCCACGATGCGCAACCGCATCGTCGATCTGTCACGCAGCGCCGCGGATCGCCTGGACATGGTGGCCGATGGCGTCACCCGGGTGAACGTGCGGGTGCTCGACTAGCGCCGCCCACGGGCTCCTACGGATCGTAGCGTGGAAAACGGCGCAGCCTTTTCCACTGGCAGACCCACCCCGGTGGGCGCGCCGTTATCCAGGTTACACAGCTGATCGCGGCCATGGCGGTCCGCCGATGCGGCCGCTCCTACAGGCCAATCCAACCCCGTAGGAGCAACTGTCTTATCGCCCGAGCCACCGAGGACGAATATCCGCTCGAAGCGCCCCTCTCCTTCTGGGTGAGGGCGCACCCACAACGCATGCTTCTGTGGAAAAGGCTGCGCCGTTTTCCACGCTACGCCGCTGATCGCGGCCATGGCGGTCCGCCGATGCGGCCGCTCCTACAGGCCAATCCAACCCCGTAGGAGCAACTGTCTTATCGCCTGAGCCACCGAGGACGAATATCCGCTCGAAGCGCCCCCTCTCCTTCTGGGTGAGGGCGCACCCGCAACGCATGCTTCTGTGGAAAAGGCTGCGCCGTTTTCCACGCTACGCCGCTGATCGCGGCCATGGCGGTCCGCCGATGCGGCCGCTCCTACAGGCCAATCCAAACCCGTAGGAGCGGCCCATGGCCGCGATCAGACCGTTGCACCTAGAGTCAGAGCATCGCCGTAGGCGCCTAAGCATCGGCGGACCGCCATGGCCCAGCCAGAGCCAAGCTTCAGCGTTGCACGACACGCTAGGCGAAGACTCAAGCCATCGGCATTGGCCCGCGGGCGACCTTTTGTTGCGCCGAATCCACCTCACTGCGGACCGAGCCTGTCCATCAGCGCCGCCAGTCGCTCGTACTCATCCGGCTGGAGATCGGTCAGCGGCGTCCGTACCGGGCCAGCATCGTAGCCGGCGATCCGGGCGCCCGCCTTGACGATGCTGACGGCGTAGCCGGCGCAGCGGTTGCGGATTTCCAGGTAGGGCAGGAAGAAGTCGTCGATCAGCTTGCCGACGGTCGCGTGGTCATCCCGGGCGATGGCCTGGTAGAACTGCACGGCGGTCTTGGGGATGAAGTTGAACACGGCCGAGGAATAGACCGGTACGCCCAGGGCCTTGTAAGCCGCGGCATAGACTTCCGCAGTGGGCAGGCCACCCAGGTAGCTGAAGCGCTCACCCAGACGGCGGCGGATGGCGACCATCAGTTCGATGTCGCCCAGGCCATCCTTGTAGCCGATCAGGTTCGGACAGCGCTCGGCCAGTTGCTCCAGGTGGTGCGGTTGCAGGCGGCAGACGTTGCGGTTGTAGACCACCACGCCGATCTTCACCGACTTGCAGACGGCCTCGACGTGGGCGGCCACGCCGTCCTGGCTGGCTTCGGTCAGGTAGTGTGGCAGCAGCAGCAGGCCCTTGGCGCCCAGGCGCTCGGCTTCCTGGGCGTAGGCGATGGCCTGGCGGGTGGAGCCACCGACGCCGGCGAGGATCGGCACCCTGCCCTGGCAGGTGTCCACCGCGGTCTTGATGATGCTGCGGTATTCGCTGGCTTCCAGGGAAAAGAACTCACCCGTGCCGCCGGCGGCGAACAGCGCGGTGGCGCCGTAGGGGGCCAGCCATTCCAGGCGCTTGGCGTAGGTGTCGGCCCGGAAGTCGCCGTTGGCAGCGAAATCGGTCAGCGGGAAGGACAGCAGACCGGAGGAGAGGACGTCTTTGAGTTCTTGTGGAGTCATCTGCAATGCCTCGGCATGGGTTGTACGCAAGGTACGGCCAGCCCGCCCTTGTTGTAAGTCATCGTACAACTCCTTTCAAGGAAGGGGCAAGCCCTCCCCCACAAAAGTACCGCGGGCGACTTGGCCGCCCGCTTCAGGCCTCTTCCGCTAGCCGTTCCATTTCCGCATGGGCGCGACGCAGGCGATCGCGGCTGTTGCTCAGGTGCAGACGCATGGCTGCCTGGGCCGCTTCAGGGTCACCGGCCTCGATGGCCTTGACGATGGCCTCATGCTCGGCGTCCAGCCGCTGCTGGTAACGCTGCTGGTCATCGTGGGCGAGGTAGGCGGAATTCAGCCGGGTCCGGGGAATGAGTACCGCACCCAGGTAGCCCATGATGTCGCTGAAGTAGCGATTGCCGGTGGAGCGGGCGATCAGCAGGTGGAGCTCCAGATCGGCGCTCACGGCGCTATCGGGTTGCTCGACGCCCGCGCGCATGGTTTCCAGCAGGTCCCACATCTGCTGCAGCTGTTCCGCCGAGCGCCGCTGCGCCGCCAGGCCAGCCGCTTCCACTTCCAGGCTGATACGCAGTTCGAGGATCGCCAGGACGTCCTTGAGGGTGGTGATGGTGGCCGGGTCGAGGGGGAGCACCGACGCGACCCGCTCCAACACGAAGGTACCGATGCCGTGACGGGTTTCCACGTAGCCACTGGCTTGCAACCGGGAAATGGCTTCGCGGACCACGGTACGACTCACCCCCTGGGCCTGCATGATGGCCGACTCCGTGGGGAGCTTGTCACCAGGCTGGAATTGGCCATCACCGATCTGCTGGATCAGCACCGCGACCACCTCTTCTGCCAGGCTACGGGGTCTCTTACGGGGGCGGGGAAGGGTGGGCGCAGACATGGGCGATCGTACCGATTGAAATTGATACTTTCATCATAGCATCGCCCTTTTGCCGAACGCCCCACTTAGACCGCCCAGTCCAGATCAGGACGGGTCTTCCACCGCTCTGTCCCGCAGTTCCTGGTCCTCCAGCAACAGATGCCGCCGGTGGTAGGCACGCAGGCTCGGGCGATGGCCGACGCTCACCAAGGTCAGGCCTGGGTTCTCGGCCAGCAGTCGCTGATAGAGGGCACGCTCGTCCGCTTCGCTCAGCGCCGAGCTGGCTTCGTCGAGGAACAGCCAGTCGGGGGCATAGAGCAGCGCCCGCGCCAGGGCTACCCGCTGCTGTTCGCCGGGCGACAGGGTGCGTTCCCAGTGGCGACTTTCATCCAGGTGCTCGACCAAATGCGCCAGGCGACACTGCTGCAGCACCTCGGTCAGGCGTGCGTCGCTATAGGCCTCCACCGGTTGCGGATAGGCCAGGGCCTCGCGCAGGGTACCGATCGGCAGATAGGGCTGTTGCGGCAGGAACAGCTGGCGCCCGGCGGGCACGGCGATACCGCCCTGCCCTTGCCGCCAGAGTCCGGCCAGGGCACGCAGCAGGGTGCTCTTGCCGCTGCCCGAGGCGCCTTCGATGAGCAGGTGCTCACCACGGGCGATGCGCAGATCGGTCGGATGCAGCAGCAAGCGGCCGGCGGCGCTCAGGGTCAGGCCTTCGAGCAGCAGGTCGTCGTCGCTGGCGCGGGGCACCAGGATGTCGGTCTCCTGGCCGAATTCGGCCATGGTCTCGCGGAAGGTCAGCAGACGATCGCTGATGGCACGCCAGGAGGCCAGGCTGACGTAGGCGTCGACGAACCAACTGAGGCTTTCCTGGACGTTGCCGAAGGCCGAGTTGATCTGCATCAGGTCGCCGAGCTGGATCTTGCCGGAGAAGTAGCGTGGCGCCGCCAGCACGAAGCCGGCGATGATGGCGATCTGGCTGTAGCCGGCGGTGAAGAAGGTCAGTCGCTTGGTGTAGTTCATCACCAGGTGGTAGTTGCCCCAGACGTAGCCGAAGCGATCCAGCAGGCGCCGGTGCTCGTTGGCCTCGCCACGGAACAGGGCGACGCTCTCGGCCTTTTCGCGCACGCGGATCAGGCCGAAGCGCAGGTCGGCTTCATAGCGTTGCTGCTGGTTGTACAGGCCGATCAGGCGACGGCCGATCAGATGGGTCAGCCAGGTGCCGATGGTGGCGTAGATCAGCGCGGCCCAGAACATGTAGGCCGGGATGGTGATGCCGAACAGGGTGATGTCACCGGAGATGCCGAACAGGATGACGCTGAAGGACACCAGGCTGACCACGGTACGGATGAAGCCCAGCCCCAGGCTGAGGGTGGTATCGGCGAAGTCGCGGATGTCCTCGGTCAGGCGCTGGTCGGGGTTGTCGGCGCCGCCTTCGCGTTCGAGCTGGTAGTAGTTGCGCTCGGACAGCCAGAGGCCGAAGTGCTTTTCGGTCAGCCAGCGACGCCAGTTGATGGTCAGCGCCTGGGTCAGGTAGAGCCGGTACACGGCCAGCAGGATGGCGGTGGCGGCCAGGCCGCAGAAGTACAGCATCAACCGGACGAAGGCGGCCAGATCGCGATTCTGCAAGGCATCGTAGAAATAGCGATACCAGGTGTTCAGGGCGACGGATAGCCCCACCCCGGCCAGCGACAGGGCGATGACCACGCTGAGCAGGAGCCAGGCCTTGCCTTTCTCTTCGCTGCGCCAGTAGGGAGTGATCAGGGCCCAGACACGGGCGAGGAAGTGTCCACGGGAGGCCCCATAGACGGAGGGCACGGGTACGGCGGATTCGGACATGCTCGGACTCTCAAGGACTGCACGACGAGACGCCTGCACAGCCTATGCCGGAAAGCCTGAACGAATTCTGACTGAAACAATGTAACAGTTTGTCGCCCACGCTGCCGTGGGCGATGGCGAGAAGGAAGAGCCTGTTCAAAGTCGCGCGAGCTAGAGCCAAACAAGGCGCAACGACCAACGGGAGTAACAGCCAACGGCTGGCCCGAAGGGTGAGCGCCAGCGAATCAAAGACCTGAGGAAGCGGAGTTTACGAGCGGTAAATGAGCATTCCGAAGGTCTTTTCAACGCTGGTTGGCCGACGCGCAGCCGACTTTGAATAGGTTCTCAGCGACGTACCGGGCGCTTCTGCAACTTGCGCTGCAAGGTGCGGCGGTGCATGCCCAGGGCGCGGGCGGTGGCCGAGATGTTGCCTTCGTGCTCGGACAGTACCCGCTGGATGTGCTCCCACTGCAGGCGATCCACCGACATGGGGTTGTCCGGCACCAGGGTGTCGAGATCGGCGTGCTGGGCCAGCAGGGCGGCCAGGACGTCGTCGGCATCGGCGGGCTTGCACAGGTAGTTGGTGGCGCCGCGCTTGATGGCTTCCACCGCGGTGGCGATGCTGGAATAGCCGGTGAGGATCACCACGCGCATCTCCGGGTGCAGCTCCAGCAGCTGGGGCAGCAGCACCAGGCCCGAGTCGCCTTCCATCTTGAGGTCGAGCACGGCGTAGTCCGGCAGATCTTCCTTGGCCAGCTGCAGACCCTCTTCGGCGCTGTCGGCGATGGACACGCGCAGGCCGCGGCGGTCCATGGCGCGGGCCATGACGCGGGTGAAGGTAGGATCGTCGTCGACCAGCAGGATGTGGGGCTGGTCGTCGAAACCGCTGTTGGGTTCGTCAGTCATGCAAGTCTCCAGGCATTCACGCCAGGGCGTAGTGCCGCGGCAGGCGCAATTCGGTCAGGGTGCCGCCTTCTTCGTGATTGTAGAGCTTCACCGTGCCGCCGGCACGGGTCACGCTGGCCTGGCTGAGGAACAGGCCCAGCCCGAAGCCCTTGCCCTTGGTGGTGAAGAAGGGTTTGCCGAGTTGCTCGGCGATGGCCAGGGGGACGCCGGCGCCGTGGTCGCGGATCGACAGGCACAGCTCGCGGGCGTCCCAGTGCAGGCGGATGCCCAGGTTCTCCGGGCAGGCATCGGCGGCGTTGTTGAGTAGATTCAGCAGTGCCTGGGTGAGCTCGACCGGCGGGGTCAACCGCGGCGGTGCACCGAGGCTGGTCACCTCGAAGCTGTAGGTGGCCTCCGGGCGCATCAGGTGCCAGCGGTCCATGGTCGCTTCCAGCCATTCCACGGCGGTCTGCTCCTGCACGGTCTGGCGGCGATCGGCCTCGGCGGCGCGCACCAGTTGCTGCAGGGTCTGCTTGCACTGGCCGACCTGGGCCTGCAGCAGCTTGAGGTCTTCGCTCAGGGTCGGCTGGCTGGCGTATTCCTGCTGCAATTCCTTGAGCAGCACGCTCATGGTGGACAGCGGCGTGCCCAGCTCGTGGGCGGCCCCGGCGGCCTGGGTGGCCACCGCCAGCAGTTGCTGGTCGCGCATGGCCTGCTCGCGGCGCTGGGCCTGCAGATTCTCCTGCTCGCGCAGGGCCGTGGCCATCCGCGCGACGAACAGGGTGATGACGGCGGCGGACAGCGCGAAGCTCAGCCACATGCCGTAGCTGAGCACCGCGCCGTCGTTGGCCACCAGCAGGTGCAGCGGCTCGTAGGAGAGCAGCATCAGCGAGAAGACCGCCAGGGTCAGGGCCGCCAGCACCAGGGTATAGAGCCAGGGCAGGGTCGCCGCGGCGATGGTCAGGGGCACCAGGTAATAGGAGGCGAAGGGGTTGGTCGGGCCGCCGGCGAAATACAGCAGCGCGCTGTGGATGGCCAGGTCGCAGCCCAGGTGCGCGGCGTATTCCTGCTCGGTGACCGGCCAGGAACGGGTCAGCCGCAGGGCGGCGAACAGGCAGAGCACCGCCGACACCCCGAGGGTGATGGCCAGGGCGGTCCAGGGCAGCTCGACGATGCCCGACAGCCGGGCGATCCCCACCGAGCCGGCCTGGGCAGCCAGCACCAGCACGCGGATAAGCACCAGCCGCCCGAGATTCTGGCGATTGGCGGACAACCATTGAACGGGCAAGGAGAACATGCGAGGTTCCAGACGCAGGACACGATCGAGACGGTCGCCGCCAGCGGGCGGGCGCTCGTCGGAGCAGACTCGTCATTATAGCGAGCGCCATCCGCCCTCGACCGCCGACGCGGCAAAGCGACGCACCATCGGCCGGCCCTGCGGTCCCAGAGCTTGTGCAACACCACTAGGAGAACTCCATGACCTTCCCGCTTCGCCCTCTCGTCCTGGGCGCCGCCCTGTTCAGCGCCGCCCTGGCCACCGGCGTCCAGGCCGACGAGCCGCGCTACAACCAGATCAGCCTCCGGGCCGAGGTCAGCCGCGAGGTGCCGCGTGATCGTATGCAGGTCATGCTCTACACCGAAAGCCAGGGCCAGGACCCGGCGGCGCTGGCCAACGAGACCAGCAAGACCCTGAACGCCGCCCTGGAGCAGGCACGCAAGGTGGCGGGCGTGACCGTTTCCCTGGGCAGTCGCAACACCTATCCGGTCTACGAGGACCAGGGCCGCGCCATCAGCGCCTGGCGCGAGCGCGGCGAGGTGCGCCTGGAAAGCGCGGATTTCGCCGCCCTGTCCAAGCTGACCGGCGAACTGCTCGGCTCGCTCAAGATGGGCAATCTGCAGTTCACCATCGCCGATGGCACCCGCAAGCAGCAGGAGGACGCCCTGTTCAAGGACGCCGTGGCCGCTTTCAAGGCGCGCGCCCAGCTGGCCACCGAAGCCCTTGGCGGTTCCGGTTATCGCATCGTCAACCTGGACCTGGGCACCAGCGGCGTGCCCCAGCCGCTGCCGATGCTGCGCATGTCGGCGATGAAGGCCGCCAGTGACGCCGTGACGCCGGACGTGGCACCGGGCACCACCACGGTCGAAGTCACCGCTGGAGGTACCATCGAGGTAGAGATGCCCTGATCCGGTGCAGAAAAGTAACAATGCTGTCTCTGTGCGCACTTTTGGTGCGTATAGAGACAGCCTCTCGAAACGGCGTCTTACAGCTTTGCGACATCTGTTTTTCGTTTGGGTCTCTTCCCGCCGGGCGTTCGTCTGAGCTGCGGACATGGGCACAAGCTGTGCATGTGGGATTATCTGTCCACAAGACATCGGCATTCTGTTTCGCAACGCCACAGCGTGTTGCGCCGTCCCCGACATGAGGTCTCCATGCACAAGAACGTACTCGCTGCCCTCTTCGCTTCCGGTCTGCTCGCCGGCGCCCCCCTGGCCCAGGCAGCCAACCTGGTGTTCTGCTCGGAAGGCAGCCCGGCCGGCTTCGACCCGGCGCAATACACCACCAGCACCGACTGGGATGCCGCGGCCGAAACCGTGTTCAACGAACTGGTGCAGTTCGAGCGCGGCGGCACCCAGGTCAAGCCGGGCCTGGCCGAGAGCTGGGAGATCAGCCCGGACAACAAGACCTACACCTTCCACCTGCGCAAGGGCGTGAAGTTCCATACCACCGACTACTTCAGGCCGACCCGCGACTTCGATGCCGACGACGTGGTCTTCACCTTCCAGCGCATGCTGGACAAGGACAATCCGTTCCGTAAGGCCTATCCCACCGAATTCCCCTACTTCACCGACATGGGCCTGGACAAGAACATCGCCAAGGTGGAGAAGGTCGACGACTACACCGTGCGCTTCACCCTGAACGACATCGATGCGGCCTTCCTGCAAAACGTGGCCATGCCCTTCGCGGTGATCCTTTCCGCCGAGTACGCCGATCAGCTCCTGAAGCAGGGCAAGGCCGCCGACATCAACCAGAAGCCCATCGGCACCGGCCCCTTCGTCTTCAACCGTTACCAGAAGGACGCGGTGATCCGCTTCAAGGCCAATCCCGACTACTGGGACAAGGCCGATGGCCCGAAGGTGGACAACCTGATCTTCTCCATCAACACCGATCCTTCGGTGCGCATCCAGAAGCTCAAGGCCGGCGAATGCCAGATCACCGCCTATCCGCGGCCCGCCGACCTGGAGGGCCTGAAGAAGGACCCCAGCCTGAAGATGCCCTCGCAGCCCGGCTTCAACGAAGGCTGGGTAGGCTTCAACGTCAAGCATGCACCGCTGGACAAGGTCGAGGTACGCCAGGCGCTGGACATGGCCATCAACAAGAAGGCCATCATCGACACCGTCTATCAGGGCGCCGGCCAGGAAGCGGTCAACGCCATGCCGCCGACCCAGTGGTCCTATGACACCTCGATCAAGGCCGTGCCCTACGATCCGGCCAAAGCCAAGGCACTGCTGGAGAAGGCAGGCGTCAAGGAAGGCACCGAGATCACCCTCTGGGCCATGCCGGTGCAACGCCCCTATAACCCCAATGCGCGGCTGATGGCCGAGATGATCCAGCAGGATTGGGCCAAGGTCGGCGTCAAGGCCAGGATCGTCAGCTACGAATGGGGCGAGTACATCAAGCGCGCCCACAACGGCGAGCAAGACGCCCTGCTGATCGGCTGGAGCGGCGACAACGGTGATCCGGACAATTGGCTGGGCACCAACTTCGGCTGCGACGCGGTCGGTGGCAACAACTTCTCCATGTGGTGCTACAAGCCCTACGAGGATCTGATCCAGGCTGCCAAGCGCACCACCGACCAAGCCAAGCGTACCGAGCTCTACCAGCAGGCCCAGCGGATCATCATGGAGCAGCGCCCCCTGGCGCCCATCGCCCACTCGACCATCTACATGCCCATGCGCAAAGAGGTCGAGGGCTTCAAGATCAGCCCCTTCGGACTGAACCAGTTCTACGGCGTCAGCGTCAGCAAGTGAAGCCTGTTGGTCAGGGTCGGGAGCCAAGCTCCCGGCCTTGGCCGTTCATTTGACTGATGGAGTGAATCCCATGCGCCTTCCCTACGCCTCTTCGTTGCTGGCGGCGAGCCTGCTCGCCTGTGCTCCGCTCGCCCAGGCGGCGAACACCCTCGTCTACTGCTCGGAAGCCAGCCCCGCTGGTTTCGATCCGGCGCAGTACACCTCGGGCACCGAATTCGACGCCTCTGCGGAAACCGTCTTCAACCGCCTGGTGCAGTTCCAGCGCGGCGGCACCACCCTGGAGCCGGGCCTGGCGACAGGCTGGGACGTCAGCCCCGATGGCAAGACCTACACCTTTCATCTGCGCCAGGGCGTGAAGTTCCACACCACCGATTACTTCACGCCCACGCGCGACTTCAATGCCGACGACGTGGTCTTCACCTTCCAGCGCATGCTGGACAAGGACCAGCCGTTCCGGAAGGCCTACCCCACCGAGTTTCCCTACTTCACCGACATGGGGCTGGACCAGAACATCGCCAAGGTGGCCAAGGTCGACGACCACACCGTGGTCTTCACCCTGAACAAGGTCGATGCCGCCTTCGCCGCCGACCTGGCCATGAGCTTCGCCTCCATCCAGTCGGCGGAGTACGCCGCGCAGTTGCTCAAGGAGGGCAAGCCGGAGCTGCTCAACCAGCAGCCCATCGGCACCGGCCCCTTCGTCTTCAGCCGCTACCAGAAGGATGCGGTGATCCGCTTCAAGGGCAATCCGGACTACTGGAAGCCCGAGGACGTCAAGCTCGAC
>Ga0157359_1000939_pt1 | contig 11406 bp, 11 predicted proteins | sample AttcapACBM3_FD_111482 | JGI IMG/M metagenome (GOLD analysis project Ga0157359, IMG submission 111482) | Fungus gardens microbial communities from leaf cutter ant in Botucatu, State of São Paulo, Brazil - Atta capiguara ACBM3 | ecosystem: Host-associated > Fungi > Mycelium > Unclassified ...
CTCTAACAGAAGATGGGTTTGAGAGCTGGACATTGTTGAAGTTGACCCATTACACTTCAATATTGTGGATCAGCCTAGGTACACTTTTTATATCCTCTTTATATAAATATTTCTCACCTCAGTTATCTATCTTTACTTATTTATCTTCTGATTATAAACTACCATAGCCATTAACAGACTGTAAGTAGAATGTAGATAATCTGAGAGGAGAAATATAGAATGTTAAGAATCATTACTCTGCAAGCATTCTATGTTATCTATATAAACCCTCATCCTTAGACTAGTAAATTTTGTGTATTATGTTGTGGCATCCACTAGTCAAGACAACCAATAGACTACTTAAGCAAACTCAGAAACAAAGTATCTCATGGGGATTACAAGATAACTTGACAAGAAGTCCCCAATGTATTCCTACACTATTTATATAATAGATACATGGTTCATGCTAGTGATAAATAATCCTACCCTAAAGTATATATGTTATTTATGAGCCTACTATACTATTACTACAAGGCAAACATGCTGCAACCATGCCCTTTAATGTTACTGTTCTAGTTCCTTCTACTTTGTTCTAGACTTATGACATTATATCATGTGATCATGGTCATATTCCTCTTTATTGTCCAAAAGAAAACAAAAAGAAAAATCAAATCCAGAAAAATAAATAAAATAAAATAAAATATTAGAGTTTGAGTGTATCATAACACATTGGTTACTAGTTCCCAATATAAATTTTTGCAATGTATCTTGGAAAAGTAGTTTTAAATATATCAGCAGTACTCAAAGAGAACCTGTCCTAGTTTGGTATATTTCTTCACAAAGTAATGCTATCACAAAATACTCACTGGTTGTGATACTTAAACTTAATAGTGTTTCAGAGGTTCAGTATAAGGAGATAATGATAATAGGTAATGAGTAGTATTAACAGAAATAATTGATGTTGATAAGTCTAAGATCTAATTCTCAGATATAGAAGTATATATATAAAAGAGTGATGGTCTGTACACAAGCTGTTTCCATCATATGATCAAAACTTGTACCTGATGGGAGCTGTCATCTGTCATAGCAGATATCAGGCTAATTTTAGAAGATAACTAATTATATCACTATATTGATATATTTATATCTCTGTGAATACTTATTGTTATATAACATACTATATATCATTGGAAACAGTTTGATAAGCACTTTTCAATGCAAGTTTGATTGTGCAAATATGTCTAGTCATTCATGCTATGAGATATTAGCAAACAAAGATTTTACAGTTACTGATGATCTGATATATCAGTTGTTTGTTGTCACTTTTGTACATCCCACATATGTGCAAATAGCTCTCATTTGGGGCTTTCTTGTGCAACTTAGTTTGTGAAAATTAGTCTACTAGTTGTGGAGATACAAGCTAAATGAAGTTTGTAACAGATACTTGATATCAATGTGCTCAGTATAGTGATAATTTTTGTTGTTTGAACTATTTAATAGAGCCATTATTATCAGTATAAAATGATTATTAGTAGAAAGTAGATAATCTAATTTTGTCAAAGTACTTGATTTACTAGAGAGTCTAGATTATTGTTTATGTGAATACTATATATTCAGCCTCAACTATAGGTAGTACCACTGTTTCTTATTTCTTTCTTCTCTAGGGTACTGGTTCTTCTACTACAAAGAATACATTATCCTTAGTGGATTGTCTAATATCTTTGCAACTAGCAAAATCTAAGTCAATAAATTCTACTAGATTTAAGCTTCTCCTACTATAATGTATTATACTGTAGTTTATAGAATTGTTATAGACCAACTTCCAAGATATCTAAGGAATTTGTTTTTAATATACAAATAAGACCTCTCACTTATCTAAGACATAATTTGTATCTATATATGCTTATGTATAGATTAAGTTTCTATATTTCACTACCTAATAACTCATCATCCAGATTCCAAATCATTCTATTATCTAAAGTCTATCTTTTTAAGTCTGATAATCAAATCTTAGTGACCTGCTTCTTCTCTTTTCAAATCCTAACCTCATCTGGAATTATGACTATATAACAAGTAATTAATACAATATATAAGTTAAGACTAAGGTTATTGTCTACTGTTCTCAGTTATAATCTTTCATGAATAAGTATTCAACTTGATTTACACTCCAGATATTTTATATCCATCACATAAATAACCACATCCATTTCTAGATAAGTAATCAACTTGATCTAACTCCTTTTCATATGGTGAGATGTGAATATTTACTTGAAACAAGAACTATGCTTAATAAAAATCCTTTATTTCAGTAGTATCAGAAATATTCAGAGTGAACTTGTGTCACATTCTATTTTCAACTACATTTATCCCAACTTACAGATAATCTCTTTATCCTCATCTACACTCTCTATCCTCTTTCAGTGCAGATAATATCTTTTCATTTCACCTTGGATATTCTTGCTAGATTTGATTAACTCCATAAACCTCTATTTTCTAACATCTGAGGATCACTAGTATTTAGGATAACTTACTTAGCAGTTTATATTCTAAATGGCTATTCTATATATGCTATCTAGTATATAATCTGGTAGTTTACACTGTACTAGCTTATCCTGAAAATTGACTAAAACTAGTACCTATCTCCAGTGTTGGTGATAACTATTCTCTAGTGGTTTTTTCATCTATTAAGTTTCCTAAGTTCTGTTCTAAAATACAACCAGTGCAACTAGTAGAGATACAGCATACAAGCTGAAGCCAAAGATCATTCATAGAATTGTGAACATTAGACTCAACCATTTTTTTTATTTTTTATTTTATTTTTTTATTTTTGGAACTTAGTACTAGAGTTAGTATAATTTTATGTATAACTGTTAAAAATTGTCACATGGAGTGACTTGGTGTCACACATCTGGTCACAGTCACATGGTCACATGATCATGTGTCATGATGGAATATAGTAAAAGATTCTAGAAGGAAGTAATATTATTACAACATATTTGACATATATTAACCTTATAGATAATATATAGTCTTTAGGGTAAGTTAATGGTATTGTAGCACAAACCAGTAGCCTAGCATATATAAGGTTGATAAGTTTGTACTAGTAACTTTATCAAGTTCTCTTGTGTTTTACTCTAATATAAGTGTTATGAACTTAATGTTATAATGCATATAAGGACTAACATTTTCCTTTTATCTATTTTTTGGATTTAACATATCACATGATGTAAGATCATAGGCCTAGACTGGATGAGAATGGACTAGAAGAATGATGTCAAGGAGTATGTTAACAGCATGTCTACCTCATGGTGAACATATGGTGCATTCATAGATAATGCATGGACTTTAGAGTAGGGTTAAATAGTAGTAGTACAGACCATCTGTAAATTATATAAATAGGATAGCAATTTAGCAGAGACTCCTTATTGAGTTCTCTTGTAATCTCTACATAGATATCCTTCTGTGAGATTTAATATTTAAAGTTGCTATTAGTCTTTGTGACTAGTGGTTGTCATAACACAAGTCCAAAATAAAGAAAATAAAAGAGAAAGAAAATAAATAAAATTAAGTCTATTGTTCACAACTCTGACTAAACTTCTATGCTGAAACTACAGCACAAACTAGCCTGATAAACTTCAAGTACACTATTAATATATAAGTTCTCTTATAATTTTCTTATAATTCTTATCAATCATCTATGTAAATACTCTGGTAATAGTTCTGGTCTTTCATTATTTTAAACCTTTATCTTCTTACTATTTGATACTATATATATACTTAGATCTGACTATATTCTTGTTAGTAGATCTTAATACAATCTCAAAAACTTCTTGTTCTTTTAGTATCTCTATCCCCTTTACAATTGGCTCCTATTACAAGTATAGCCTTGTTATAGTCTTATAGTATGTTTTTAGCATCCAAGAATATATATCTGTTATCTAGGCTTTAGGATAGTTCATATACTCTCTTAATACTTTAAGTTTAGTAAATAGTTTTAGCTTTCTGCAAGTTTGCCTCATAATAAGGGGCATATCAAGACTGTCTCTTGTATATTTATCCCAAGTTGATGTTATGTCTGGAAGAGAATTAGCAACTAGACATACTAAGTTAGCTAGTAGTAGTAATGATTCAGCTTAAATAGTTAAAGCAGATAGTTGAGAGCTACATGGCTTATAGTCTGGAAGAAATCCTATGTGTTACAAACTTAAGACCTTAGAGTGAATCAAAAGAAAGAACCTTGTATAGAGATTACACAAGAAAACTTGATAGAGAACTCTGTACAGGATTGTCTATCTTATATACTAAAACCTTATGGTCCATGCTAACTACTTCAAGCCTACTCTAAACAGCCATGTATTTGCCTTAAGGTCAACATGTGTTGTACATATTGTATGATGTCATCCTTCTAGAACCTTCTATGTCTTTCTATGTATCTCATGACTTGTGACCATGTCATCTGTTATGACTGCATGATCTTGTCACTCTAATCCTAACCCTATGTTCTAAAAATAGAAAAATGGAAAATAAATCAAAGAGAAAGTGAAAATAAAAAGAAAATTGAAAATAAATCAACTCTACTGCTTTCATCTTTGACACTATACTAGAGTAGTATCATATGTCAAAGTTTAAACTCTGAGTATAGGTATCTTCTATAGTAGAATACTCTCTCTCAAACTTTATAAGTAGTTCATCTTTTACAGTAGACTTATATCAAAATTTTGTGAGTACTCTGTTTTTCACAGAAAAGTTTACTTCTATCAAAAGTCCAAATTCCAGTAATATCTGTCTAACTACTAGAGCTAAATATAGATATTGACCTCACTTAACATAAAGAATTGCTAGACTATGTAGTAATAACACCACTTGAATATCCAAGTGTTTTAGATACTTTCTTTAGTACTTAAGAACCAGTAAATACTCTATAATCTATTATAGAGTATCTTTAGTCTAATAATCAACTGTAACTATTTCTAATACTAAACTCTAATGTCAACAACAATACACTTATTCTTTATCAAAGCTTACTATCTCAAACTCCATCCTAAAGCTATGACTAAGTAATAAGTATTATAACTTGGATTCTAGAGTTTGGACAAAAGATAGCTCTTATACAAGAAAACTTGATAAAATTCCTAGTACAGACTAATCTATCTCATATACTATAGACCATAGTCTATGTATACACTATTTTTTAGAACCTTCTACATTCTTTTTTTATATCACATAATTATGTAACCAAACTTGTCATGTTTTTGTGACATCTGTGACTGTCACATATTATATTCTTTATCCAAGTCTAAATAAGAAAAATAGAAAACAAAAATATACCAAGTTTACCTTCTTGAAGTCTGATAATAAGTAGATGATATAATATATACAATACTGCTATTAGAAACTCTCAGAGTAAATTTAAATATTTTCTATTTTTCTTGTCTCTTATTATTATTTCTTTTTCAATTTCTAATTTTTCTTTTATAGTTTAGTTTTCTTATTCTCTTCTTTATGCTTAGCTAAAAAAGCATAATGTGACATCATATATAATAGTCAGAAATATTATAATTGATACCTCATAAATCACTTCATTGCTTGAACATATATCAAAGTTAGTTTTATTTCTGACTTATTTTTCTTTTTCTTTTTCTCTTTATCTTAAACTTAGAAGAGATAAGATGACAAGGTGGGACAACCATTATGCAAGTCACAAAGGTCACTATCACTGTCACAAATGTCTTGTGATATAGCAGAAGGATAATATCATACATCAGATGTGATGATTTTATCAACATAATATCATAACATTTAGAGTAGGCTAGATGTAGGTGCACATAGACCATATACTAAAGATATATAAAGTAGACACATCTGTACTAAGAACTTTACTAAGTTCTTTTATAATAAACAATACAAGTTTCCTCTTTTGATTGAACTCTTAGTCTTAAGTTATAACACCTAGTTTATTTATACCATCTATTCATTAGTCTACAGATAATAAACTGTTAACAGTGCTTAACTTCAATCTCCAACATCTTACTTAGCTTTTTCATTAATACTGTTATAAACTGCAGATCTTTATCTAATATGATTGTTATGAACTTAAGCTCAAGTGTTAAAGCAAAATGACTGTGTGACAGTGACAGTAGCATATGTGATCCAATGTGCCATGCTTCTATACACTAATCTATCTTAAAGTAATAACTAGATCTTTTTAGTAGATTTTACAATGTTCTATCAAGTTATATATCTTCTTAACTAAGTCTGAAAAAGAAAAAAGAAAAAGCTAAACTATAAAGAGTAAAAGAAAAAGATAGAAAAATATTTGAGTCTATACTTGTGAATTCTAACATTATCTTCCTTTCAAGATTTCTTCTTTAAAGAAACAGACTTTTACCTCTGCCAATTTTTTTCAAATTCTTTAAATATTCTATCTCAAACTTCCTATTGTTCCATTTATATAACAAAGATGTTGTATATCCCTGGTAGTTTTTCTTGTCTAAAGTCTCTTTCTCTAGTCTCTTCTGCCTTCTAACTTTTATGCCTAGCCTTTCTTTGAAGTCTTTCTATCTGACTAAGTATTTCATACATTCTCACATCATTCTTTTGTTAAGTATTTTCTCAACTTCTCATTCTTCTCTGTCTACTTCTACCAGCTTTGGTTTCTCTATCTTTTATCTTTTCACTAGTTTTTTATATTTGACTACTCTGCTAATATTTACCATAGAGTGAAGTCTCATCAATACTAGCAGCCTCAGCTTAACCACATTAACTGATACTATCTCTTCAATAGTACATAGTCTGATGTATTGTTCTGTCAACTTTCTTGCTTACCTTTCCTTGAATACTAAATCTTTAGTGTTCAGCATCGCTTTACTGGTCTTCTCTCACTTTTCTGCTTCCTTCTGTTCTCTATATCCTTGCCTCTTTATTTCTTTCTGTGTTTTTCTTAATACTACCCTTACTTTCTTTTATATCTTCTTGATTCTTTTTACAAACTCTGTCACCTTCTCCACTTTTCCTTTTTGCCTGATATCTACTTCTATATGTAGCTCTCTCCTACAATTTTCTATGAATGATGAGACCTTAGTCACTACATAGACTTTGCTATTAACTATGAATTTCACTATAGCAAGCTATTTGGGCCAGTCTTTTTGCCAATGATTCACAAAGAATCTCAAGTATTATTCTAACTTTTGGTTCATGTGCTCTGTTTGTCTATCTGTCAAAGGATAAAATACTATTGATAACTTTGATTGAATTCTTAGCATTCTATTTAATTTCCTTGCTAAGTCTACTATGGATTGAGAACCTCTATCTAATATCATGATTTTTAGTAAACTATGCAGCTTTTACACATTGTCTCGGAATAACCTTGCCAATCCTTCTGCTATTGTTTTCTCTGTTGTTGTTACAAAATATGTCATTTTTGACAACCTATTATATACTACTCAAATTGCATTCTTTTCTGTTGCTAACAGTAATTTCATGATGAAATCTACCATCAAATATATTAATGGCTTCTTTAGAATCTTGTTTGCCATTAGTTTTTCTACTAGTAATTCCATACTATTTTTTATTCTCTAGTATAAGTTACACCCTTTTATATACCTCCTGACATCTTTTATCATTCCTAGCCACCAATAATTCCTTGTCACTAACTTTGTCATCTTCCACTTTTCTCCAAGTCCAGCTACCAGCACATTATGATGCAACTCAATATGATGCAACTGTATAACTTTTAGTCTTAAGATTTCACTCCTTGGAATATAAACTTTTTCTTTCTTCAACACTAGCTTGTTCTTAATTTTTCACTCATCTCCTCTCAATACTTTAATTATATGTCTACCTCTAGTTCTTCAACTACTACTTCTATCAAGCTGTATATCTTATTCATACTTATGATCAACATAGTATAACTAAGTAATAATGTACAGCACTCACAATGAGTTGCTTAAGTATCATCTATTTATTTGTGCAGCCTACATGCTACTTATACATGTCTGAAACATGTTGTTCTTTAATTAGCATTAGCATTAGCAATATGCATATCCTGCAGATATACAAACCTCAGTAGATACACTGTCATTAACTAGTCCAAGTTATCCTACTTGTCTTATATTGCTCATCTTAAAGCTCTCCACAAACAAGTTTTACTATTGGTAAGTAGTCATCAGTTGTTCACACAGCACTATGCTGCTGTGTACTTTATTTCTTCCAACAGCTGAGATTATTCAAGCTGGTTATTCAAGTTCGTACTCCACACTATTGCAGATAAGTTATTTACTTGATTCATCTATCTCTACACTGTTTTCATGGACTTTTGCTTCAAGCATGAGCCATGCTCAACAATGAATAGCTTCAGAATAATCTTTAACTTGTGTGCTGCACCAACTATATGTATTGCAGCCAAGGTTATCATCCACACCCAATTATATTAACCTACAGATAAGTGATTATACTTGATCCATTCACAAACAAGTACTCTCAGCTTGATTTGTCCCTCTTCCATATGACATTGGTGGACTTTCACCTGAAGTGAGAATCATGCTTAACAACTATTTTCTTGACAAAATCTCAAGTTATACCTGAGATGAATATCTACTTTAATTGGATTCCACCCTTAGATCATCAAGAACTTTCTTGTCTGAGAGGAAAAATAATAAGAGTACCTTGGCTGACTCCTTTGTAATTTTTACTTAACATTGATGTCTAAAGGCAACTGAGCCAAAACACACAGGTCTTGATTGGGACATTGTCACAGCTTTTGGCTGGGTTCACTGAAAATTCAGCAGTTTCCGCAGTAGCCATAGTTATCACAGTAGTTAAAATCCAAGCGCAGACATTGTACTTCAGTCCCTACTGTTCAATCACTGAACTTTAGGGTTTCATAAGAGACATCAGCTAAACTCGGCTCCTCTGATAGGATCATGAGATAGAAGAAAAAGCTTTAGGTTTTGCCATTGATATCATGCAAACTATTAACGAGACGGGCTGCTATAGCCATTGCAATCGATTAGACCAAAATACAAATAACCATAACCATAAATCCAGATCCAATCCATCCATTCCGACGAGAACGCTATAGGGGTATAACCTGTACCACACAAAGCACCTCTATCACTTTTCCAAAGTACCCAATTCCCTCCATTTCTCAAACAACAACGCAATACCAGGCATGACGCCCTGTGGTCCGGCACTGGGATCACCTAAAATTTCCTTGATCTCCAACAAATCAAACTCCCTTCCAAACGCCAAGAAATGGGCGAATAGGGAGTTAAAATGGGGTTCTGCGCGGAGATGTAAAATTTGATGGAAATGAGCGTGGTAAATGTGGGCAAAGATGCGGAGGAGTTGACGGTAGATGTGACGAGAGATACCGGGGAAAGCTCGTTGGAATTCATGGTCTGGAAGTGGGTAGATGTTAGTAGCATTCTTATATGCGTAGAAGATACAGCAGTGTCTCTACGAATTTTGACACAGTAGAAGACGGCGGTCCTGTTGTAAAGGGAAGGACACGCACTCGTATTAGTAGGGAATACCAGCTCGTCGTTCAGCATAATTTGAATGGAGGACATGACGGTATCGATGTACTGCGGCGCAGTCATAGGCACAAACTTTCCAGAGGCCTGTTGCCAGAGATAATTCAAACTATATACATGCATTAGTGAGTCCAACTCGGAGGCGATAAACTACAAGGCATACTTGTGTCCTGCAGACATCGTCGGACACGTCATCTGCGTACAGCACTCCACCAAGACTCCACAAAACTCGTTGAGGTTGGTGAAGAAATCAAAAACTGAACGCCGAGACTCTTCGGTGAGAGAAATGCTGAGCGTGCCATATGAGAGAATGCTCACTGTTGACGGCGACCCATTCCATTATATCCACGTACTTGGGTAGCACGACGATTGTTTTGAAGTTGCCTTTGACCAGCGCACTGTTGACGAACGGACTGCAGAGGTAGAGAGGTTTTCCGTCGTCCTTGCCGAGTGCAGCCGAAGGAGGTTGCGAGAGAGTGCCCTGCCGGGTGTAGCTGGGGGCAGAGCCTGGCGTTGGGGAGCGTCTGGTTCCACGAGGAGCTCGGGGGCGTCTGGCGACGGTGAGCGGCAAGGACTGGCAGATGGAACGCGAAAAAAACATACCCGAAGAGAGACATAAGTCAGGTTGAAAGCTGAAGGTATGTAAAGTGCAGAGTCAACATTTGATCTGATTGGGTCGTTACATCACACGGTAGTCTACTGACTACAAAATTCTATTTCTCCAGCAGACCCATCTCTTTCCATTTCTCCCACAGGGCCCCGACCCCGACGGGTGCTGAGCTGGTACCCATGACGTCTTTGATATCAAGGAGTGCATACTCACGGCCAAATGCAAGGAAATGGGCAAAGAGGGAGTTGAAGTGGGGTTCGGAGCGGAGATGGAGGATTTGGGGATAATGCGCATGGTAGATATGAGCGAAGACTCTCAGAAGCTGCCGGTACACATGCTGGATCATGGTAGGGAATCCCTGGGGGAAATCTTTGCCTAAAGACTGGACTGAGCATGCGCGAGGTGGGAAAAGGCAGCTTACGCACCCGACTTGGTCGGGAAAAAGTTCTCGTCTTCTACCAGGTTTTGTATCCATGTCATAACATAATCAATGTACGTCGGCGCAGGCAGGTATACGCTCTTGCGCTCCTGGTTGATCCATGTATAGCTCAAACTAAAATGTGTTTCGAGTTAGTAGACTTTGGATGGATGATTGCGGTGCGCACCTTGCACCAGCAGACATCGTTGGACATGCTTTGGAAGTGCAGCACTCCACAATGGTGCCATAAAACTCATTCAGGTTGTTGTAAAAGTCAGACACTGTCAAAATGCACAATCAGATTCGGCACAGGAGGAACGTCAAGCCCCGCACTGTTGATAGCGACCCACTCAATGATGTCGACGTATTTGGGGAGCATCACGATGGTCTTGAGATTTCCCTTGACAAGAGCAGCGTCGATAAAGGGTTTACATAGGTACAGCGGCTTCTGTGCTGGAGGTGGAGGAGCAAATATCGAACTCGGTGCCACCGCCAGCATGCTGTTCGAGGATGTCGAGGATTTCTTCTGCACACGCTGCGTACTCCAAGAAACAGACCGCCTGCAACATCGGTGAGTCTGATCAGGCCATAAAATCCAGTATTCTCACCCAATTGACTCCAGGAAGGACGACATGCTGGTGTTAAGTCAGGCTGCCCGCATAATCTATTATTGATTATGAATGGCAACCATTTAACAGTCTGATCCAGTGTCTCGATAAGGCAATACACAATGCCACAGCAGATGCCGATAAAACCTTCACCACCACTATCGATGGACTCGAAGATTTTTACTTTGCAAGGCAAAGGCCTCAAACTCAACAGTGCAGCAGATATTGCACCTTACCTCGAAAATATAGACCCAGCGC
>Ga0157359_1000940_pt1 | contig 11404 bp, 8 predicted proteins | sample AttcapACBM3_FD_111482 | JGI IMG/M metagenome (GOLD analysis project Ga0157359, IMG submission 111482) | Fungus gardens microbial communities from leaf cutter ant in Botucatu, State of São Paulo, Brazil - Atta capiguara ACBM3 | ecosystem: Host-associated > Fungi > Mycelium > Unclassified ...
CATGGTTGTTTAGGGTAGGCTAGAAATAGCTTGCACAGACCATTAGGTATTTGTATATAAGGTAGACAATCCTATACAGAGTTCTTTATTGAGTTCTCTTGTGTTAACCCAATACAAGGTTCACTCTTTTGACTAATCCTAAGGTCTTAAGTTTGTAACATTAAGACTACTTAGTTGTTGAGTAGCTATTCTTACTTCAAGTAGATATCTATAGTTAGTTATATGAAAAAAGATTAGATCAAGTGTAGAAACTTATCTGGGAATGAATGTAGTTATCTATAAGAGTATATAAAGTACTTAGGTTGCAGATTAAGCTAAGAAGTTTATCTACAAACTGATAACTAAACTTTGGATAATAATCTTGGCTTTAACTTGTATATCATGCTATTATCTGTTATATAGTCATAATTTCAGAAAAAGAATAAAAGCATCAAGAAAACTTAAGAAGAGAAGTGAGATATTGTTTTTGTTGATTACTAGACTGAAGAGACTACAAAGTATCTACTTTGTCTTAAATACTAAGTTATGTAGTTAAAACTGTAGCTAGAAAAATAGTAGTGTAAAAAATAACTAAGAAGATATTATAAAGACAGTTTTTAGAAGATAGGCTAATCTAAAGTTTAGATAATGAGTTACTAGGAGATAAAATATAAAAGGCTAATTTATGTACAAGTAAGTGTAGATATAGAAATACATCTAGAACTAGTTAGAGCCCTATTCAGAGTCAGGAACAGATATTTTAGAAGTCTCAGAAGTTAGTCTATGATATTAGTAACTTATCAACTATTTAGATTAGTAGTTGTCATAACAAAACTTCATGATGTATATATGTTGAACTCAAAGATATCATATAGACTATAGAATTTTTTGTAACCTAAGACTATTTAAGTAATTTACCAACTACTTAGATTAGTAGTTATTACAATATCTATAGCTTTACTTGCTATGACTCAAGACTTAGTAAAGACTTAGTGTTAGAAGAAGAATCTTATATAGAGTTTATATAAGAGAACTCAATAGAATTTCTAGTACAGAGTATTTATCTTTATATATACTAGATTAATAGTCTATGCTCAACTATATTTAATTTATCATTAAAAGCTATACATTATATATAAGGTTGATATAAGGGAATCTGATCTTCTTTTATAGTCAGCTCAGAATCCTATACAAAGCCCATAGTATTCACTATTTGATCTAAACTTTGTATAAAGCCTGTGGTATTTAATAACAACAAAAACTCTACTACAGGCTTATAATACTGCTATTCTGAACTCTATTTATAATTACTAATTTTATTATCATTGTTTCATACTTCCTACTATTCTAGATAACCTTCTAGATATTTCCATCATGATTCCTGTTATAATCAATGTCTCATATTTAACAGGTGGTTTGTTCATGGAAAAGCAGGTGTTGAGATTTCTTTTTTATAATTCTATAATTGGCTGCAACATGTGTTCTCTTTATGTATATAGTAGTTGAGACTTCATTATGTTTTTCTTACCATTTTCTCATTTCTTATATATATATTATACATGGTTTTTAAATATATATAGTCATAGATACTATTCTGTATCATTACACTTTATCAATTGATTTCATCTCTCATTCTTACTCAAGTTTTTGCCTAAGTTGCAACCTGAGCCAAGCTTAAGGTTGTAACATTTAGTAAAGTATCATTAGGCTCACTTTACAAAAGGAGAGTACATAATAGTTGGGCCACTAAAATATTTATGGTTTTAAACTGCTAGGAAGACAATTAATACTTATAGCACAGCCCACAAATAGTAGGATGGATCAACATCAAGAAAATGATATAGAAGCATTATCAGAATGATTGGGACCATTAAGAATTACTAAAGAAGATGCCTTAGAAGAAACAACAGAATACACAGACAAAATGTTAGTAGCACCAGTACCAGCAATAGCACAGAAAAAACAGGTAGTCATGCCAAAAAGCATGATCCTAGATCTATGATGTTTTGACAGGAACAGAACAAAATTTAAAAACTGATAGAGGAGAATCAGATTATTTCTCAAGAGCAATAGAGTAATAGAAACAGATAATAAAATAACCACAATATTAACCTGACTTAGAGGGGGTGTAGCTGGCATTTATGCCCAGTAAAAGCTAGATCAGCTTGAAGAAGAAACAGATATCCAGAATTGGGATGAGTTTGTTAGGGAACTCAATATAACATTCAGTAATAAAAGTAAGGCAGCAGATGCTGAATGAAAGATCAAAATGTTCAGACAGAGCAAGAAACATATTCTTAATTTCATGATTAAATTTGAAGTATTAGCTATGAAGGCTGAAACTAATGACTTACATGCAATATTTTTGTTAAAGAAAAATGTCCAGATGGATATTATAAAAATGATATTGGGATATCCACCAATGGCAGTATCAGAAACACTTAGAAAATGGAAGATGGTAATTACCTCAGTAGAATAAGGATACAAATTCACAGAGAGCTAACAAGATTATAGAACAGAAACAGAAATAACATATAGAGAAAGAGGTATATCCATGGATATTGGAAAGGCCAAAGATAATTTTGACAAAGAGAAAAAGCCAAAATACTTCAACTATAATATATATAGACTCATGATAAAGGAATGCCAAAAGCCAAAGAAAGAACAGAACTTGAGAAAATGCTACAAATATGATAAAGTGAGGCATATTGCCAAAAACTGTAGATTAGGACAGAAGATGAAGAACTTTAATATCTAGAAAGAAACAGATAACAAGAAGGATGAGAAATAGAAGGATTTTAGAGAAGGTTCTAAGTAGGCATGGTATAAAGGACCTTTGTATCTAAGGTTCAGAATTGATATATTATTCCAAATCAATGGAATAATAAAGAGAAAGAGCTTAATGTGCAGACTAATATCAAGACAGTAAATAGGAAGAAATTACAGTTACAAGTACTAGTGGATTCAGGATATACATATACTAGAATTGACAAACAACTAGTGAAAGAAGAAAAAATCAAGACAGAACTTATGGAACAATCATTTAAAGTTTTCAATACAGATGGAACTAGGAATAGAGAAGTTACATAATATGTACTACTGGAAGTTAAAATAAATGGACACAAGAAGCAAATCAATATAGTAATAATGGATCTGAACAGCATAGATATATTCTTAGGATATGACTGGCTAGTCAAGCATAACTTAGAAGTAAATTAGAATATGGAAACTATACAGTTTACAAGATATTCAAGAAATTGTAGGACATAACACTAGGATATAAAGTTTAGGAATAGGAGAATATAACCAATGGATAACTAGGATAAAGAACACCAAGAAATAGGAAAGGAACCAGACCTGAAAAATCCAGAAGATCTTCCAGAGTACATTTGACCATCCACACACTTATTCAACAAGAAGGAGTTTAAAAAGTTACTGGAAAGACAAGAATAGGACTACAAAATTAACCTGATAGAAGATGCACCCAAAGAGTTAAATGCCAAGGCTTATACCATGACAATAAAAGAAGATAAGACATTGAACTAATAGTTGGACAAACAGATCAAGGTAGAATTAATTGTAGAATCAAGTTCAAGATATGCAGCACTATGTTTTTATATCCCAAAGAAAGACAGATTACTATAATTGGTACAGGACTACAGGAAATTGAACCAACACATGATAAAGGATAAAATGTTACTGCTCTTAATTGGGGAAGTAATTGACAAGTTAAAAGAGGCAAAATACTTCAATAAGTTGGATCTTATTTAGAGCTATAACAACATATAAATCAAGAAAGAAGACAAATGGAAAGCAGCATTTTTGACAAATAAAGGTCTATTTGAACCTAAAGTGATGTATTTTGGACTATACAATTTACCAGGAATGTTCCAAAGGATAATAAATAGCATTTTCCAAGAATTATTATATGAAGGAGTACTAGCAAACTATATGGACAACTTTGTAATATCTGCCAAGACCAAGAAAGAACTAGAGGAATGAACTATTTGCTTTTTAAAAATAGCAAAAAAGCACAATCTCTGTTTTAAATGATCAAAGTGTAATTTTAATGCTGAAGAAATTCTAATCCTAGAAGTAATAGTTGGAAGAGGAGAAATACAGATGGAAAATAATAAAGTCAAGACAGTCATGGAATGAAAGACCCCCATCAAGATAAAAGAAGTAAAAAGCTTCTTAGAGTTTGCAAACTTCTATCAATGATTTATCAAGAATTTCAGTCATATAGCAAAACCTCTTAACAAACTCAAAGGAAAGAAAGAGTGGAAATGGGACAACAAATATCAAAAGTCATTCAATGAACTTAAAGAAAAAATCACAAGTTAATCTGTACTTTTGTTTCTGAAAAGAGATGGTAAATTCCAAGTTGAAATAGACACTTCAGAATATGCAATAGGAAGAGTTCTATCCCAGGAACAAGAGAAAAAATAGAAATCCATTATGTTTTTATCAAGAACAATGCAACTGGCAGAAGAAAATTATGAAATCTATAATAAAGAACTACTTGTAATAGTAAAAGCCCTTACAAAGTGGAAACAATACTTATTGGATAGCATAGAGAGATTTGAAGTCTGGATAGACTATTATGATTTTACATTATACCATATACCAGAGAAGACAAACACTAAAGCTAATATACTATCAAGAAAAGATCAAGTAGATACTGCAGAAGATAACAAAAATGTATAGCTACTCAAGGAAAAAAATATGAATGAGAAAGATTACAACAGCAGAAGTGAAAATCATTCAAAGGAATTAAGTAGTAGAAGAAACCATCTTACTGGAAGAAATACCAAGAAATAATACCAAGAAGCAAGATGTTTTAGAAGAATTAGGAAAAGACAAAGAACAAGCATGGAAAGATGATAGAATAATCTATATCAAAGAAAGAATATATATTTCAAATAACTAGAAATTATGAGAGCAAATTCTACAAGAAAACTATGATCCAGCAGATATAGGATATCCAGAATAACAGTGAATACTTGAATTAATCAAGAGGAATTACTGATGGTCAGAGATAAAAGAAAATGTCAAGAAATACATCCAAGGATGTACCAAGTGTCAACAGAACAAAGTGTAACACATAAAAAAAGCAAGAGAACTTTATCCACTAGAAATACTAGAAGGACTATAGCAGGAAATTAGCATTGATATTATAGAACCACTTCCAAAATCAAAGGATAAGGGTACTATAGTAGTTATAGTAGATTAATTTACCAAAATAATTAGACTAAAAGCAACAACTACAACAGTATCATTGGAAAAAATTGCTAAAATCTACTGGAATGAAATTTGGAAACTACATGGGATACCAAGAAGAATTCTTAGTGATAGAGGATCACAATTTGTTTCAAAATTCATAACAAAGGCACTAGGAATAAAAAGGATATTATCAATAGCCTATTATTCTCAAAAAAATGGTCAAATGAAATGAATGAACTAAGAGGTGAAAATATTTTTGTGATATTATATCAATTATCAGCAAGACGATTGGACTGAATGGTTATTAGTAGCAGAATTCCAATATAATGACAAGAAACATGCAGTAACAGGTTACATCCTATTTGAACTTAACTTTGGAAGACATCTATGGAAAGGGAACCTTACTGTGAAAATGGAATTACCAAAACTAGAGAGTTTCCTTCAAGAACTACAAGAAAGTTGGGAAGTAGCAAAGAAGTTGATAGAGATGGTAAAAGAAGTTATGAAAAAGCAGTTCAATAAAAAAAAAAGGAATTCACAAGGACTGAAGGTTGGGGACAGTGTGTAGCTAGAGACCAAGAATATTCAATTGAATTGACTCTTAAGAAAGCTGGATCAGAAAAGATACAGATCTTTTAAAATCTCAAAGAATATTGGTTAAAAAGTATTTCAGCTGAAACTATCAAAAGAATGGATGATTTACAATGTGTTCAATGAAGACCTGCTGACAAGATGTAGAGAACCCTAGTTTAAAGAACAGCATATAGAGCTAGCACCACCACCAGACATTGTTAATAAGAAAGAAGAGTATGAAGTAGAAGAAGTTATGAATCATAGAAAACAAAGACATAGCATACAATTTTTGGTTCATTGAAAGGGATATAGCAATGAACATGACCAATAGATCTCTAAAATGGGGTTACCGCATGTAAAGGAGGCAATTCAAGACTATTAGATGAGAGTTTCAAGTTGAAACCTATAAAGAGAAGGGGTAAAACTCCAAATTAACATCTCAAAAGTATACTAACAATGAGAACTCATATTCAAATAGCCCACCAATTCACCACCACACCTTCCTCTCCTAACTCCTATGTTTTCTGTACTATTAACAATATGGATTTAATCACTACATTGAACAATAAAAAGAAGAATTAGACAAAGAAATACCACAAAATTATACAAGAAATTGAAACTATGGTAGACATCCAATGTCAATTACAGAACATCATCAAACTAGCAGAAGTTACCAACACACAATTGGCAGAAATCAAAATGACAATTTTACAAACAAGCAATGTATATAGAGTACAAACAACTGGTGATATTTTCAGCATATCTAAAGATTTATGAGATATAATTTAAGAAAATATGGAAAATCAAGTTTACCATATTCAATCACTTTTGGCAGATGAATTGAACAGATACAAAGGCAAAGAAAATTCTTATGTAAACAATCATATCAAGAAAATACAAAACACATACAAAATTAAACAGCTAGATAAAAAATAACCAATGATAGTCAATAAAGGAAAACAAAAAAAAGACTAAGTATAAGAAGAATTTATCTAAGATGAAATAAATAACTTGGACAAGCATATAAAGTTTTTACAATCACCAGTGAAGATAGTACTATTTTATCCACCACTACACTACAAATCTCTTTAACTAAAAAGAGAATAAGACGAACAGGTTTGGAACAAATTTTCTGTCAAGTTCTTAAAACAAAAACATAATGTAGATATAACAAAACAAGGTTTTTCTATCAAAATATATATAGGAGGACCTTTATACAAACCTTACTTTATAGTATTAACTCTACAAGAGAAGATAATCATTGTGTTACAATCACAAGACCTTAGAGTTGGTCAAGTAAAAGAATCTTGTATTGGGTTAACACAAGAGAACTTGATAGAGAACTCTGTATAAGATTGTCTACCTTATATACTAATATCTAATAGTTTGTGCAAGCTATTTCTAGCCTACCCTAAATGACCATGTGCATCACACATTAAATGACATCATTTCTTCCAGAATATTCTATATCCTTCCATATGTCATGTGACATGTGACTGTGTCATCTGATGTAACCTGCTATGTGACAGCATGATCTTATTACTCTAATCCTAACCCTAGTTCTAAAAATAGAATAAAGGAAAATAAATAAAAAAATAAAATAAAAATAAGAAAAGCTAAGTCCACTTCTTGCAATCTTGACAACTAGATATTTGGATAATGACCAGAGTTTGAACTCAGTCATTGATCTCATGTTCCTCAGGTATGGTTTGGTCAAGTTGGACAACCACACTATCCATCCAGAGTAGAGATTATTGTCAGACCACACCTCCCTCACTGTTATTATTCCAATTGAAGAACAACTCTTTAACGATCAAAAGCACTCTATCACCAAGGGTAGTAAGGAAGAAATATTGTTCATCAAAGACTTAATCAAGAACATTTCATCCATCAACACCTCCAATCTATCCGATATCAAATCACTGGAAAACGTCATAAATTTGCTTGTCTGTATTATCAAAAGAGCTTGGGATAAGAACTCCAAAATCGTCAATATCTCGAAACACTCAAAGGGCTGGTGGGACATGAGTTGTAGCAGGGACTTGGAGAAATACAGGTCATCTAGAAGCTTGGCCAATTAGAAACAGTTCAAGAAAACAGTCAAGAGCACCAAACATTTATTTTTTGACCAGAAAACCCAAGAAATATCAAACAAGTGAGAGGGTGCTAGAAACTCATGAATTGGGTCAGGAAAAAAAACCTCCCAGCAGTTGAAGCCATCAAGTACAATGACTATCTATGCCTAGAAATCAATGACCTTTGGCACTCTTCACTTTATATTCAACATGGCACAAGATTGTCATGTTGATATTGAGATTCTTAAAGAGATCTCTGACAAAGCTTTGGAAGAGTGGCCTTTTTTTTCGAGAGAAGAGTTTATGAAAGCCATCATCAAATGCAACAACTTGTTTGCCTCTGGACCTGACAAACTTTTGTGAGGTTATCTCAAATGCATCATTAACAATGAAGCATGTCTTACTAAAATCATAAGCATCACTAATACTTGCTTTGAGCTAGGTTTTTGGCTGTCACACTTCAAATCATCCATAACAATTGTCATTCCTAAACCAAATAAGAAATCTTATGATTCTTCCAAGTCTTTCCGACCTATTTTCCTTCTCAATATGCTAGAAACTATCAAGAAAGTTATTGGTGAGCAACTTCAATTTCATTTTATATTTAATGACTTCATCTACCCCTGTCAATTAGGAAGCCTCAAACAAAGGTCTATATTGGATGCAAGTGTAGTCCTCACTCATTTCATCTGATCAGGTTGGACTAGAAATAACACAATAAGTACTTTGGCATTCAATATCACCTAGTTCTTTCCATTCCTTAATTATTGGCTCCTTTCACTCATCTTGAAAAAGACTAAATACCATTCCAAAGTTGTTCAGTTTTTTTCTAATTATCTAGTAGGTAGGAAAAAATAGTACAGTTAGAACAATTTTTCTTCTCAATTTTTCAATGTGGACATTGGTATGGGTCAAGGCTCAGCCCTCTCCCCTATCTTGTCTGTCTTATATATTTTGTCTGTTTTTCATATTCTCAAAAAACATTTAAAAATTCTAAAAATTCCAGTTTCTATTCTTTTTTTATAGATGATGGTTTATTCATTGCCCAGAACAAATCCCTGACAGTTTCAAACTCTATCCTTTTTTGTAGTTATAACATTATCTCCTCTATTTTAGATAAATTTAGACTGATACTTGGACATGGTAAGACAGAAGTTTTCTATTTTCCCAGAGTATAGGGCATCTTCAATCTCCCCTACTCAACTTATCAGATATCAGCAGCCTGATTCTGAAGCCCAAAGACACTTGGAAATATCTGGGTTTTATCTTTGATAGGAAACTATCATTTCACCAACATATTGACTTTTATACCAACAAAGCAATTTCAACTGTCAAATATATGAAAGTTTTTGGAAACTCTACCAGAAGACTTATTTCTCTTCAGAAATATTTTCTCTATAGAAGCTGTGTTCTCCCAATCGACATCTACAGCTTTCAACTATGGTTTTACAATAGGGTCCCACTATCATACTCTCTTAACCTAATACAACAAAGAGCTGTCATCTGGATTCTTAGCACATTTTGTACCTCTCCTTCATTCAGGATCAAAGCCATCACTAGTCTCATCTCCATCAATCTTTACCTTCACAAACTAAGTTGTCGTGCTCAATTATATGCACACTCCTTTCCTTACAACCACATTTTGTGGTCTCTTCTAGAATCAAGACCTTTTCATGATATCAAACAACATCCCATCTCTCTTGACTCTCTAACCCACTGTCAAAGTGGAATCATCAAGGGATCTATCATTGATATGGATAATAAATTCAACAAAGTATTTTCTTCTTTTGACTCTTTAAATGTAGAATTTTTTCCTAGCTGTTTTTCTCTTTACCCTTATATCAAACAAAAGGAGAATAACCTTGTAAATTGCACTAACCAACTCAATGATATTGCTACCTTGTCATAACTAAACCACTTACATGCTCTTGTTATCTCAGATGCTAACATTAAGAACAATGTTATTATGGGACGCTTAACACTAACAATTTTATTTTTCTTTTCTTTTATTTTTCTGATTTTATATTGATTTTCTTTTCCTTTTCTTTTATTTTTCTTTTGGACGATGAAGAGGCATGTGACATCACAGTCACATGATGTAACATCATAAGCCTAGAACATAGTGAAAAGATCTAGAAGATGACGTCAGGGCATATGTATACAACATGGTGGCCTTGAGTAGGAAATGAGGCGGACATGAGGTTGTAGCATGGACCAGGTGTATTTGGTATATATAGGACTCTAATTTAGCAGAGACTCCTTGTTGAGTTCTCTTGTGAACTTCCTACTTGATATCCAACTTAAGAGATTTACCGCTTGTGTGATCATTTGTCTTTGTGATAAGTGGTTGCCACAATAAATGTTACTATGTCCATCTCTCACATCCACATCTGCAACAGACCCATTGTCAAAACAGTTTACTATGCTACTAATGTTATGACAACTGAAGCAAAACTCTTTGCTATTAGCTGCAGCATCAATCAGGCTGTTAATCTACCAGGAATAACAAAAATCATTGTTATCATAGACTCTATTCACATGGCTAGATTTATATTTGATTCTTCTATCTATCTCTTTCAAGTTCACTTGGCTGCCATTTCCAAAGAACTTAGGAAGTTTTTCCTCACAAATAATAACAACTTGATTGAGTTCTGGGAATGTTTTAGCCACTGTAACTGGCCTCTCTTCAAAGTTGTTGACAGAGACACCAAACAGTTTTGTCAAACTCCACTTCTCCCCAGCAAATCATTGTAGGACTTTAGTAAGAAAAGAGAGAGTGACAACATTATTTGAAACTGGAAAATAATGTTTCAGACTTCAGATCAGAAGGGCTGATAGTTCCTAGAGCTTGTCGATGATGATGATAACCCTATTGAGCCTTCCTATTCTAATGGGGGTTCTTGGCTGAAATTCATAGGACATTCTAATTTGCTATGCACAAGAGTAACAAGAGCCATTGTTAACCATGCCCCTATAGGTGAGTATAGGTTGTGCTTCTTTTCTAAGGAAGAGTTCAAATGTTTATGTGGACCCTATCCTATCAAGTTGAGATGTCACATTCTACATGAGTGTTGAAGATTTAACAAATATTAGAATCCAAGAAGAGACTCTCTAAGTCACTTCATCCTCTTCTTAGAATTCAATAGTAGTGCTTTTGCATTTGATAATGCAATTAGGTAGTTGAGAATGGTTGGCAGTGATCTTCTATAAGTATGCTTTTTCTTTTTATCTTCTTTCTTCTTTATATTTTCTTTCTGTGCTTCTTATCTTTCCTCTGTTTTTTCTTTCTCTATCTCTTTCTTCATGTAGTCTGCTTGTTTTTGTAAGTAATTATGATGTAGCTACCACAGTCTGCTTGCATACCCCATGTATAAATTGTTGATTTTTTTTTTAAAAAAAAATGTTCCATTAGTCATATTATTGTGTAACCATGACTATAATAGATGATATATGTCATGCTTATGTCATGCTTTGTAACATTGTGATTATCATATATAACATTACATCACACTCTCTTAGCTAAGTCTAAAGAAAACCAAACTTATAAAGTAAAG
>Ga0157359_1000941_pt1 | contig 11403 bp, 4 predicted proteins | sample AttcapACBM3_FD_111482 | JGI IMG/M metagenome (GOLD analysis project Ga0157359, IMG submission 111482) | Fungus gardens microbial communities from leaf cutter ant in Botucatu, State of São Paulo, Brazil - Atta capiguara ACBM3 | ecosystem: Host-associated > Fungi > Mycelium > Unclassified ...
TCTCAAAAGCATCACTATTTATAGTTGCTTCTGACACTGTTCTGATTGAACATAAAATCTCCAATTCTGAGAAAGAGACTACTAAAGTTGCTATGTTAAAACTATAGCCAGTATATTGTATCCCTAACATACAGATACACCTTTTCTCTACTGAACAAATTCTTCAGTTTAGATTGAGAGTCAAAGGTAATAAAAGTAGTTCTACTTTTTGTGATAAGTTTGGTGATACTATCCTATCAGCCACTCTTAATTTTTGGATAATATCCAGATTGTGAGGACTTGTATTCTTGAGCATAATATTCTCAATCCTATAAGTCTTACAATAAGATATCTAGACTTTGAGACTTTGCATTGTTATTTTGAATATACCTCTAATAAAGTTATGTGTTATATTCTTAAAAACATTAAAAATGTAAAGAAGATCCATTTTCTAATACAGAAACATGTCTGCCATAGTTGTACTCTTGAAAAGATATACTAATGCAGTTTTTCTGAGAACTCTTTTTACTCCAGTGAGCTTTTATAATTGATTCACTTAGATCTCCTTAAGCTCTCTACTGTTATAACTCAAAACCCTTAGAGTTAGATTATGAGGTAACCTTGTATTGGGTAATATAAGAGAACTTGATAGAGAGCTCTTTACAAAATAGTCTACCTTATATACTCCTACAGATGGTCCATGCTAGATACTGTGCACCCTACCCTAAATGATCATGTGTCAAGTATGAGGCCAACATGTGGTGTCCATGTTGTATGACATCACTTTGTTCCAGAATCTTTTACTTCCTTCTCTTAAAACATCTACCTTGTCTTATTCAAAGTACAAGTGAGTGATTATATTTCCTTGATGACTATTTTTCTATTATAACATTACATTTCTGTACAAAAAGTCCAAAGCTACAGGAGCAATTAATTCAATTTTCTAAATGTGGTCAAATATGTTATAGTCTTAAAAGAACTCTTATGAATGTAAAAGAATAAAGTTAGGAAAGATATTAGAATATATGAATAACATCTGCTCATGAATACTTTCTCTAACTAACACACTCCTGAATAGTGAACCTTATACTGTGTAACAAGCTCTTTTGAAAAATCTAGTGAATAGATTGCAAAGCTCCTTCAGAGCTTCTAACAATACTATCTATCCTAGATAATGTATCCCAAAGATACCCCTCAAGTCAAACCTTACAACTGAAGATATCAACTCATACTCATATCACTAGCCTTTCTCAGACTGCTAGAACTCTCTAAAACTTGTCTGAAAGTAATAGTAAATACTAACAATGTTCACTTAATAAAATAAAAGTTAAAACTGCTCTCCAGTAGGGGAATTTCAATGGGAGTTCTCTTTCTTACTCCCCTTTACTCATGGCTTATGTATTAGCCTAAAAATACAGAGAATAAAACTAGTAAATAGAAACTGAAACTATAAGAAAGCTCTCTGAGGTCTTGTAAGTACATGATCATCTCTTCATTTGCAACCTAACATCAAACTGATAATTGCTTCCTACTTATGAGTACTCATTTTATTCTGTTCCTACCTTATCCAACTGTCTAAACATTTATAACTATGTAAAGTATTCTTACAAGTATTTATACTTTATAGCTAGTCTTTCATAAGTACAGTGGTATTTCTCAAGTACAAAGTCTTCTTGCTAATGTCTTTAAAGAGGTCTTACATACTTAAAAACCTTATAAGAATATGTACTTTCATAAAAAAGCATTTTTTAGTGTAACAGCACAGTCAATATGACTTAAAGCATGTCTATCATATTTCTAGTAGAAGTTTGCAATTGCAATTGCAGCTTATGTATATAATTACATACTTGTTAGGTATCTTAAATATAAAACACCTTAGAAGATTTTCTTAGGTAATAAACCCAAAACATCACACTTCCATGTCTTTGGCTGTAAAGTCTATATGTTTCTTCCCAGTAAAGTTTGTGCTAATCAACTTGTACCATATTCTGAATTGATGATATTCATTGGGTATAAGAACAATAGTTATTGCTTTATGTACCATATATAAGAAAATATCATTTTCTGTTCCACATATGCCATCTTTGACAAGGAACTTTTTCCCAAGTGCACTGACTCTTATACAGAAGAGCACAAATTGTACAATAAGTTATTGAACAAAATAAGTCCAGAAATATAGTTATTAGTGCCTGGCCCTTCTAGAAAAAATAGACCTACTCCAATATCTATTCTACACATATCTATTCCTTCTATTCAAAACAATCCTTCTATTCATTTTCTTTCACCCTCTCTTTCTTATAAGTTTTCATTTCTCTTACTTACCCCAAGGTCTAGAAAGCTCATAGTAGAGATTAAAGAGATGATGATGTTAACCTTGATATTAAGATGCAACCTGCTCTACAAATACCACAAAATTCTAAATTAAGGAGGTCTAAGCATTAAACTCAGATACTCTTTAAAGAAGAAAATATCTATAAAGAACAAGAACATTCTATTCACATTCTGTGAAATCCTTTATAGTAGCCAAGGATGTTAAGTATATTTCATACTTGAAGGTGAAAGACTGTAGAGTTAGCTTGGAAATGCACAGAGTATAAAAACTCCATGTAATAAGCTTGGTGATGTAGGCTTGTCCAAATGACCTTGGCCTCAACTTATGTGTTATACTTCTTACAAGCTATGTGGTCACAATTTCAGAGAATGGCCTTATAAGAAGTTATAAGGAGAGGAGTAAAGTACATCATTATTAACACTAGAGGTTTGGCATCAACTTTAGTTGATTATTAGGCTAGCTATTACAAAGTAATTACTAGTCTTAAATATATAAAATAACAAAAGAAGTAATTAAAACAGATTTCTAAGCAAGTGTTTCAGTAATAAAACACTAAATAGGAGTTTAGATTTGGAGAAAAGAAAACTCCAGGTAAAATCTGAGTAATTTTACAGAGTTTGAAGGAGATAATTAGGCAATGAAAACAAATAAAGATAATCATGGATTTTGACTCAAATAAAGCCAAATAACTGTAGTATTTTGATAGGATTAAGTCTATTATAAAGTATCAAACTACTAACAAAGTTTTGGGCACAAATAAAGCTAAAGAAAGAGATTTTTTAACCCCAATATAACATGTGATATGCCTGAAAATACTTATCAGAAATCATAAAGGATTCATCAGAATATACAATAATTTTCTAACAATCCACTACCTAAAATAATAAGAACAAACAGAGTTGATTACTTATATAAATTATTTGATAATATCATTAAAATAAATAGAATCTCATATAATATCTAGTAAGAAGGCCAATATCTAATCATTGTTGATAATAATTGGAGTAAAATAAATACTCTATCTTTTGCAGATAAATAAGTTGAGCCAGCTATCACTAACTACTTGGCATACCTTATAAGAGAAGGGAAAGTAGATCAAATTTACTTTCTCTTAGCATAATATATTCCAATTCTAAGCTTGGCTCAGGTTGTAACTTAGGCAAGACTTGAGTAAGAGTGAAGAAGATGATAAATTGGTAAAGTGTAAGGATACAAGAATATATCTACAACTATATATCTAATGACCATAAGAAATAGAAAAGGTGCTCCTGAGAAAATAATAAGGGAAATATAAGGAGAATATAAGAAAACCTCTCTGTTAGGAACAGACCAGCCACTGAACCAGTTACACTAAAAGTGCACAATGTCAAGCTTAGCTTTGACATCTGGCTGGTACTATATATGTACTTCATACTGTACTCCTGACACTCTCCTACTACATGAAGTGCTGACTGATAATATATAAGGATTACACAAGACATGATAGATATGAATCAAAAGTAAAACAAACTCTAATATATGTTCAAGTCAAAATAACTATAAGATGAATATCTGTAAAGTATAAGGCATCAATCATAACAATGTATAGTAGAGTCTTGTTCAATTTCCAAAAACCTTAGAGATGTTGCTAAATTACCAGCTAACATTCAAAAGAAATAGCTTGAGTTCTGCCTTAAGAAGCTGAAATCATTTAAAGACAGAAATGTCTATGAAGTTGTAAACCTTCCTAAGAGACAAGAGATAATTAAGAATCACTAAGGGTTTAATATTAAGTCTGATGATTATTATAGATCTCAACTTGTTGCAAAAGGATTTTCTCAGATTAAATTTGATGAATTATTCTCTCTAGCTGTCTACTATGAGACAGAACACTATTTCTGGCTATTGCTGCCATTAAAGATTGGATTATCTATAGTGTTGATGTGAAAACTGCCAGTTTATATAGTGATCTGGATAGGAAAAATCTATATAGAGCAGTCTGAAGGTTTCAGGCTACCTAGTAAAGAAAAAGAAAGTCTAACAACTCCACAAAATATTGTATAACCTTAAGCAAGCTAGCTTATCTTGATAGTAAACTATAACTAAGTCAATGTTAGCTCTAGGATTTAAGCAATGCAAATTTGATGCTAGTGTGTATTACTTCATTGATGAAAAGACTAGAGAGCTTGTTATAGCAATCATCTATATCAATGATGTTTGCTTCATAGATTCAAAAGATTTCCTGTTTAAAGTTGAAGCAAAAATTCATAACAAAATGGGAATATTGTGACCTTGGAGAAACCAAAGAGTTTTCTGAGATGTACATAAGCTGTAAAAGATCTTTATAGACCAATCTGAGTACTTGAAAAAAGTTCTAGCACACTTCAATATAGTAATCAATCCAACAAGTACTCTACTGTCATTAGACTATATGTTTAAACCCAATAATAAGCAGTGCAACCCTAGTTTCTATCAAAAGTTCTAGTAACTAGTTGAATCTCTGATGTATTTAATAATTGGCACACATTCTGATATAGGATTTGCTATAGTCAAACTTGTTCAGCAAATGGAAAATCTCTTGAATAAACATCATCAAGCTGGATTATCTCTATAAGTATTTGCTTAATACTTACAAGTATTGGATAATCTATAATGAACTCAGTAATAAGTCTGTTATAGCATACTCTAGTTTAGACTGGGCATAAGATTCAGAATCATGCAAATCTATGACTGATTATCTTACTCTCATAGCTTATGGAATAACATTCTGGATGAGCTGTTAGTAAAAAACAATAGTTTTATCTTTAACTAAGGCTAAATATATAGCTCTTTCTGATTATAGCTATCAGCTTGTCTAAATAAGAAACCTCCTCAATAAGATTAGTTTTAATGTTCCAATCTCTTATATCTATAGTCATAGTCTTGGCTTACTTTTTTAAGAGTCTAATCTTATACAAAAAAAGTACTCCAAATATATTAAGAAATCTAATTGAGGACAAACAAGTTATTTCCATTTATCTCTTGGCTTGGAAATACTCTAAGCCTATCCACTTCTACTTCTATCACTTAATAGCTAATGTTTTAAGTGAGGGTGAGTGTTGCAAAGCATTCTGCTTACTAAGCATTAGGTCCACAATCATTAGTACTAATTAGGTAGTCAATGTAAAATTTTCATATAAGTTGAATCACTACCAATATTACTTATCCTTTATTGTCACTTATATTCTCTTAGCTCTTCATTATAGTATTCACTACAAATAAGTGGTTGTCAGTTATCCACACTGTACTATACTGCTATGTATTCTGTTTCTTCCAATACTATAGATCTCAGTTGCCAAGTATTACAAACTTAAGCCCAAAGAGTTAAATGAAAAAAAACTTTATATTAAAATTAATACAAGAAGTCGTCCATCTTATATATACTAGGCTACTGGTCCATACTACACTAACCTTGGCCTCACCTAAAAGCCATGTGTTTTCCTTAAGGTCAATATATGCTATATAATGTTACTTATTCTAAAATCTTCTATAATATTCTTTGTGATATATGATCTTGTGACTTGTGACTATGACAGCATCATATAGCATATGACCAATTTGTAACACCAAGTTATGCCATGTGACAGTTTGTGACAGTCACATATAATGTTATGCTAACTACTAATTATCTAAGTTCAAAAGTAAAAAAAAAAGGTAAAATAAAATAAAATAAAAGAGAAAAAAATAAAAAAATGTTAAGTCTACTATTTTCAACTCTGACATTACCCCCCCTTCAAGGTTTTTTTCTCTGAAAAAACTAACTTTTATTTGTGCTAGTTTTTCTCTAACTTTCTTAAATATTCTGCTTTAAACTTTTTATTATCTTATCTATACAACATCTTTGCTATATACTTTTCAGATAACTCCTCTCTCCTAAAATCTCTTTTCTCTTTCAGATCTAATTTCTCTTATGATCTTACTTCTATGTTTATCCTTCTCTCAAACTTAGCTACTACTTCTTTTGTGTTCTCTAAGTCTTTTTTCTTTTTACAAGTGTTATGTTCTACCATAAATTCTTTCTACCACACTAGATACTTTACTACTCCTTGTATTTTCTTTTATTTAGAATTTTTTCTATCTTCCACTCCTTAACTTCCTTTAATTCTACTAGTTTTACTTCTTCTATCTTTTGTTCCCTTACTTGTTCCCTATATTTTACTACTCAACTAATATTTTGTCACAAACTTCATTTAGCTTATATTTCTACAACAAGTGAACCAATTTTTACAAACTAAGTTGTATTGGAAAGCACCAAATAAAAGCCATCCACACATATGTGAAATATATATAAAAGCAACAACAAACAACCAAGATATCAGACCATCAGTATCTGTAAAAGCTTTGTTAGCTGATATTTCATGAATAGCTAGATTGATTCACACAATTGAACTTGTATTGAAAAGTACTTATCAAATCATTTCTAATGATATATGGTACATTTAATAATAAGTATTTATAGAGATATAAGTATATCAATGCAGTAACATAATTAGTTATCTCCTAAAATTAGTCTGACATCTACTATGACAGATAACAGCCTCCATCAGATATAATTTTTGATCATATGATGGAAACAGCTTGTGCATGGACTATTACTCTTTTATATATACACTTCTATGTTTGAGAATTAAACCTCAAACTTAACAACATCAATTATCATTAATCATTATCCCTTATTATCATTAACATCTGTATTGATCTTTATCATTATTGTCATCATTATTGAACTTCTGAATCATTCCTAAACCTCTGAGAGTGTATCTAAGGTTCAGATATCACAAACAAGTAAGTAGTTTATTTTGTAATACATTCACTACTGGATAAATCCTCATTGAAGTAGGAAATTGTAATTTGATTGCATTGGTAGAAACTACCTTGTCAATAATATATAGACCAACATATTGATCCACTAGCTTTCTTGCTGGCTGTTCTTTGAATATTAAGTTTTTTGTACTCAACATTATCTTGTCTCCCTTTTTCCATTCTTCTACTTTTTTTCTTCTCCTATCTGTTTGTTGCTTTATTTTATCCTATGCTTTCTTTAACACTGCTCTGGCTTCTTCTTATATCTTTTTCATTCTTTCCACAAACTCTATTATCTTCTTCACTTTTCCTTTTCTTCTAATATCTGCCCCTATTCTTAACTCTCTACTATAGTTTACCATAAACAGAGATACTTTGGTTGCTGAATGTACTTTGTTATTGACTGCAAATTCTACTGATGCTAACTATTCTGGCCAGTCTTTTTGCCTGTGATCTATAAAGAACTGAAAATATTGTTCTAACTTCTGGTTCATTCTTTCTATTTGTCTATCTGTTTGTAGATGGAAAGATGTCAACAGTTTAGTCTCAATTCCTAATATTCTATTCAACTCCCTTATTAACTGTGTTACAAATTGTGGTTTTAGATCAAGCACTTTCTAGTAATCTATATAGCTTCCATGTGTTATCTCTAAACAGTCTTGCTAATCCTTCTGCCAATGTATCAAACATGTAAAGCTTAGACACTAGCTTTTTTATTGAATTTCCTTTTCTCTTTCTTTTTCTTTTTTTTTTTCTTTATTTGGATCTAAGGTTAGGGTTAGAGTGATATCATGATCATACTGTCACACATCAGTCACATCAGATGACATGGTCACAGTAATGGTCACAAGACACAAGATCACAGAAAAGAATATAGAAGGTTCTGGAAGAATAACATTATATAACATATGCAACATATGTTGATCTTAAGGCAAACATATGGTTGTTTAGGATAGACTAGAGAAGTAGTAACATAGACCATGATAGTTTAATATATAAGGTAAACAATCTTGTACAGAGTTCTCTATTGAGTTCTCTTATGTTAACTCTAATACAAAGTTCTTCTTATTAACCAATCCTAAGGTCTTTGAGTCATAATATAAGAGATATAGGAGATACTCAGGGTTTTAGTGTATAATCTCTATTGCCCCAAGGGAGGTTTTAGTAGTAAAATACACAGAAGTAAGATAGCAGAACCCTACTGTGGAAGACCAAGTTCAATAAGAGTATCTCTATCATAGAAGACTGAATATCTAGATATTGAGAGGGCAGTATTACTGTGGAGATGTGTCTTCAGAATGGATGGACTTGACATATAATAGTATTCCCCTCTTAGAACTGAGCCTTTGAAGTTCTATTAAGTTTATCCAAAGAATCTATGATGATGCCTGGGTTAACAATACATAAATAGAAAGAAAATTGTTTTGCCTTTTTCCCTGTTATTATTATATTTTTACCTTTGCTCTCTAATATATCCCAAACCAATGCAAAAATGCTTGAATAGCAATACCAGGAGATGTAGCAATAGCATAAAGAGGAAAAATAGCTCCAAGCACATCTAGAAGAGATAGCTGAAGCTTACTATATAGAGCAAGCTGTATAAAAAGCAAGAAGAATTGCTAAGACCAAGATATAAAAGAAAACTTAGAAGCAGAGGCTTGTAGAAGAGAAGGAGAAAAGAAAGCAGTTGGAGTATTTGAAATAACTCTAGGACAAAGTCTTGGCCAAGAATACTACTCTTTTAAGGAATACTGAAGCTTTTCAGGTCACAGAATCTAAATGCAAGAAGATTACCAACATCTTCTCAGAAGATAAGACAAGACAATAGCTCTCTAAAAAAATAAAAGAAAAGAAACCATGAAGGTACCATGGAAATACTGTGGTCAAGATAGGGGGAGATAACCCCTATGAGAGATATGTATACATCAGATAGAATTGCTTGGTACACAACTTAAGATAAGTACAAATTTTTTTATTTCTTTTATCTCTATTAATCTTTTTCATCCTTATAGTTGTTTTCTTGCATATACTGGATGCATCACTCTCAAGCAGCAGTATATCCCACATACCAATACTAATTCCCCAGTAATAATCTCTACTTATGGTGAAGTTTTAAATACTATTGAAAAGGTACTCTAGGATCTCATTGAAGAGTACTGGAGTATCAGAAAGTTCTTACAGAACTTAGTGAAGGACCAAGAGAGAAATATGGCCTAATTAGCAAAAATTAAGGCTATAGTTGATTGGAGACAAAGTTTGAAGGAGAATCTATATAGTAGTAACAAAGAAAGTAAATAAGAAGATAGAAACAATAAGGAGAGGTCCAAAGATGGTTAGAAGAAGGTAGTAAAAGAAATTCTGTTATCTACCTTCTACTAAAATATGGTTTTGTTTTATATATTACTTTAAATTTTCATCTTGGTTTTTATTATGATTATACTATATGAGTAAAAAATTAATATAGTTAGGAGACAGAAATGAAAATTAAAGTTTGGAAAGAAATCCTGTAAAGAATATATAGAAATAGAATTAAATAAAATAAGCAGATAAATATACTAGGAAAATAATAATAATAATCACCATTAGAAGTGTATAGAGATAGGAAATAAGTGCAACAACATGATCAAAACAACAGGAGTAGACCAGGCTTAGTGGAATATATGATATAAAAGTCAGATATCAAGTTAGCAGTTAGGATTGGATTGGAACAGAAAGTATCCTTAACAAGGTAGTTTTCCTTAGATATAAATTGCCTAAAGAGATTTATTTCTATTTCTATTTATATTTCTATTACTAACCAATACTAGCAATGCAAGCAGGCAACCAAATTCCAAATAAATTATACAGCCTAATAAGATTTTTTTTGTTTGTTTTGTTAACTAGTAAAGTAAAGTAAAGTCAAATATTGAGTAATAAATTATTCTTACTTTATATATAAAATATAATAATATTACTTTAATTTAGTCAAAAATAAAAATTAAATCAAATCAAAAAATAATTAGGTATCAAATGTAATAAACTACAGTCAAATAAATAAATAAAAAAAGTTATGAAAACATTATTCACCTTATCTCCATTAAGTCAATTTGAAGTTATAAGCTTAATAGGGTTAAATGCTCCAAAATTAGATTACTTAAATTTAACATTAACAAATTTAGGTTTATATTCTTTATTCGTATTATTTGTAGTTGTAGATTTACACTACTTAGGTAATAATAAATCAAAATTAATACCAAGTAAATGGTCAATTTTATTTGAATCATCATATGCTAGTTTAAGTTCTATGGTAAGAGAACAAATAGGAGCACATAATGAAATATACTTACCTTTTGTATATTCATTATTCTTCTTTATATTAATAGGTAACTTAATATCTAATGTACCTTATTCTTTTGCTATAACAGCTAGTAAAGTTATTTCTTTAGATTTAAGTGTTACAATCTTTATAGGTGTAACAATTTTAGCTTTATCTATATATGGTATTAAATTCTTCTCTTTCTTTATTCCAGCTGGAACATCTTTAGCTCTAGTATCTTTATTAGTATTAATTGAATTAATTTCATATTTAGCTAGAGCTGTATCTTTAGGAGTACAATTGTTTGCTAATTTAGTGGCTGGTCACATACTATTGAAAATTTTATTTACATATTTATATGATTTATTCACAGGTAGTTTAATTATAGCTATAATTACTTTAGTACCTTTCACTATATTCTTAGCTCTAATTGGTTTAGAATTAGCTATTTCATTAATACAAGCATTTGTATTTACTCTATTAGTTTGCTCTTACTTAAGAGATGCTATAGAATTATATTAATTGTTCCCTAGCTAATCTTAAAATTCTTTTTAGTGCCTTAAGTAAAGGTTAAGAATATCCTTTTTAATTTTTTTTGTTTGTTTTTTTAAGCTAGTCTATAAATATAAATTTTAATTTCTAATCTAATAAATTTGTATATTTATATATAAACCCCCTTCTACATCTAAAACAAATCTTGTAGTAGTTTTTGTTTTGTTTTGTTTTGTTTAAACAGATTTTTATCAGAGATGAAACAACAACAGAAATAATTTTTAACTGGTATTGAATTAATTTAATTATAAAATAAAGCTTATAACTATTTATGTAAACTAAAAGTAGTTAAGTTTGAAAATTTTTTATCTAAATATTATAAAATATTAATATCCTTAGCTGAAAAAGTCTTCAGCAAGAAAAAAAGCTTCCTTAATCTTAATAAATTTTGATAAAGGAGTTCAAACAAAAGAACATAAGCTAA
>Ga0157359_1000942_pt1 | contig 11390 bp, 7 predicted proteins | sample AttcapACBM3_FD_111482 | JGI IMG/M metagenome (GOLD analysis project Ga0157359, IMG submission 111482) | Fungus gardens microbial communities from leaf cutter ant in Botucatu, State of São Paulo, Brazil - Atta capiguara ACBM3 | ecosystem: Host-associated > Fungi > Mycelium > Unclassified ...
GGCACAGCGCCATGAACAATCATCCTGGCAGACCTGAGTGCCAATCTGGTTTCAATTACGGATATTCAGTTATTTGGGACGAGATTGTACGCACAAAATATACAAAACTCCAAGAGTATTGACTCTGACATCTAAGATTCCCAGAGGATCTTGACCTGAAGAAAGTGTGCTCGCAAGGACGACTTCTCGTGTGTCGTTCGGTATATTTCGAAGATATTTATTCAGCTCTCGAGGGTTATTGGAGGAAGTAATCTGTGCGATAAGCGTATCGAGGTCCAAATGGTCCATTTTACAGAATCTCTTTTGAAGAATGTGGGTGGTGATGGACAGTCACGTGGTCCTAAATATGAATTTATTCATTTATTAAATCAGCAATTTATTACACGGAGTATGTAGACAGGCCGTGATGGTACAATACTATTTAAATACTAGAAAGAGAAAAGAGAAAAAGGGTGATGTGTAAGCATTTACTCAGGAGATATTATCCTAGAAGCAGAAAGTGTCGTTATCTTGCAGAAATCCAAGAAATCCAATAATGTCAACTAGTGTGTTATTGACATCTGCTACTGCCATACAATGTCTTCACATTCCTCCTTTCTGCCAAATTCCCAAGTTTTTTTGCTAGGGAATACTGATTGAGTGTGTGATTTGGTTTCTGTGCTGACTATATAGTAAGGTGCTCATCTGTCCAAGCTCAAACATTTCCAGAATTCAATATGATTTTCTGGGTGGCATTCAAAGAATCTTTGGAGGACTCCTGATAAGACAATTGCATGTAGTTGATAAGAATTGCATGATAAGTCAAGAATATTCTTGGCAGCATGGATGGCTATCAGATATGCAAAGCTTGGACACTAGTTTTTTCATTTAATAGTTCTTTTTTATTTTATTTTCAATTTATTTTTATTTTTCAAACTTAGGGTTAGGGTTGGAGTGATGACATGATCACACCATCACACATCAGTCACATCAGATAACACAGTCATAGTCACAAGTCATGAGGTCATAGAGAAGGATATAGAAGATTCTAGAAAGATAATATTATAACAATATGTCTTACACATGTTGGCCTTAAGATGAATACATAGTCATTCAGGATAGGCTAGAAAAATAGTAGCATAGACCATGATTGTTTAGTATATAAGATAGACAATCTTGTATAGAGTTCTCTATCGAGTTCTCTTGTGTTAACCCAATACAAGGTTCATTTACTTGTTTCACTCTAAGAACTTGAGTTTGTAACAATGGCATTAGTATATATGATTATATAGTTGACACTAGAGTTATTAACTATAAGCAAGATACTATTTCCAATAAGCTCAGCCTGTTGTAACAACTACTTAGTTATGACAATGAGATAAAGTTAACAAGAGAATTCAACAAGAAGTTCTGTTAGATTTTATTAGGATGATTGTGGCAGGGACATAGAGTTTACACTTCAAACTTTAGGAGATACCAAAGTTTATTGTCACAGTTGAGATACAAGTAGTGCTTACTTTCAGAAGATATCTAAGAGAACAGAATGAGGTCTCCTAAAGGTAGTAACTATCCTAAATACTCTAGACTATATTCCAATCTGACAGAATAATACTAACATAACTAGAGAATGATTGTAGAAAGATAGTCAGAGACTCTGATAGAAACATCTAAAATATTACCCCAAAATAATGGGGAATACAGGACAATGATTACTTAAATAATGGCACTCAAGAGGGTTTAAGAGTAGAAATAGTAGTGTTTGCTTGATAAAGCCTATAGACTTGATAATAGTACTTAGAGTTTGTGGTTTGGAAAGAGTGGAAAACTCTGTGGGGTTGTTAATAGATGTCATCAGTATTTGAGTCTTAGAATGACAGATTCTCCTATATCTATTCTCTCTTCTAGACTGTTGCATCTCAAAGCAAGAGAGATGAGTTTAAATATTACAACTTCAAACTTAGTGACTAGTCAAAAGAAGAGTCTTGTATAGGGTTCACATGAGAGAACTTGATAGAGTTTCTAGTATAGGTGAGTTTACTTTATATCTCCAGAACATGGTCTGTATACACCTATATCTAGTCCAATTTAAATATTATAAGTTATATCATATATGACATTATTTTTTTTAGATCTTTCTTTATGTCACATGATGTTATTTCTATAACTGTGACATCACACTACTCTCCTTAGCTAAGTTCCAAAATAAAATTTTTTTTAAATCAAAAGACTTCAATTCGTTCAACTGTAAATAGTAACAAAGCATAATTTTAAAAGACATTAAAATCTTTTCACAGAATATTTAGAAAAACAGTCTCATGGTTAACACCATTCTTAAAGTCAAGTCTGATTTCGATATTATTTTCATTCAAGAGCCATCTTGGTCTACTCTAAGAGTTCACTTTTGTATCAAACTCTGTTAGAGTAACTAGACAAAGTCTACAGTATTTAGTGGGGGTTTTCAATCTCCAGAAAAACCTAAGTTTATATATACTCCTACTATGCATTCTAATCAGCTTACTTCATAAGGAATAATAAGAATAGCATAGCTAGAGATGTTTCTAATGGAAATATCTAGAATGTCAACCTAAAAAGAAAGAGAGATTTTTACTAGTAACAGATGAAGAAGGGTAGTAATGATAGACAGAATAAAACTCAGTGGAGATCAGTAGCAGAGAGTGGTAGGAATGATTTGACAAACACTGTGGAGTTAGTAGTAATATTTGGTATTCCAAAATTGAAAAAACTTTATAGATTTCAATATTAGTTTTAGGATCAAAAGAACAGGTCCTCTTTGTCATATATTCATCTGAACACATCCAATCCATCCAAATCCATCACAGATAATGCTTATCTAACATCCACTTTGCTCAAAACATTTGCAGAAGTAGACATCTTTCTTCCAGTCTACATATGCTCTTTTAGTATGAATTAATCTAGTTTTATTTCATGACAAATCACTCCATAACTGATCACATGACTTCCTTATGATTCTTATGGAACTCCAGACTCTATTCTGTGAGTTTTAGTATACTTAGAGTAGTTATCTATCTCCTTTAATCCTTGGATATAGTCTTAGTTATTGAGTACTAGTATTTAAGTTGTATAGATAATTCCTTACCTTAAAAATTAATTAACCAGAGTTGGTACCAATCTGGGTGCCCATGCTCAAACTCTTGAATTTCCTCATATTCTACTACTCTTTATTGCTCTCTTTCCAAATATAACCTATATTCTAATACTCTTACATTTACTGTAAGAAAACCTGTCCCTACTCCTCCCAAACCCCATGGTGTTTTTGCTCCTCACCAGTCACTCCTCTACCTCACTGGTTCTTGCAGTCTTCTTTAAGTAATCTCACTAAATCCTACCAAATTATATAAGCATATTATCAACCTCTACTTTTAAGTTTTTCTTGTATATCTACTGTAAATTTACTTCTTCTCTTTTCCAGTAGTGTTCTAGTCATTTCTATTAGAGTTCCTAACTATCTGGCTGTCATTATTCTCCCCTTATATTAATACTGTTCTATTGGATTAGAATAGACTCTTTTAGTATTTAGAATAGTTGTTATATTTAAGAGTTTCTATTCTATTCTCTTAGAACTTTCTAGAGATGTGTGCTGCTTATACTTATTTGTTATGTCAATATACTTAGAACATTCTAGAGATTATTGTTAGATAAAAAACATATACAGAAGAGGAAACCATCTGTAGAAAAATTATAGAAGACATTAGAAGATATATGGGAACATCATTCAATATGTATAGATATTAATCCTAGGTAACCTTAGCTTTAGTGGATATACTATGCTTCTACATGTTACAGTAGTCATATTTAGAAAGAGAGTATTTATAGGAAGTAGAATATGAAGAAAGCCAGACTTCCAAGTATAGGCATCCAGAATAGTACACTATACTGGTTAATTTTCAAGGTAAGAAACTATAAAGTACCTATATATCTTAAATACTGGTACTTAGTAACTAAGACTATAGATAACTACTTTAAGTATACTAAAGTCCTTAGAAATAGAGTCTGAAGCTTCATGGAAATCATGAAAGAACTAATCTGAACTATATAGTCCAAGAGTGCTTAGTAAGGTTGGATGTCTAACAGTTAGCTATTAAGCAATAAGGAGAGCTTATAGAAGATTTGAACATATTAAAGTACATGGAAAATTGCAGTTATATAAAGCCTATAGACTTAAATAATGATGATAGTAATAATAAGGAATAGGATTTTGCATAAGGTAGCCAGCAAATTGTGTGCTCCAACTACTTTCACTTCTGTGAGTCCCACAGCCTATGTTAAACATACAAAGTGAGAAAAGACTCTCCTTCCACCTTACAATTGATACTCTCAATGCCTACAAAGTTTTTTTATATCTCTCTATCTCTTTGGAAATCACTGATATTACAGAGACTGTTTTTGTACAAGTATTAGTTGACTCTAGTACTACTAGAATTTTCATCAACTATAGTTTTGTAGAAAAGCACTGTCAGAACACTCACAAGCTCTTAAAGTCCATACTTATATACAATATTAATAGTACCCTCAATAAAAACAGTTGGATATCTAGGGTAGTAAATGTAGTGTTACAGTATTAGTTATACTCTAAATAGGCTTTGCTCACTGTCTTTAGTCTAGGAAAGCATGATCTCATTTTTGGCTTTATCTGGCTAAAGATATATAACTCCAAGATTAACTGGTAGAAAAGAAAAATCATAATGATGAGATACTCAGTATGTTGTTCAGGTTGTTAAAATATCTAGAAGGCCAAAATAAATTAGATACAAGCTCTAAAGACTTGTCAGTCTAGTTATTTCCCTGGTTAGTAAAAGACTCTAAGAATATACTAAGCAGTATGAAGAGCTAGATAATTATTACTACATATCCTGGCTGCTCTCTAAACTCTCTATTCAAGATATTTTCATAGCTGCTACACACTCTCTCAGCATTATAATTTAAGCCTCAGTAATGAGTTAACTTATATATAAGGTTTATACAAGAGAACTTGGTGAAGTTCCAAGCATAAAGTTGTCTACCTTATATATACTAAACTAATAGTCCATGCTATACTAAATATAGCCTACTCTAAAGGCCATGTATACTATATGTCATTGTTCTGAAATCTTTTACAATATTCTTTGTGATAGTTATATATGACATTATACTAATCTCTATCCTAAGTCCAAAAATGAGAAAATAAATTAAAAAAGTCTATTATTTTTAACTCTAACATTACCCCTTTTCAAGGTTTCTTCTCTGGCAAAACTGACTTCCATTTTTGCCAGTTCCTTTCTAACTTCTTCAGATACTTCTTTTTAAATTTTTCATCATCCCACTTATACAATATCTTTGTTGTATACTTTCCTAGTAATTTCTTTATTTTTATTTTATTTTAAAATCAATAATTTATTACATGAGGTACAGTGGCAGACCATGATGACTACTTTGTAGCTACTTAGATACAGACTAGAAGAAAAAGAAAGAATAGAAAAAGAATAGAAAAAAACTATATAACTGAGTATGTTGATGACATTCTACTTTCATAGAGCTCCTGTTATTTTTTACCATACCAATCCTTATTAAAATAGTTTCTCCAGAATGGACAAGTATTGCTGTCTACTTGGTATTTTTCTTTATAGTTAATATATATGAATATATAGATCAAGGCTCACCTTTCTTTGTTTCAAGCCTTGGTAAATTAGTCTTCAAATTTTCTTTACAGTACCACACTATCTCTTTGTGGTATTTGGTATTATGTGGTCTATTGTATTTGACATATCTAGATTTATGTACTTAACATGTAAGAGTCAAGTGGCCCTATTTTCAATAGTTTTTATATTGTGAAACTTTAGGGTTTATATTCATGCCATATACTATAGCAATATATCATCTGATATTGAATTGCTGGTTGATGGCCAGTTGATGATGTACTTGTCCTTATACCTATTCTGTGAGCCCTAAATATTAATCTATACCACTGTTATATCATATTTGGAGGATGTTTTGATGATTTAAGATTTTAATGCTAGTACAATGTCATTGAATATATATGATTCCTTGATTACTTCTTGAATGATTTTAGGAAAGTTTAGTATCCCTCTTGTAGAAAATTCTATCAAAACCACAGAAAGTATTCAGTAGGAAGCTATCTCCCTCTTACTAATCTCTTTGTGCTGTTATATCTAGTAGTCTCCCTTGTTAAGAGACTTCTCTATTTGGTCTATAGTCTAGTCTATTCAACAGCCAATGGTAGGCTGAGCCTTTAACCAACAACCTCTCCATTATAGATATATTTAGAACTAGATCTAACTTAACAGCCTAAGCTTGCTAAGTAGGTCAGCATAGAGTTGCACCTATACAGCACTCTAGATGGGATTTTCCTGCATCTTAGTAATTCTAAAACTCCAGCCTCAACTTAAGCCTAAACTGGTTATTATTATACCAGCAGACTAACAGTAGATATAGATCTTTCAAGCTAAAGGAGAGAACTATTCTATTCTGCTACAGCTCAGTTTTAGTAGAAGTGCTACTCTTTGCTGTATCTTCCCATCCTCTAGCAAGTAGTTTGCTTATACCTATAAATATGGATTCCTAACTTGTTCAGAATCACTATCTTGCTACCTGCCAATCTAGTAAGTGCTCCAGAACAAGCCTAGACTAGGAATTATTTCTATAGTATGACTAACTACCTCTAAGTTATACAACCTAGAGATGTAGGGTATCTGTTACAACTCAAAAATCTTAGAGTGAGTTAATAAGAGAAATCTTATATTAGAATAACATAAGAGAACTCAATAAATAACTCTGTACAGAATTATCTACTATATATACTAGACTAATAGTCCATGCTATACTATTATTAGTCTACTCTAAATAACTATATATCTGCCTTAAGATCAATATATATATAATATGCTATATAATATCATTTTTTCTAAAACCTTCTCCTATTTTTTATTATAACATGTAATTGTGGGACAGTGTAACTATAGTCTGTGATATCATGCTAAATCCTAATCCTAGATCCAAAAATAGAAACTAAATAAAAATAAAAATAAAAATAAAAATAAAAAATAAAATAAAATAAAACTAAGTTCAACTTTTGTGATTCTGATAGTGTTCTATTTCTATTCTAGCTAATATACTAGCTAGGTTGATATCAAACAGTAAGCTAAGCCCTTAATCAATTAGCTCCTCAGAATCAAATTGTCATTACCTCAATTTTTCATCTTATATTGACCTATTGTTTCAGTCTCAGTTATAGATATCATCAGAAACAGTTCTCATAATAAGAACTAATCTAACTACTTAGCCTTATAATATCCACAGATCCTGCCCCCTAGGAAGTCTATCACTAGACCTTGTGTTCTAACAGCAATGTAATGCTTATTAGTCTTATAGTATACACTAATTATAAGAACTCAGAATCTCAGTAGTTACCATATAACATTACTACCACATGGTCACAAAGTTAAGGTATTTGCACTTGAAGGGAATTAAACTCTCAACCTTTTGAACACTCACTCAAGTGCTCTCATCAGGTCTTCAGTAATCAAAACCACTAGGCTACTGAGACCCTCTTTCTAGTAACTCTCTCCTCCTAAAGTTTCTTTCTTCTACTATATACAACTTTACTTGTTATCTTACTTCTGCATTCATCCTCTCTTTGAATTTTGCTACCACTTCCTTTGCATTCTCTAAGTCTTTCTTTCTCTCCCAAGTATTATGTTCTGTGGTAAATCTCTTCTATTGTACCAAATACTTTACAACTTTCTTTTATTTAGAATTTTTTCAACCTTCCATTCTTCAACTTTATCTATCTCTACCAGCTTTACTTCCTCTACATTCTGCCCTCCTACTTGTTCCTTATATTATACTGCTTGACTAATAAATAAATTCTCATTGGAGTTGGGAACCATAATTTGATTGCATTGGTAGAGACTACCTCATCAATAATATATGAACCAACATATTAATCTACTAGCTTTCTTGCCAGTCATTCTTTGAATACTAAGTCTTTTATACTTAGCATCACCTTATTGCCTTTCTTCTATTCTTCAACTTCTTTTCTTTCTCTATCTACTTGTTACTTTACCTCCTATGCTTTTCTTAATACTACTCTAACTTCCTTCTATACTTTCTTCATTCTCTTAGCAAGCTCTGTTATCTTTTCTACCTTTCTCTTCCTCCTGATATTCATTTTCATTCTCAATTCTCTGCCATAATTTGCCATAAGTAGAGATATCTTGGTCATTGAATGTGTCTTGTTGTTTACTGCAAACATTTCTAGTATATCTACTTCAGGTCCTTCTATTACTACTCCTACTAAGCTATGAATCCATTGTTCTTTAATTAATGTTTGGTTTTTATTGTTTTCTTTCTACTCCTATTTTACAGTCTGATCTCCTACTTAGTTCATCTGCTTTGCCCATTTTTGTTCCTGGAACATACTTCAAGGTAAAGTCAAATCTTGACAGGTAAAGTGTCCAATAGGCTTATCTTCTGTTCAGCTTTTGTGCTTTCATGAAATATTCTAAATTCTTATAGTCTGTCCAGACCTCAAACTTGAACTTAATGCTTTTTAATAGATGTCTCTAGTTTTCCAACCCTCTTATCACTACCAATATCTCCTTATCATGAATCTCATAGTTCTTCTCTATCACATTGAGAGATTTTGAGAGGTAAGCTACTGGTTCCCAATGCCTATTCTCACATTCCATAGATAAGACTTCTTCTGTTATATAGTCTAATATATTCACTTCCATCCTCATTTTTTTTGTCTAAGTCTAGTACTGCTAATATCATTTCTTTTGTAAATTTCTCCTTCAATTCCCTAAACATCTTTTCCTACCTTTCTATCTAATCCCATTTCTAATCTTTCTTCACCAAATCATGTAATAATCCAGCTATTACTGCAAAATCTTTAATGAACCTCCAATAATGATTGGCTAGTCCCAGAAACTTCTGTATGTCTTTAACTCTTTTTGGAGTTAGCTAGTCCAATACTCCCTTTACTTTCTCTTCCTCCATCTTAATTCTCTCTAGTCCAATTACTACTCCTAAAAATCCTATCTCTCTAACATTCCACTTGCATTTTATATATAAATAATTTTCTACCAATTTCTTCACCACCTCCTCCATTACTTCATCATATTCTTTCTCTTCTTCTATGCTTACTATAACATCATCTATGAAACTTGCTACCTCTCCAGTGTTGATCAAGTCCCATAGAATCTTGTTTATTATTGTTTGGAACAATGCTAGGAAATTTTCAAGTCTAAAGAAGATTACAGTTGGTTCAAATAACCTTTTCAGAGTTATGAATGCTGCCTTCCACTTGTCTCCCTCCTTTATCCATACATTATTATACCCCCACCATAAGTCTAACTTTGTAAATACTTTCTTTGTATCTATATTTTTTTACAATATCTGAAATAAGAAGCAAAGTGTAATTATTTTTAATTGTCCATTTATTTGAATATCTGTAGTTTTATACCATATACCTCTTACTGTTCTTCTTCCCTACAAGAACACCAGTACTGTTTGAGGCAACTTCAAGAGTCTGATATACTCTTTTCTTAATTGTTCTTCAATGAACTTGCACACCTCTCCTCTTTCTTCTCTTGACAATAGATATATCTTTCCCTTCCTTGGCACAAACCCTTTCTTCATCTCTATTATGTGATCCCACAATTTCTTTGTCAGCATTTTCTCACTTTCTTTCTTTCCAAAGATATGAATTCACCTGTGAAATCTTTAAGAAACCAATTTCTTAGCTACTTCTTCAGATTTAGCTACCTCTTCCTCTTCATCCTATATCTCATATTCTTTTGCTATCTTCTTTACTTTCATTATTCTTTTTTTTTTTGGTTTTTCTTCTTTTTCTTTTCTTTTTCTTCTTATTTCTTTATCTTTTTCTTCTTTTTTTTTCCTTCTATTTCTGCTATTCTGACTTCCTCTGCTTTAGTCTCTACTGCTTATTATACTCATTTAGGCACCTTGTTGTTATACCAGAAAATGCTTTTCTGTGGAAATAAGTAATCTTATAAGATTTTTAAGCATATAAGACCTCTTTGAAGGCATTTGTTAAAACTTAAGTCCTTAATGTTGGACAAAAGAATAAACTTTAGATTGAGTAATTATAAGAGAACTCAATAGAGTTTCAAGTATAGGATTGTCTACCTTGTATACACTAGTCTATTTGTCTGTGCTACAGTATCATTAGCCTATCCTAAAGAGTTATGTATCAGAATTATGAAAGTTAGACTTAGTTTTATTTTATTTTAAATTTATTTTCTATTTTGGATCTAGCATTAGTATTAAGCATGATGTCACATGTTACTGTTACAAGCTCTCACACTGTTACAAATCATGTGTCATAATGGAAAGTAGTAGGAGGTTTTAGAAAGAATAATATCATATAACATGTTATATATATATATATATATTAGCCTTAAGATAGACATATAGTTATTTAAGGGTAGGATAATAATAGCATATTATGGACCAATAGCCTAGGGTATATAAGATAGAAGATTCTGTATAAAATTCTATATTGAGTTCTCTCTAATACAAGTTAATTATCTTGTAATTTTAACACTATATATTATCCTTAAGGTTAATATATGTTAAACATGTTGTAATGATGTCATCCTTTCTAGAATCTTCTATCTCCTTCCATCATGGCATGTGATTGTGCGACTGTTGTGACTATGACAGCATACTAAACCCTAATCCTAAGTCTAAAATAATAAAAATAAAAATAAAAATAAAAATAAAAATAAAACAGAAATAAAACAGAGTTTACTATTCACAACTTTAACAGTATTAGCAAGAAGATATTACATCTTTAGATAATGCCTCAGGCTCTTTTGAGTAAATACTGACTAGAGAGAAAGTATGATAGCTATTAAACAAACCAGACTTTAAACTTGGAGCCTTTATAGAACAAACTTAGCAAAGTATTGTGAAATGCATAGCTATCTGCTGCTCTAGCTTGTATGTGTATAGAAACCACTTGGTGATAACAGAAACATGCTATAATATTGTTCTCTAGAAAACTATAGAGAAAGCAATGTCATTTACTTAAGAACAACTAGTTATGAAGAATATGTACTTGCAAGTGAGTCTTATCAAATTACAAATGTTCAAACAGTCAAATAAGGGAGAAATATGCTAGATTGGAAGCTGACAGAGTCTAGAATGGTATTAGAATCAAAGATGATAGACTTAACTTTTCTTTTTCATTAACATCTTAAGTTGAAGTAATAGAGAAAACTGAAGGAGTTGAGAAAGACATAGCTAGTGTTCAAGCTCAAGGATCTGATTATAATTATAAACATCAAGTGCACAATTTTTCTATGTATATTAACTTGACCTTGATATCAAAGTTGAAAGTAGTAGAC
>Ga0157359_1000944_pt1 | contig 11389 bp, 5 predicted proteins | sample AttcapACBM3_FD_111482 | JGI IMG/M metagenome (GOLD analysis project Ga0157359, IMG submission 111482) | Fungus gardens microbial communities from leaf cutter ant in Botucatu, State of São Paulo, Brazil - Atta capiguara ACBM3 | ecosystem: Host-associated > Fungi > Mycelium > Unclassified ...
AGAGAACTCAACAGGGAACCACAACAGTATTCTACCTACTATTTATATAAAGTCCTCATGGTCCATACTATAACTTCTCTACACCTACCCTAATATCCATGCCCTGTCCTCATGTCCATTACTCACCCACCATGTGTCTTCCTCAAGGCCAACATGCTATATACATGTGCCCTAATGTCATACTCTTTAATCTCCATCATACATGCATGCACCATGTGTACACCATAAGGAAGCCATGTTGTTAACATGTTCCTTGATGTCACTCCATCTCTAGACTCTTCCTGATTCTTCTAGACCCTAAGTCCTTCCAGACCGCTCTAGACTATTTTAGGCCCTATAACATAATGTCATGTGACTTCCTAGTCATGTGCCTTCTCTCTCTTGTCATAGACTAATAATAATACTACTATCTATATCTTATCTCTGTCCTTACCAAAGTCTGTTCACACTTTATTGTCTTATAACATAGAAGGAGAAAAAGAAAGAAAAAGAAAAAGAAAACAAGCAAGAAGAGAAGAAACAGAGGAAAGAGAAAAAGAAAAAGGTGAAAATAATAGAAGTGAAAAATATAGCAGAAGAATGGAAAATTTAAGATGAAGAAGAGGAAGAAGTCAAGAAATTGGTTTCTTCAAGGTTCCACAAGTGGATCCATATCTTCAGAAAGAAAGCAAGCAAGAGAATACTAACAAGGAAGATGTGAGATCATGTGATAGATGTGAAGAAAGGGTTTATGCTAAGGAAGGAAAAAGTGTATCTATTGTCAAGAGAGAAGAGATATATGAGTTCATAAATGAACAATTGAGAAAAGAATATATCAAACCCTCAAAGTTGCCTCAAATAGCCCTAGTATTTTTTATAAGAAAGAAGGATGGTAAGAAAAATATAGTACAGGACTATAGGTATTTAAATGAATAAACTATTAAGAGTAATTATCCTTTATCTTTGATTTCAGATATAGTAGAAAATATAGATATAAAAAAGTATTTACTAAATGGTAAAAATATAATAATATATAGATAAAGGAGGCAGACAAGTAGAAGATAGTGTTTATGACTCTGGAAGAGTTATTCAAACCTACAGTCATGCTCTTTAGGCTAACTAACTCTTCAGCTATATCTCAAACAATAGTGAACAAGATTATACAGGACTTGATCAATACTGGGGAAGTGGAAAGTTTCATTGACAAAATAATTGTAGGAACAGAGAAAGAAGAGACATACAACAAAGTGGTAGAGGAGATGGCAAAAAGATCAGCAGAAAATAATAATTTGTATGTCAAACTAGAGAAGTGCAAGTGAAAAGTAAGAAAAGTAGAATTCTTGAAAGTAGTGATAAGACTGGAGGAAATCAAGATGGAGGAAGAAAAGATGAAAGAATTGCTGAACTAGCCAACTCCAAAAGGAGTCAAGAATATACAAAAGTTTTTGGGATTAGCCAATTATTATCAGTAATTTATCAAGGATTTTACATCTATAACTAGACTATTGCATGATCTAGTAAAGAAGGATCAGAAATGGAATTAGGCAGAAAAGCAAGAAAAGACATTTAGAGAGTTGAAGAAAAGATTTACAAAAGAGCTAGTATTAGCAGCCCTAGACCTAGATAAAAAATGAGAATATGTCACATTCTGTTCCAATTATCTGTTCCAATCTATGAATAACCCTTTCTCCCTTATCTGCACTTTCCAACCTCTTCTAGTGTGGATTACACATCTCTATTCTATCTTGGATATTCTTGCTAGACTTGTCAGAGTTGTGAATAATAGACTCTATTTTATTTTATTTTTTCATTTTCATTTTCATTTTGTTTCTCTTTTATTTAGGGTTAGGGTTTAACATAATGTCACTGTTACAACTGTCATGTGATTGCAATGGAATATGGTGGAATATTTTAGAACAATGATATCATAAAATATGCTTAACATATGTTGGCCTTAAGACTAACACATGGTCATTTAGAGTAGGCTAAAGTAGTAGAGCATGGATCATTCATATGTAGTATATAAGGTAGACAATCCTGTACAGAGTTCTCTATTAAGTTCTCTTATGATTAACCCAATCCAAGGTTTTACTGTTGACTATAACACTTGTGTCTTAAGTCATAATAGAACTCTTGCTAACTCTATGGACCTTCATTCCCTAATATCTGAGGATCACTAGTCATCAGGGTAACTTACTCAATAGTCTTTATTTCAGATAACTACTCTAGGTAGCATACCTAGTATATAATCCAGTAGTTTACACTCTACTAGCTTATCTTAAAAATCAACTAAAACTAACACTCTCTTCCAGTATTAGCAATAACACATCTTACAACTCTTCAGTAATTCTAACTATAAGAAGACTGGCTCTTCCAAGACTTTTCTCTTTTGCATCACTTGGCTGATCTATGTTCCATGATCCTTTTCCACATCTGCACTCATCTGCTTATCTAATTTCCCATACTCTGGACCCCTTTAAGCTACATACCAATACTCTCAACCATCTGAATATGTTATTAAACTCACTTTTATGCACTTCCTTGCTCTTCCACAACACTCTGTAGTCTTCCAAAGTCTCCTAGTGTCATCTACACATCTGCTTATCCACTTTCCCATGCTTCAGAAGTACCTGCTAAGCACTCTAGTACTCTTTCATTTTGGTTTCTCCATTCTAAGCTATTTCTGATTACTCAAGTATCATCATTCCTTGCTTATATGATTAGAATTCTAACATATTAGAATGGACCTATTATTATTAAGAAGATCTTACACTCTTAGATGACATCTCAGATCCTCTTAAGTGAACAGCAGTCAAGAGGTAGTGTGGTAGTCATTAACCAAACCAGATTTCAAGTAATAGGAGTCTCTGGGGACAAGAAATGCTACTTACAAACAACTAGCTAAAAATTGCAGGCACTCACAAGAAAGTTTTACTGAGTTACACATGTTTGGATAGTTGAATAAGGCAGGCACTCATCAGATTAGAAGCCAACAAAGTCCAGAATGAAGGGATAGGAAGGAGCAGCCATAAAAACAAAAATAAAGAGAATAGAATGAGCTCTCACAAGTGAAGATTGTTCATTGGATTGATGTTGGGTTACAGATAAAGAAACAGTCATGTGTTCATAAGGTCTTAGAGAGCTTCATTATGGTTTTGGGCTTCATTCTCCAGTTTCATTCTTTGTATTTTTTGACTGATACATAAGCTATGAGTGGAGGGGAGTAAAAGAGAGGACTCCATCTGAATACCCCTACTCAAGAGCAGTTTTTATCAAGTGAGTGTCATGAGTACTAGCTACCACTTTTGGATGAGTTTCAGAGAGTTCTAGCAGTCTGTAAAAGGCTGATGAGGTGAGTATTAGTTGGTATCTTCAGTTATAAGATTTGACTTGAGAGATGCCTTTGGGATGTATCACATAGAATAAATAGTGTTGTTAGAGGCTCTTAAGGAGCTTTGCAATCTATTCACTAGATTTCCCAAAGAAACTTGTTATTCCTTTTAATATCCTCTCTAACTTCATTCTTTTGTACTCAAAAAAGCCTTCTTAAGAGTTTTATGTGTTCTAATTGTTTTTTATATTATTTCTACATCTATTGATTCTTAACACTGATAATGTCCCTTTTTAATTCTTTAGTGTGCAGTTAAGGACTAGTGTTGCATAGTTCTTGTTGTACTCTAGCATAACCTCTTTTCTGCTTAACCTCTGTCAATACACTAACTAATATATTTGGACTTCTGACAATTGTGTTTAATAAGTACTAAGCAAGAATTGATCATGAGGAGTAGTGGTGTTGGCTTAGAAAATACTAGAGAGTTTAGTAGTGATAGAGAAATACTTACTAATAGAGATAAAAACACCACAGGGTTTGATAGGTTTTAAATACCTGAACTTTGTATAAAACTTGTGGACAAGTTGTTATGGGACACTTGGGACATGAACAATTTTTATTTTCTTTTTCTTTTATTTTCTGACTTTATAGGAATTTTGTTTTTGTTTTTCTTTTCTTTTCTTTTGGACGATAAAGAGGCACGTGACATCGCAGTCACATGATGTGACGTCATAAGGCCTGGAAGGTGGTAGAAGGATTTGGAAGATGACGTCAGGGCACATATATACAACATGGTGGCCTTGAGTAGGAAATGAGGCAGACATGAGGTTGTAGCACGGACCAGATGTATTTGGTATATATAGGATGCTAATTTAGCAGAGACTCCTTGTCGAGTTCTCTTGTGAATTCCCACATTATACTTCTCCTTTGAGGTTTACTCGTTAGTGAGATCATTAGATCTTGAGTGTCTAGTGGTTGCCACAACACAAGTCCTCTTATATATAATTTACAGTCTATTGCAATCTAGTAAAACAATGCTAAGCTAATCATCAAAATAATGGTATCCAAATGGTCAGAAGGCTAGGTAGAAGTATCTAGAACATTATCTAAAAAGACAATATGTATTTGATAATGATAGGAAAATAACTAGCAATGATCTAATGGGTCTTCTAAAAGAATGGTGTATGTTAGGATAACTAGTGGAGTTCATAGGATTTTATGGACTTTCACAACCTCTAGGAGAATCAAGTACTATTGACATAATACCACTTACCTCCAAGAGAATCTAAAAGAACAGAGTAAGATTTTTAGAGGTGACAGACATTCTATATAGCTATATCATCCATTCTAAACTCTTAGATCAGCTTACTTTACAGAAAATAATAAAAACAGCATGGCCAAGAACATTCCTAATAGAAGTATCTAGAATATTAGTCTGAAAAGGAAGATAGGTTGCTATTAGTGATAGATAGTAGGGAGTTTAAATACTAGACAAGATTGTACTCAGTAGAGATTAGTAACAGAAAATATAATAGTCAAATGAATGAACTTTATAGAGTTTTGCAGTAATATTTGATATTCTGGAAGGGAAAAGAAATCTCAATAAGCTTTGATAGCAGTATTAAGATCAAAGGGAATCCCACAGACCTTGGTGGTGATATTGGGGTTGAAAGAACTAATTTCCTTACAGTATACAAGTGTGGGGTTTGGGCTAATAGCAAGGACCTATAAACTTCCTGTAGAAGGGTCTGGTAATATTGTGAAATAGTGAGGTCTATGATAAAGTTTATAGAGTTTGGTGTTGAAGATCTCTGCTTGGATAAATAAAATGAAAAGTCTGAAAAGTTGGGTTTTCTTACATAAAGCCCATTTAGCAACTTTTTATTGAAAAGCTTTATATACCTCCTATTTTAAAGACACAGTTAGAAATCCTCAGTATAGACTTTGTTATAGAGCTTCTAGAGTCAGTAGAATGATATAGTAATAATCATAAAATACAAGTCTAATCTGTTGAGAACTTCTTATCAAGTTTCTTTTGTAAACTTTGATACAAAAGTAATAGAGCTAAGCTAGTCCTACTATAGTTTATATATATTTCTACCATTATAGTATTAGATACTACAACAAGTCTTGTCTATCAGCTACAAGATCTCAAAACTCTCCTATTTATGCTAGAAATTATTTTTCTTATTTCCTTCTTTGAATATGTATCATAGTCATGGTCACACAGTCATGTGACTTATATCAGGTACAGTTTACACTGGAAGGTAAAAGCCTGTGGGGTTGGCTTAGAAATATATAGAGTATGGAAACCCTATATGAAAAGCTTGGTAATATAAACTTTCCAGAATAATCTTAACTTCAGCTTATATGCTGCACCATCTGTCTGCTATATGGTCACAACCTTCAGGAGATGGATCAAAGTCCAAAGAAGATGAGTACTGATGTAATGTATCACTATTGAATACTGGAGATTGAGTTTACTTGAATATTTAATTATCAGACTAGTATCAAAGAATATTGGCAATACTATAAGTCCAGATCCACTCTACAGAGGCTTAGTTACACTCCTATGCTGGTCATTACTTAGACTAGCTCCTGATGGACTGATAATCACCTCTGTCTTATCCTAATTCCTATTGTCTAGTCTACTACAGTAGTACTATAGTTATTTAGTTAATTATAATTGTAGATATTGATTGGTCAAGTGCGTAGACCATGTGCTTAGACCATCCTACTATAGTATATATGGTAGTGGTGTAATGGTAAAATACCTTACCCAAATATCATCTGGAGTTCCTGGGCACTTATAACTCCTTAATATAAAACTAATTCCCTTACAACTAGCAAATTACAGTATAACTACTAGTTTTATATGTAAGAGAGATTAATGAGAGATACTCAGGGATTTTAGAGTACAGCTCCAAGTAGAGGTTTTAGTGATGAGACACTAAAAGGAGTTAATTGTTAGAGTTGAAGACAGTAGACTTTATTTATTTTCAATCCTCTTCTCTTTTATTTTTCTTTTATGTTCATTTTAGGACTTAAGATTAGAGCTTAATGTGACATGTCACAGTCACAATAGAACATGATAGAAGGTTCTGAAAGAAATAATGTCATACAACATGTTCAACACATGGTCATTTAGAGTAGGCTAAAGTAGTAGAGTATGGACTATTAGTTTTAAGTATATAAGGTAGATGTTTTTGTACAGAGTTTTCTATTAAGTTCTCTTGTGTTGACCCAATACAAGATTTCTTTTCTTATCATAATACTTTGAAGTTTGAATCATAACATTAATAAAGAGAACTCTACTGTAGAAGACTAAGTTTGATAGGAATATCTCTGTTATGGAAAACTGAGTACTTGAGGGGTTTGGAATTAATTGCATCACTGCTATGGGGATATATTTCAGAAAGTATGCCATCATGAAAGAATAGCCTTAATCAGAAATCAAAAAAGACATCACTGCTGCAAGAAACAGTCTTCAGAATGAGTGAACTTAATATATAACAACTTAATAGAATATTATGAAAGCTACTAGAAGGACTTAGTTATAACATAGCTTTAGAGTAGGTTAAAAGTATAGAGACTAACTTCTAAAGTGTTGTAGCAACCACTAGACCAAAGTCCAATAGCTACACAAGTGAGTAAAGCTCTCAGTAGGCAATTAAGTGGGAAAAATCACAAGAGAACTCAACAAGGAGTCTCTGCTAAATTAGAGTCCTATATATACAAAACATGCCTGGTCCATGCTACTAATAATTAAGCCTGCCCTATTATCCATGCTACAACCTCATGTCCACCTTATTTCCTACTCAAGGCCACTATGTTGTATACATGTGCCCTAATGTCATCTTCCAGATCCTTCCACTATATTCTAGGCCTATGACGTCACATCATGTGACATGTCATGTGACTGCAGTGTCATGTGCCTCTTCATTATCCAAAGGAAAAAGAAAAGAAAAATAAAATCAATATAAAATCAGAAAAATAAAAGAAAAGAAAAAGAAAAATTGTTAGTGTTCAAGCATCCCATAACATAAAGATATATAAAGTAAACTACTCTGTAGTAGGAACTCTATTGAGTACTTTTATATCACTCAATACATAAGTATACTTTTACCTTAACACTTAAACCTAGGTCATAACAATCTACATCTAATCTATACTAGCAAAAGTTTTACTTTTTATTTTTAAACCTATTTTTAACTCTAATACTAATATTAATACTGATTTCTTTAAACTTATGCTATACTATAACCAAAGTTTACACCTGTACAAGAAATTATCCTTTTATAAGAAAACCTACTTTTTAATGCTCTTAATCATACTCTCTTATTATCATTATATAAGCTCTTGCATCTTTTGGATTGGTATTTTAGATAGTTTTTTTCTAACTATTTCTAAGTATATCAACATAGTTATTCTGGCTGTAGTATAAATAGATGTTTGGGATGCTCAGAGTAAAACAAATGTTAAGATACTGATTAACAGGTCATTTAATGTTGACAGACATGTCACCACTGTACAAGGCACAAAAATAAACCCTAATGTCCCCTAGTACAAAAACTACTAGAGATAGGAATATATAACCTTTGCTTGCCACACTCACAGAGCCAAATGCTCCAAGTGTAATAGCCTCTACAAACTCAAGCATTATCACAACATAGTATGGTATTACAAATCTAACTTTAAGATTAATCTACCAAGATTGAAGACTTTAAAGAGAGTACTTTGCAACTACACTTTTAAATGCATCAACTACAAAGAAGAATACCAAGTGAACAGCAATGTATATTCCCCTTAGAAACATCAGTTCAACTGCAACTGGTATAGCAAAAAATCTCAAGAGCTCAGAGAAATCAGAGCTAACTCTACTTGTCCCAGTATAAACAGTACATAAAAATGATTATCAAGAATCTAAGAATATTCTTACAAACATTTTGCAAGAACTGTCTTCTCACTGAGTCTATCCTAGAAAATCAAAAAGAGTTCGACATCTTATTTATTCAAGAACCACTGTAGTCTATAGCCAGATCAATTCCCAGTTTTGCATTAGTAGAAGATGAAAAAGTAGTAGGCATACCAAACTATCCAGTGTGGATCACTTTTACAAGATATTCAAGCTAATGCAATGAATATTCAAGAGCTCTCACTTATATTAACTCAAAGCTCTCTTCCTTACACTTTTCTCTCAGGAAAGATATTTATAACTATAAGGATATTAACTTAATCTTCTTTGTTAATAATAGCTCTGTTTTGTTCATGCTTAATGTATATTCAGACAACCATCAATCAGCTTTAAAATATCTTAAAGATATTGAAGTAAACCTCAACAATGACATCATTATGGTAGGTGACTTTAATATCAGAGACAGCAACTAAGACTCTTATTTCCCTCACCATTCCATTCATACTGACACCTTATCAGAACTTACAAACTCATTTAATCTCAAACAGTTGTCTCTCATAAATTTAGTACCCACTAGATATGCAGATAACCTAAACAACCCTAACTCAGTCATCAACCTTATATTCCTCAGAGGCCATTCTGATTAATTCAACTCTCATTTGATCACTCCTGAGCTAAGAGGCCCATCATACCATACCCTCTTGGTGGTCAACATTGTAATTCAAGAGAAGCTTATTAAAGAGAAAAAGCTATCCCTCTGCAAGGAGAATGATGAGAAGAAAGCCTTCATTGACCAAATCTGGACTAAATTCAGAAGTGTCAACACTTTAGACATCAAAGATACTCAATCTTTAGAAGACACTGTAGTTATATTTGTCCAAATTACCAAATTAAGTTGGAATGTACACATGAAGTAGGTTAATATCACTAAGTGATCCAAGGATTAGTGGAACAATGACTACACTACTAAACTCAAAGCATATTGTAATTCAAGATCACTGTCAAACTGGAAGGCTTTCAGAAAGACAATTAAGAAGACCAAGTGTTCATTCTTTGATGACAAGATACAAGAAATTGCCTTGAAGAACAAAAAACCATGGAAACTCATGAACTGGATCAAGAAATGCAAGCTTCTGGCATTAGAAACAATGGTCTTCAATGGTTGACCATATATCAGACTGGAGGACCTTTGGGAAGCCCTACACTTCATATTCAACTCAGCTCAACTCCACCAAGTTGATACTTTTATCCTTTCAGAACTCCTATCAAACTTCTGATCTCCATGGCCAGAGTTTTCTAAAGCAGAAGTTACCAATACTATTGTAAAATGCAATAATTCATTGACCCCAGGACTGGACCATCTTTCATATCCTTCCATCATTGGCTGCTATACTTCTTGAAGTCTACTAGTATTGTTATATCCAAACCAAACAAGGTTTCTTATGAATCACTCAAGTTCTTTTGTCTAATTGTCCTACTTAACACATTTGGCAAGCTAATCAAAAAACTTATTAGTGAGACTTCAATTTTAAGCCATCTTGATAGGTTTTCTTCACCCTAGCTAAGTTGATAGACTAAAGCATAGATTGTCTATTAATGTAGGAGTATATCTCACTCATCTCATTTGAGCTAGATGGATCAATAGCCTAACCACTAACACTCTCACTTTCAATATTACACAATTTTTTCTATCTCTCAACTATCAATTTCTTCTCAAGATTTTGAATAAAGCAGAATTTGATTCTAATGTCATTCTTTTCTTTTCTTTCTTTCTTATAGACAAATCCACTCAATATATGTGGAACAGTTTTATTTCCCCTTCACTGAAATTGGATGTTGGAGTTGGACAGAGCTTAATGTTATCCCCTATTCTTTCCACTCTTTACATTGCTCCCATTTTCCACATCTTCAAAAAAAGAATCAATGACTTTCTTGTTTCTATTCCTGTCTCATTCCTATCTTTTGTAGATGATTGTCTTCTAATTTTGTAAGAAAAAAATGCCTTTAAATTAAATACTAACCTCTTTTGCAGTTACAATATCATTACCACAATTCTTAACAACTTCAGCCTGGAGATTGAACACAACAAATCAGAAGTTTTCCACTTCTTTAGAGCTACAAAACATCATAACCCCCAACTCCTTAATCTTAGCCCACTAGGAGGACCAATCTTTATGCCCAAAGAATCATGGCAATACTTAGGGTTTATCTTCAACAGAAAATTATCTTTCCACCAGCATGTTTGGTTTTATGCCATCAAAGCCATATCAACCATCAAGTGTATGAAACTACTAGAAAACTCTATGAGAAGTCTCCTCTCCTACAAAAAATGACTTCTCTTTTAATTATGTGTTCTTCCAATTGCCTTCTATGAACACCAACTTTGGTACTTCAAGAGAGCCTCCACTAACTACCTATTCAAGGAATTGAGGAAGATGTAGAGAAAAGTAGCACTCTAAATCACTAGAGCATTCCATACTTTACTTACTTGGGGTGTAGAGGCAATAGTGGAACTTATACTAATCCACTTATACTTAGACAAATTAAGCAGTCATTATTACCTTAGGGTTACCTCTCTTCCTAATCAACACATCATCAAATTACTCTTTGATGATCAACACTTCAATAACCCTAACCCACATTGACTCATCATGAACAAGCTTACAATAAAACAAAAATTTTTAGTCAGGAGCTCTCTAGTCAGCTCTATTAACCAATCAAACAAACTTCAACCAGCTTTTGACAGGCTCCACAAAGATATTTCTCTTGGTTTTCATCTCATAGACTGTTACAAACTTCATTCAGCTTGTATCTCTACAACCAGTAGACCAATTTTCACAAACTAAGTTGCACTGTAAAGCCCCAAATGAAGGCTATTTGCACATATGTGGGATGTACAAAAGTAACAACAAACAACCAAGATATCAGGTCATCAGTAACTGTAAAATCTTTGTTTGCTAATATCTCATGAACACAATTAAACTTATGTTGGAAAGTGCTCATTACACCATTTCTGATGATATATAATATATAACATAGAAATAAATATCCATAGAGATATAAGCATATCAATGTAGTGATATAATTAGTTACCTTCTAAAATTAGCCTGACAGCTGCTATGACAGATGACAGCTCCTATCAGGTACAAGTTTTGATCATGTGA
>Ga0157359_1000945_pt1 | contig 11387 bp, 4 predicted proteins | sample AttcapACBM3_FD_111482 | JGI IMG/M metagenome (GOLD analysis project Ga0157359, IMG submission 111482) | Fungus gardens microbial communities from leaf cutter ant in Botucatu, State of São Paulo, Brazil - Atta capiguara ACBM3 | ecosystem: Host-associated > Fungi > Mycelium > Unclassified ...
AATCCTTCTAGACCTTAAGTCCTTCTAAACTGCTCTAGACTATTCCAGCTTCTATCATATGACTTCCAGGTCATGTGCTCTTTCTCTATTGTAGACTAATAATCAATTACTTATCTATGTCCAGCTAACCCTAATCCTAGCCAAAGTCTGTCCACACTCTCATCTTATAATATCTACCCCATTTCCTGTGCTTTCTGACTTCTTCTACTTCATATTCTTTTTTCTCATTAATAATAGTTGGTGGTGGTGGTGGTGGTTTCTTATGTTGTCCTTTAAACTTTGGTTCGATGCATCATATCAGGATATCTTTATTAAATACGTTGTGAATTGCCTATTCTTCTGGAAGTTCTAGCTGAAATGCTCCTGAACTAATGTCCTTTGAGATTCTAAAGGGTTCATATCATTTTTGGTCCAACTTCTTTGAGGGTTGATTCAATTGGATATTTTTGTTTTTCAACCACATGTTGTCTCCAACTTTTAATCCTTGAGGATTTTATCTTTTCTTGTCAAACTGCTTCTTCATATTCTTCTGTGCTTCTTCCATTGATTTTGAAGCCTACTCCCAGGTCTTTTATAATCCTGCAAGAAATTCTTCTAATGTTGGAAACTCTAATTGTACTACAAGGTCACCCTTCCATAGATGTCTTCCAAAGTTTAGTTCAAATGGTGACCTCCCTGTTGCCACATGTCTTTTGTTGTTATACTGAAATTCTACAGCTGCTAGCCAGTCTATCCAATTATCCTGCTGGTAGTTGACATAATGTCACAAGAACATTCCTATTTCTTAATTGATTCATTCCATTTGTCCATTCATATGAGGATGATATGCTGTTAATAACTGCCTTGTAATTCCTAGTGCTTTCATCAATTCTTCCATAAATCTAGACATGAATTGTGAACATTGGTTGCTGAGAATCTTTCTTGGGATCCTGTGCAGTTTCCAAATTTCATCTCTATAAATTTTTGCCATACCTTCTGAGGAGATATTTGTTGTTGTTGCCTTTAGTTGAATCATTTTTGTAAACCAGTCCACAATGACCACTATAGTATCCATTCCATTAGACCTAGGTAAAGGTCCAATGATATTAATGCTAATCTCTTGCCATGATCCTTGAGGTATTTCCAATGGGTGTAGTTCTCCTGATTTCTTCTGATATTGGACTTTGTTTTGTTGATACTTGAAGCAACCTTGCACATATTTCTTGACATCTTCTTTTAGACCTGGCCACCAATAATTCCGTTTGAGCAATTCTATCATTCTTTGCTGTTCTGGATGTCCCACATCTCCTGAGTTGTGATTTTTTTGTAATATCTTCTCTCTGAGTTTCTTGTTATTTAGAATGTATATTCTTCCTTCCATATATACAATTCCATCCTGTTTCCATGATAATTCATCTTTCTTTTCTAATGCTTGAATTACTTCTTGTTTCCTGGTGTTATTTCTCTTGATCTTTTCCAGTATTTCTGTTTTGTTTGTTGTCATTGTTCTCTTTAGCATGATTACCTCTGCCATTGTTCTCCTTGACCATAATTCTTCCTTGAGTAATTGAATATCTTTGTTATCCTCCTTCATATTTACTTGATCTTTTCTTAATAAGATGTCTACCTTCATGTTCATCTTCCCTAGAATATTATTAAGAATGAAAAGTGTAGACTTAGTTTTTTCTTATTTTCTTTCTTATTTTATTTTATTTTATTTTAGATTTATTTTTGTATTTTTTCATTTATAGATCTTAGGGTTAGGGTTAGTCATGTGACATAAGAAAAAAGGTATAGAAGGTACTAGAAGGATGATGTCATATAACATGTACAATGTATGTAGGTCTTGAGGTATACACATAGCTGTTTGGGGTAGGCTAGGAGTACATGGCACAAACCATGTGCCTTTAGTATAAAAGGTAGACAATTCTATAAAGAGTTCTCTATTGAGTTCTCTTGTGTTAACCCAATACAAGGTTCTATTTATTGACTCACTCTAAGGTCTTTGAGTTGTAACAAATATACTGTAAAAGTGAAATCATAGTCCTGCAGCTTCAAATGCCATCTAGCCTGTTGTCTATTCAACTTGTGAGGTTCCCTGAAATATTTCAAGCTCTTATGGTCTGTCCAGATCCCAAATGATTCTATTGCATTCAGTAGATATTGTCTCTATTTTGTTAAGGCTTCTACAATTGCCAGTAGTTCCTTGTTGCAAATTTTGTAGTTTCTTTCTGCTGGTTGCATTGTTCTTGATAAGAATGCTATCAGTTTCCATTTTCCTTCTTGCTCTTGAAATAGTATTTCTCCAATTGCATGTCCTGAAGCATTCATTTCTACTCTAAATTTTCCTTCCCTTTTTGAAAGTGAGAGTATTGGTTGACTCATTATCTTGTCTTTGAGTTTGTCAAAAGCCTGTTGATGTTTTTTTTTTAATTGCCATTTCTTCTTTCCTTTTAGCTTGTTTAGTGGCTTTGTAGTGTGACTGAAGTTCTGGATGAATTATCTGTAGAAATTTGCAAATCTAAGGAAGCTTTCTATGTCCTTGATCTTTGTTGGGGTTTTCTATTCCTTGACTGTCTTGATTTTCTCTTATTCCATCTTGACTTGTTCTTTTTCAACTATAACTCCTAGAATCAAAATTTCTTTCATGTTGAAGTCGCATTTTGATCATTTAAAACACAAATTATATTTCTCTGCTATCTTCAAGAATCAAATCATCCTTTCCTCTAGTTCATTTTTCATTTTGGCCAGTATAACAAAGTTGTCCATGTAGTTTGCTAGCACTCCCTTGTGGAGTAGTTCCCTAAATATACTATTCATCATTCTTTGGAATGTCACTGGCGAGTTGCATAATCCAAAGTATATGACTTGTAGTTCAAACAAGTCTTTGTTTGTGAAGAAGATGGCTTTTCATTCATCTTCTTCTTTGATCTGTATGTTGTTGTATTCCCAGATAAGATCAAGCTTGTTGAAAAATTTTACCTCCTTTAATTTGTCTATTACTTCTCCAATTAGAGGTAGTGGTGTCTTGTTCTTTATTGTAACCTGGTTGAGCTTTCTATAATCTTGAACCAATCATAGTGAACCATTCTTCTTTGGAATATAAAAACAGAGCACTACATATCATGATTTTGATTCTACTATCAGTTCTGCCTTAAGCTGTTTATCTAGCTACTGATTTAGAGCTTCTTCTTTCTTCAGTGTCATTGTATAAACCTTTGTGTTAAGTTTCCTTGGTGCTTCATCTGTTAAGTTGATTTTATGATCCCATTCATGTTTTTCCAGTAACTTTTTGAACTTCTTTTTGTTGAATAGGTGCATGAAGGGTCAAATATACTCTGGTAAATCCTCTGGATTTGTCTTGTCTGCTCCTTTCCTATTTTGCTCTTGTCCTATGTTGTTGTTTCCATTGCCTGTGTTCTTCTAGTCTTGAACCTAACATCCTGGTGTTTCATCATACAGCTTTCTGTGCATCTTGTAAACTTTATCATTTTATTCTTCCAGTTGACTTCTGGGTTGTGCTTGACCAGCCAGTCATGTCCTAGAAACATATCTGTGCCATTTAAATCTGTTACTACAGCTTCCAGTTGCTTCTTGTATCTATTTATTTTGACTTCTAGAGATACCACCTTAGTAACCTCTCTGTTCTTTGTTCTGTCTGTATTGAATACTTCAAATGAGAAGTTTATCAGCCTTGTTTGGATCCTCTTGTCCTTGACTAATTGCTTGTCAATTCCTGTATATGTGCACCTGGAGTCCACCAGTACCTTTACTTTAAGTTTCTTGCTATTCTTTAAGTTTCTTGTTATTTTTTGTTTTCATGTCTACTTGCATATTCAATTCTCTCTTTCCCTTACTATTTCAGTGATTTGGAATAATATATTTATTTTGGCATTTTACATAGGAGATCTCTTGTACCATACCTACTTGAGATTGTTGCCAAAACCCTACTCCTTCTTTTTATCGTCTTCATTATCTGATTCTTCCTGAATCTTTTATTTCTTCATTGACTGTGTTTCTTTACAGACCTTGGCTGTATGCCCTTCCTTGTCACATTTGAAACATTTCCTTGTTTCTCATTCTTTCTTCTTCAACTGGCATTTCTTTGCCATATGTTCATACTTGTTGCAGTTGAAGCACTTTGGCTTCCCATCCTTGAAGTTGTCATTGGACTTTCCGATGTCCATGGGCTGTCCTTGCCCTCTATAGGTTATTCCTGTGCCCATCTTGTAGTTGTTTCATCCTTTTGTAGACTTGTATCCCTATCCTACTGATGTAATTGCTGCTTTTCACTTCTTAAGTGTCTCCAGTACTGCTATGGGTGGGTATCCCAATATTATCTTGATAATGTCTTGTCACACATTCTTCTTCAATAAGAAGATTGCATATAGTTCATCTGTATCAGCCTTCATGGCTAGTGCTTTAAATTCAATTATAAAGTTGGCAGTGTTTTGTTTCCCTTATTTGAAGGCTTCTATCCTCTATTCAGCATTAGCTGTCTTTGTTTTGTCACTGAATGTTGTCTTGATTTCTTGAATGAAATCTTCCCAGTCCTGAATACCAAGTTCTTCATCTAGCTCATCTAGCTTCTTTTGTACATATATTCCTGCTATACCTTCTCTGAAGTGAGCCAGAATTGCTGTGATCCTGTCATCAGTTTCTATGATCCTATTGCTTTTGAGGAACAATTGTATTCCTCTCCACCAGTCTTTGAATTTTGTTCAGTCACTGTCAAACTATCCTGGGTCTGATACCATGTTCTTCAGTATCACTGCCTGTATGTTCTTGTTGATTGCTGCTGGTGCTGGTGCTGGTGCTACTGACATCTCTGTATTCAATCATTCATAGTTGTCTGAGGCTTCTTCTGTGATCTGTAAAAATTCTAGTCGTTCCAATAGTGCCTTAATATTGCTTGTTCTTTTGGAACTTGTCTTGGTTCCTCTTTGTAGTTAATACTACACATGTTTCATCTGACAGGTATTCTGTCTAATTTCATCTATGGATTCTTTCCACTACACCTCTCTTGCAAGGTGAGCTCGTCAATGTTTTACCAAATGTTATGATCTTTCTTTATAGAGCTTAGGTTATACTTAGGCAAAGACTTGAGATGAGAAGAGAAATGGATTCAAGTGATAAAGTGTAAGAATACAGAATAGTATCTACACTAGATATATATACAAGCTGTAAGGAATCAATGTGTAGTCTATAAGGAAAATGAATCATAAAACATGAGGAGAATATAAAGTTAGAGCACCTACTACATAAGGTGCTGACTAAGACTACTTTGGCACAGTCAATCATGTCATCAGACCCTTGCTCCTTCTTCATGTTGCATCCTTGAGGTATCAATCATAACAATTATCTTGGTTAGTAGTTGTTACAATGCATTTATAGCTGATATGTAAATATTAGGGTAGGATTATTTATTGTTAACATAAACTATATATTATTAGTATAAATAGAATAGTAATATATTGGGAACTTCTTATCTAGTTCTCTTATGATCTTTACAAAACTACTTAAGTGTACTATTGACCATCTTGATTAGTAGTTGCTATAATATAATGAAGAAGACTAGTATAACAATAGGAGACTTCAACAGGCTGATCTAGCCTGTGTAGAGATTCTTAGTAATAAAAGCATCCAGCTCTGTTTACTCTACTAAGAATAAGAAGTATATCTTAGATGTCTTGAGCTTAGCTCTTAGTATTGGTTTGATAATATGATTTTACTTATAGTGGTTTAGAAGGATATTGAAGTTCTTCTTAGCAAAAACTGATTTAAACTACTAAATATATAGGAAAGTAGCCAAGGTATTGTCTCTAATCTAGTTATGACAAAAGAATTTTAAGAGGTGTTAGAAAGAGATAGCCACTACTTAAAAATCTAGAGCCAAAGATTCTAAGCATCACTAGATTATATAAAAAGTAATCACCTGATTCTTTCTAATACTTGGTAGAAAACTATGGAGTTTGAGATATTGTTAGAGTTGAAGATAATAGACTTGGTTTATTTTATTTTTCTTTCTCATTTTATTATTTTATTTATTTTCTTATTTTGGACTTATAGCTAGAATATAGCATAGTATTATATATAACTGTTACAAAGTATTATACATCTATCATATCTGTCACTTTTACTGTTATACAAAAGAATATAAAAGGTTCTAGAACAATGATGTCATACAGTATATTTACTATATATTGACCTTATAGATAATACATGGTCTTTAGGGTAGATTAGTATTAGTGTTAACCTAATATAAGATTCCTTTTTTATATTCATACTTTAAAGTTTAAGGAATAATAGATATGTCTTCTTAGTCATCTACCACAATAGAAAAGTGACTGAACCTATATGTCTTGAGAGCTTATTTCCAGTGTTTCTTGGCCTTCTGAATTTCTTGGTAACTGGTATAGTATATAGGATATCATGTTATAACCACTTCTCTATTTTCCTAGTTCACTTTAGGATTGTGATTTTTAGTTATGTAAAACTGAGAATGAGGTCTTACTTATCCATGCTTGAATCTATGAGTAAGGCCTACTTGGAATACAATTGGTAGTGTAGGAGCACATTTACTACATTAGATATTTAACTAACTTTGTTTGTAATGTTATTAATATTGAAGACTAGTATAGGCTTGGAGAGCTCACAAGTATTTATTTTCATTTTCATTTATTTTTTATTTTAGACTTAGAGTTAGAGTTTAATATGGTATCATAATCTGTCAAAAACTATCACACTAGTTTTAGTAATTCTTGGATATCTAGAATAATGATTTATTGTTATAACTTAGACTTAAATGTTTAAATAAAAATAGAATTTTGTATTGGTTAACACAAAAGAGCTCAGTATAGTTCCTAGTATAGATGACTCTACTCTATATACCTCTAGTACATAATCTGTATATACTTTATATTTAGCTTACTTTAAATGTTATAAGTTATATATTTAAAAGTCATCTTATTATAAGATGTATAATATCACTCTTTTCTTGTATCACATGATGTTGTGACAGTGATATGTATGACATCACATCATCTCTTTCTTACTAAGTTGAAAATAAGAAGAAAAAGAAAAAGAAAGAAAGAGAGAAAAAGAAAAATAAGAGAAACTTAAATAATAGAAGAAAAGTAGAGAAGAAACAAGTCCACCATTCTTAGATTTGACATCTATGGAGTTGCCAAAGATTCAGTAAGGATATCTGAGATAGAGTAAAAAATGTGATCTATACTAAAAGAGATCAGAGAGTATGGGTGAGAAAAAGTGTGTTATCTGTGGTTTGGAGTGTATATGAATAGATCATGATGTGATAGATGACCAAAGAATCTCACTGTATTTGGAAATTGAAAGCAGATACTGGAATTTTGTGTAGTGCTAACTGAAATGCCTTATTTACTTACCAGACTTAGTCTATTCACTATATAGCTTCAAGCCAAATAGAGGATTAGTGTCTTTGAGTCTGCCTACTAGCAGGGTCATGATTTGGTTCTAAATTGTCATTTGGAGTCCCTGGTGAAATTTGACTACTATGGTGTATAAATTAGTGTAGTTGACTTCCAATATGAGATATTAGAACTTGTTTAGGTAATTCTCTACTGTGTAGCTATCCTGGTAATATGTTGTTTCTTCTAGTTTATTAATAGCTTCAGTAACAGTATTTATAGAGAAGAAGTAAGTATAGAAAAGCTTATTAAATTTAGACCACATAGGAATAAAAAAGACTTCTATATTAGATTCTTCTTGAAAAAGTCCTTTAGACCACTTTGCAGCTTAGCCACTTCTAAAAAAAACAAGGACTAAATGATCTTGTTCTAATTATATCCAAACTGTTCTGCCAATAGCTAGATGTAGAGAGAACAAGAGTTAAGAAAGGCTCATTTTATTTGTCAGTTACTACTAAAGTCTGGCAGAGGTAGTATATAGAGTCAAGAACAATAGAGGGGATTTCTAGATATGGGAATATCAGTTGGTAAAGAAGATCTTGTTGTGGGGAAAGAGAATACATCTATGGGAGTAGGAGCAGGATTTAATACTAGTATGTATAGATCTCAGAGTTGGTTTATAAGAATAGCAAGGATATTATTTATGTTGTATTCTAAAGCTCATTAGCACTTTCTATTAGATGGTGCTAAAAAAGTTCTAGGACTTCATTGATGTTAATAGTGATCATAGGGTAGTTACTAGAGACAAGTATTGGTTAGAAGATAGGAAAAAGTGGGAGAGGTTGAAACATAAGAGTGGACAGTCTTAGACTACTAGACTAATCAATATGTTGAGGTCTTGAGAAAGAGTGTCTTGTCCTGCTGTTAGGGTAACTAGTATAAGCTTACAGAGATTTAATAGAGTTTACAACTCTAGAGAAATCCTAAGGAAACAGAATGAAGTTTCCTAGAAGTTACAACTACTCTAAGCATCCAAGAGTCTATTTTAATCAAGTAGAACATCTAGTAACTTGGCTATGAAATAATGGTGCCAGATAGTTAGAAATATTAATGGAATGTTGCTGGATAGCAAGAGCTCATTGATTAGTGGCTCAGGGAAATATGCTAATATTTATGAAAGAGTATACAAGAGTAGAGAAGGTCTGACAGTGTTGTGGTGATGTATTGGTATAGAACTTAGAAGACAAGAGGACTGTGGTGTCAACTTAGACTTCTGTAGATATCACCAACTTGAATTTAGGCAAAGTAGAGAGTTTTCTTACAAAAAGAAACTAGGTGATTATATTTATATGACTTGGCTGATTTCCAAATGCTCTAATCTAAATCTCTATACTGTAACTACTTATTTCCAGAGATTCCCTGTAGCTTATAAACAAGTATAGACAGTAAAAGGCACTAATCAAACACTCTCATCTCATGTTAGAAAGTTTGAGTCAGTCATGACTTTGACATTCTCCCTAAACATTGCCACTAGGACCATGCTATCAAGTTGATCCTGAATGCTAAACCAAAGTTATTTAAGATCTACTCACTATCTTCTATAGAGCAGACAGAGTTATATGCTTTTCTTGCTAAAAACCTCTATACAGGTAAGATATATTACAAGATTACAAAACTCTTAATTTTATGATAATCAAGAACAATTATCTGTCCTGCTTCCTCTCATCTCTAAGCTTGTCTCACAACTCCATAATATTGAGTATTTTACTAAGATAAACATTTACTGGAGTTTCAATAATATGTGTATCAAGGCAGATAATAAGTGGAAGGTCACATTTTACATTAACCACAGACTCTTTGAACCCTTAGTAGTGTTTTTCAGCATAAATAACAGCTCTGCTACATTTTAGACTATAATAAATAATATTTTTAGGGATCTCATAGTGAAAGAGATTATGATTTTGTACTTGGACAACATCATTATATTTATTTAGACATTGGAAGACTATCACAAGACAGTGTGCAGAGTTCTTGAGATTTTAGCTAAGTATAAGTTATACCTATATTCTAAAAGATGTGATTTTAATAGACAGAGGATAGAATATCTAGCATTAGTCATCTTGGAGAGTCAAGTAGAAATAGACTTTGTAAAGATAGTTGATATATGTAACTGACCAATTCTACAAAGTAAGATAGATATATAGGTATTTGCTGACTTCTATTGAAGGTTTATCTGTAGTTTTTCAGACATAGCCTACTCTCTCCTTGATATTACTAGGAGTAATAATACTTAAGTCTAGAATGCTAAGCAACAATGTACTTTTAATTCACTCAAAACAGTTTTATATTCCTATTCTAGCCTCTCCTGACACTTTAATTCTATCTTTTTATCAAGGTTGACAACTTAGACTTTGATATAGAAGCAGTTCTCTCTCAGGTACCTATGAATGATGGTAAATGGAACTTAGTTGTATATTTCAGCAAATTACTCTCTTTTGTGGAATGTAACTATAAAATATATAACAAGAAGATATTAGCTATTATTTAGGTATTAGAAGAGTAGTATTACTTTATCACAAAATGAACTACTCATTTATTTGTAATATCTGAACTTTGAGTATACTCTCAGAGGTTTAGAAGTGATTTAGAAGTTCAATAATAATAACAATAGTAATGAAGATTGACAATAAAGGATAAAGATTGATATTATTAAGTCTGAGATCTGATTCTCAGATATAGAGGTATATATATAAAAGAGTGAGAGTCTGTATGCAAGCCATTTACATCACATGATCAAAACTCATATCTGATAGGAGTTGTCATCTGTTATAGCAGCTGTCAGGCTAATTTTAAAAAGTAACTAATTATATTACTATATTAATATGCTTGTATCTCTATAAATACTTATTACTATGAGATATACCATATGTTATTGGAAACAATTTGATAAGCACTTTCCAATACAAGTTTGATTGTACAAATATATCCAGCCATTCATGAGATATTAGCAAACAAAGCTTTTACAGTTACTGATAACCTGATATCTCAGTTGTTTGTTGTTGCTTTTGGATCTTATACATATGTGCAGATAGCCATCATTTAAGGCTTTCTAGCACAACTTAGTTTGTAACATACTTTTCAAAATGTATGAAAACTCCAGTAGAAATTTAGACTAACTACAAGAATCTGGAATACTAAATGACTGCCAAAAAAAATCAACTACAAACAAGTATAATAGTCTTTATAATTAGCAAGATTTGATTTGTATTTCATTATTGATTTGGGAAGTCTATGAACAAGTCTGATATACTATCTCATTGACCAAATTATAGTAATAACTTGCAAGACAATCAAAATATAGTGTTAGTCAAGCTAGAATTTCTTACTATTTAGACACTTGAAAATATTGCTGTAAAAGATAAAGAGCAAAACCTTCTTACAGAAATTTTCTGTAGCAACTACTTCAGCCAACAAGAAGAACTCATAGTCAAGATAGTAAAAAAGCTTCACCACTTATCTACAAGTTCTGTATACTCTGTGTTGTAGCAACCACTCACCGGAACAGCACTCGTAGTTTGCTTACTTCAGCAAAGCTCTCAGTAGGCTATCTAGTAGTGGGGATTACAAGAGAACTCGACAAGGAGCCCTCACTATATTATCCATTATATATATACATGGTTCCTGGTCTATGCTATAACAATATCTATCTAGCCCTTAAGTCCATGTGTCGTCCTCATGTCCTATTACTCATCCACATGTGTTTTCCTTAAGACCACTGTGCTTCTTACATGTACCCTGATGTCATATCCTTAATCTCTGCTGTACATGTGCACACCATGAGGAATCCATGTCCCTTGATGTCATCCCTAACCCTAACTCTGATCTAGACTTCTCTTAATCCTTCTAGACCATAAGTCCTTCCAGACCACTCTAGACTCTATCACATGACTTCCAGGTCACATGCCTATCTCCTATCTTTCTTCTGTTGTAGACTAATAATTATAATACTTAACCCTAACC
>Ga0157359_1000946_pt1 | contig 11378 bp, 6 predicted proteins | sample AttcapACBM3_FD_111482 | JGI IMG/M metagenome (GOLD analysis project Ga0157359, IMG submission 111482) | Fungus gardens microbial communities from leaf cutter ant in Botucatu, State of São Paulo, Brazil - Atta capiguara ACBM3 | ecosystem: Host-associated > Fungi > Mycelium > Unclassified ...
GAATTACAGTGTAACTACTAGTCTTATATACAAACAGATATTATAGGAGATACTCGGGGTTTCAGTAGTAAAACCCCTATTGCCCTGAGCGGAGGTTTCAGTGTTGAGACACTGACAGAAGCAACTCTGTCATGGAAGACTGAGTTGAATAGGAGTATCTCTGCCATGGAAGACGGAATATCCGGAGGGTTGCAGCACTGCCATAAGACGTGTTGTGAGTAAGGTGGCCGCCATGGAAGGTGGGCTTGTAGGGTTCGGAGGTAGCATCACTATGGGGATGTAGTTTTCTGGACAGGTGGACTTGCATATGACAGTGAGTTAAGGAAGTATTTCCTTCTTTGTCAGCAGATAAAGTGGAAAAGATGTTGAAAGCAAAGAATAGCAGAGTGGGTAACAAGAAATCCAAGATTAATATGACAACTAGAGGGCTATCGAGGAAAGAAGTTATAATTCCTATGGCTAAATCAAATGCTGAGTTGGTCGTTAACTCAGCTTACACTCATATTTCTAATGTCAATAAATATCTAAAAAATTCCAAATCAGACATTATTGCAGATTTTATTTGAATAACCAACAATGCAATCATTATCACAATGAATAAGCCAGCAAATGTGCTCAATTTGTCAACAATCAAGAAATTCTTGAAAAACATTGATAATATCAATTCAGATTCAATTGAGGGTCCATGTCTTCTCAAGTCCAAGTCATATATGAAAATTGTTGGACTTCTATACAAGATCAAGCAAGGAGTTATTACTCCTAACTACATTGAGGGCATTCTCAAGGAAACGCACTTATTCAAGGATGTTGTGTTGGCTTCAAAACCATGTGTTATCAAAGTATCTCCCAAATACAATATGGCAGTGGTTTGGATGGATATCTGAAATTCCCAGAGCAGTTCTTTGGCAAAGAACATTATTAATTGTTGTTTTAATGTTGGATGATTTGTTGCGACCATTTGTGGCACAAATATGAACCCAGATATTCTATAGTGTAAGAACTGCTGGAAATGGGGCCACTCAACACTCAGTTGTTGTTCTCATGTCTCCAGGTGCACCAAGTGCTATGGAGCTCACATTACTGAACATCACAGAGAGAAAGTGTGATGTTGCATGGAAAACAAGAAAGCAAATCAAGTGGCTACCAAAGAAGGAAAGCTTTGTTCTCATGTCTTCAAATACATGAATTGCAAGGGTGACTATCAAGCAGATAGTGTTAGCTGTCCTTATTGGTGTAACTGTTTCAATAAAAAACAATAGGAGCTCTTTTATAAGTAGAGTACAGTAAATGTAGAAATTCTGTTATTATATGTAGGTTTTTATTTTCTTTTTTATTTTCTTTTTTATTTTCTATTTTCATGTTGTCTGCCTATCAATGTACTGTAGCTACTAAGTAGTTACCATAGTTTGCCATTGTGCCCTACATTATAAATTGTTGATTTAAAAAAGAAAAAAAGTGATGTGATGACATACAAGTGAAAAAGTATGATAGAAGTGTGACAAAGGTCACAGTCACAGGTCACAAAATCATGTAATACAAGAGAAGAATGTAGAATGTTCTAAAATAAATAATATTGTATAGCATGGCAATAGTATATTAGCCTTATAGAGTATACAAAGACTTTAGGATAGGTTAGTTATATTATGTGCACAGACTATGGTCTATAGTATATAAGATAGAATAATTTGTACTTAAAACTCTATTAAGTTCTTTTATATTACTTAGTATAAGAGTTATCTTTTGTTTTATTACTTAAATCTAAGTCATAACATTAGAACTTGATTCTCTTTCTTGAGACTGTTTAACACAGAATCTTCTCTTACTCTTATTCTCTAATCATCCTTAATCAAAGGCAATACTGTTTTTAGTTAAAGATATACTAGCTAAGTAGAGAAAACTTAGTTATAGAGTAGTAACTCTGTGCTGTTGGTCTACTTATAATCAGTATATGCAAGAGAATGATAATTGCACTTAAAGCATCATCTAGAGTAGAACAGTCTTCTTAAACCAAAATCATTGACTTTTTTCTTAAGATAGTAGTTAGTAGTTGAAGTAGTTAGTATAAAGTGTAAGATAGAATAAGAAGAGGGCCCACTAACACTTATAAAGATTATTTCAAGTTTAGAGTATGAGTCTAAGAGTAAGGCCAGTACTTGTTTCTCTCTCTTACCATTATATACATTTTCACCTCCAATACTACTACTACTACCATCATTCATTGATTTATCTCTATATTACAATATTATGAGTCAACATGACATTAACCAGCTGTTGCTTTAGATGAGATAGTAGCAAGAACAAATAGCAGCTTTATAAGCATTACTAGTAAAAAGGAAAGGAGAAGGAAGAGTGAAACTGGTAGTTTCTCAACCCAATACTGAGTCAAATGTAGAAGTAGTCAAGCTACAAATGTTCAATGGGATAGCAAATAAGATTTTTGTTACAATATTAAGACCTTAGAGTTGGTCAAAGGAATGAACCTTGTATTGGGTTAACACAAGAGAACTTGATAGAGAAATCTGTACAGAATTGTCTTTCTTGTATACTGAAACCTCATGGTCCATGCTAACTACTTCTAGCCTACCCTAAACAGCCATGTGTTTGCCTTAAGGTCAACATGTGTTGTACACATTGTATAATATTATCCTTTCAGAACCTTCTACATCCTTCCATATGACTTGTGACTGTTACTGTGACTATGCCATCTGATGTGACTGATGTGTGGCAGTGTGATATTGTCACTCTAATCCTAATTCTAAGTTCTAAAAATAGAAAAATGGAAAATAAATAAAAATAAAAATAAAAATAGAAAAGAAAATGGAAATAAATTAAGTTTTGACAATTTTGGGTTTTTTGATAGTATATGGACTTTATATTAGAATAAGAATAAGAGATGCAGAAGTAGAAGAATAGATATAGTGGGTATTTTCATATATATAAGGAGGATTAGTGAATGTATAGAAGGAGTATATAATAGAAGATCTTAAAAATAGAAGTTATGTAACAATAAGTATTTTTTGTCAGATTTGAAGAAGGAATTTGGGGGTGGAGATAATGAGGCAATAAAGATAGCAGAGTTAAAGAAAGTAGAGCAAGAAAGTAAAACAATGAAAGAATTTGTGTAGAAATTCAGAAGAACAGCAAGAGATAGTAAATATGAAGAGAAATATTTAGTAGAAAAGTTTAAGAGAGGAATAAATGGAATGATTAGAAGAAAGCTCATAAAGGCAGAGAGGTCTTCAAGAAGTATTGATTAGTAGTACAAACATACCACTAATTTAGATAAACATTGGAGAGAGAGTCAAAAAGAGAAGAAAAGATTGAGGGAGAAGTGAGAAAGTTGAAATCAGGAACAGAGACAGTAGGCTAGGATAGCAAGTAGTCATGGAAGATTTAGGCCATATCTACCTTCTCTTTAAGTCTAATCATGAAGGCAGGAAGAACAATATGTGCTAGTTGTTACAATTGAAGACTAAGAGTTAAGTTAATAAAAGAATCTTGTATTAGGTTAATACAAGAGAACTTAATGGAGTTCTTAGTACAATGTATCTATCTTGATATACACTAGACTAATAGTCCATGCTATACAAATTCTAGCCTACTTTAAAGGCTATACATATTACATGTCAAGATTACATAAAGTGGACTTAGTTTCTTTTTATTTTTTTTTCTTATTTTTATTTTATTTTTTATTTATTTTTCATTGTTTCTATTTTTAAAACTCTGAGGTTAGGGTTAAAAGTGATTGGTCACACAGTCACATCAGTCACATCAGATGGTGTAGTCACAACATTAATCACAGAACTTAAGAGAAAAGAGTAGAAGGTTCTAGAGCAAAGTGATGTTATACAACATGGACACTATATGTTAGCCTCATGCTTCATATATAGTCATTTAGGGTAGAGTGCACAGTAGCTAGCATGGACCATCTATAGGAGTATATAAGATAGACTATTTTGTAAAGAGCTCTCTATCAAGTTCTCTTATATTTCTCTAATACAAGAGTTGTTCTTTTATCCAACCCTAAGAATTTAAGATTATAACATTACATACTATTAATATGTAATATGATATTATTCTTTTAGAACTTCTTACATTCTTCTCTGTGTCACATAACTGTGTGACTGTGACTATGACATTTTGTGACAGTCATGTGTAATGTCATGATAACTCCTAACCTTAAGTTCAAAATAAGGAAATAAATAGAAAATAAAATAAAAATGAGAAAAGGAATGAGAATAATAGTAGTGGTCAAAAACCTCCTATAAGAGCAAGAAGGAAGGAGTAGAGGAATGAGAAGGAATCCCTATATGATGGATGTGGACAAAGGGAGGAACCACTATAGCTATAGAGGGCTTGGCTATCTTGTGAGAAATTGTAGAAATCAAAGTATAGTAGACTAAAGGAGGAGGATTGAAAATGGGGACAATTTTAATTACAGAGACAATTTAAAAGAAAAAAAGAGTCTAGTAGTTCTCAACTAAGCTCTTATAATAAGTTCTATATACTAGCTAGTTGAGTAATGTAAGCTAGTATTCCAGATCTAGAAAAACCTGGAAGTAAGAAAGATAGTTTTGAGAAAAGAAAAATTAAAAGAAGAAGAGAGAGAAAAGAAGGAAGGACCTGTAGAAGCAAGAAAGGCAGAAAGGAAAAAATTGTTAAGAGAAGTGATGGTAAAAATTGGTTTGGAGAGGATAGATATATAAAAGAGGATTATAGTGAAGGTATTGTTGGATAGTTGTGCAATAAGATTGGTAATGAGTTTAGAGTTTGCAAAAAAGCAGAGATTTAAATTGAAAAATTAAGAAACCTATCTATATGAGAAATTTGGATGGTTCTTTCAATAAGGAAGAACTAATTAAGTATATGGCAGAGATAAATATCTATTATTAGGGGCATAGGAAGAGAACAGAAATAGATATAATAGAGGGACAGAAGTAGAGAAATACCATGGCTAACATTCCACAATCCTGAGATTAACTAAAGATAGAGAAGATAAAGATGATGAGGTATTCAAAAGAATGTAGGAAATAGTAAAGACCAAAGCAGAAGAGATTAAGATGGCAAAAGTAGAGAAGAACAAGAAGAAGAAGAAAAAATCAAAAAATAGAAAGATGATGGATGTGAAAAAGATAGTAGAAGAATAGGAGATTTGGGATAAAGAAGAGGAAATAGTGAAGTCAGAGCAAGATGCTGAGAAATTGGTTCCTTCAAGATTTCATAAGTAGATCTATGTTTTTAAGAAGAAAGTGAATGAAAAAATGCCAGTGAAGAAGATGTGGAATTATACAATTAAGTTGAAGAAAGAGGAAGATTTACCTATTGTTAAGGGAGGAGAGAGGAGAAGTGTGCAGATTCATTAACAAATAATTAAGAAAAGGATGGTTCAGGATTATAGATATTTAAATGAATAGACTATTAAAAATAATTATCCTTTACCCTTGATTTTAGATATAGTAGAAAATATAAGCATAAAAAAGATATTTACTAAGTTGGACTTATAATGGAGTTATAATAATGTATGGATAAAGGAAGAAGATAAGTAGAATATGGTGTTTATGACTTCAGAAGGGTCATTTAAACCTACTGTGATGTTCTTTGAACTTACACAAACTTTCTAGCAATGTGTAAGTCTTATTAGATTTTACTTAACTCAAACACCAAACACTGAGTACTCAAGGCTGTAATGCTTAATATAAGAGTAAGAAAGCATTATAGAAGAAACTGTAATTGATTAGATAATTATATAATATATAATCAATAGTATTACCAAACAAGAATAGAAAAATATTGTCTGACAATGAAATTATATCTGAAGGATGAAGCTGAATGCAGGATTACATAATGTTTCAAATGATAAAATTCTAAGAAACTTGATTAATACTAGAGAAGTAGCAAGTTTTATTGATAATGTTATAATAAGAACAGAAGAGAAGAAAGAATATGATGAGGTAGTAGAAGAGGTTGGCAGAAAAAAATTTGTATATAAAGCTTGAGAAGTGCAAGTAGAAAGTTAGGAAGATAAGGTTTTTGGAAGTAGTAATTGGACCAGAAGAAATAAAAATAGAGTACGAAAAGATAAAGGCAGTATTAGATTGGCCAACTCTTGACAAGATTAAGAATGTTCAAAAATTCTTAGGACTTGCCAACTACTACAAGTAGTTTGTGTTATAAACTTCATTCAGCTTGTATCTCTACAACTAGTAGACTGATTTTCACAAAATAAGTTGTTCTGGAAAGCCCCAAATAAGAGTTATCTACACATATACAGGATGTACAAAAGTGACAACAAATAACTGAGATATCAGGTCATCAGTAACTATAAAAGCTTTGTTGGCTAATATTTTATGAATGGCTAGACATATTTGTACAATTGAACTTGCATTTGAAAGTACTTATTAAATAGTTTCTAATAATATATAGTATATCCCAAAATGATAAATATTAATAGAGATACAAGTATATCAATGTAGTAACATAATTAGTTACCTTCTAAAATTAGCCCAACATCTGCTATGACAGATGACAGCCCTTATAAGGTACAAGTTTTTATTATGTGATAAAAACAGCTTGTACATAGACTATTATTATTTTGTATAAATACTTCTGTATCTGAGGATTAGACCTCAAATTTAATAATACCAATCTTTATTATTTATCATTGACATTTGTATTGATCTTAATCATCATTGTCATTACTATTGAACTTCTGAATCACTTCTAAATCTCTGAGAGTATACCTAAGGTTCAAATATCACAAATAAGTGAGTAGTTCATTTTGTGATAGTTTGTCAAACATTTTGCATTTATAGCTAGACAATTACATGATTTGTATTACAACTCAAAGATATTATGATACGGTAAAGAGGGAAAGTAGTAATACTCTTTATATATTATTCAGGATTTTATATTGGATTTTACTTTGGATTTACTTTTCTTTTATTATATTGATAATGATAATGATGAGGCACATGACACTGTGGTCACATGACATGTCACATGATGTGATGTCATAAAGGCCTAGAACAGACTAGAGTAGACTAGAGCAGTCTAGATAGATGATGTTAAGAAGCATGTTAACTGCATAGCTACCTCATAATGTATATATAGTGCACTCATGGATGATGTATGAACATTAGGACAGAAGTAATTATTTGTAGCATAGACCATGTATAACTTATATAAATAGGGTAGCAATCCAGTAGAGACTCCTTGTCAAGTTCTACTGTTGTGGCAACCACTAGACACAAAATCTAATAATTACATAAGGCAGCAAAGTTTCCAGTAGGCTATCAATATGGGGATTACAAGAGAACTTGACAAGGAGTCTCTAATGAGTTGCTACCCTATTTATATAAGTTATACATGGTTTATGCTACAAATAATTACTCCTGTCCTAATATCCATACATCATCCATGAGTGTACTATATGTACATTATAAGATAGCTATATAGTAAACATGCTTCTTGACATCATCTATCTAAACTGCTCTAGTCTACTCTAGTCTGTTCTAGGCCTTTATGACATCACATCATGTGACATGTCATATTACCACAGTGTCATGTGCCTCATCATTATCATTATCAATATAATAAAAGAAAAGTAAATCCAAAGTAAAATCCAATATAAAATCCTGAATAATATATAAAGAATATTATTGCTTCCTCCCTTTATCATATCATAACAAAAGACTTCAGAGTGAGTCAAAGAGAAGAATCTTGTATTAGGATTAATATAAGAGAACTTGATAGAGTTCTTAGGTATAAAGTATCTATTTTATATATTAATGACTGTTGGTTCATACTATACTACTTTTGTTATGACTTAAAGCGCTAAGTGTTAAGCAATAAGACAACTCTTGTATTGAGTAACACAAGAGAACTCGATTGAGTTCCTAGTACAAAGTAGTCTACCTTATATACTACTACTCATGGTCTGTGCTCACTACTGTGCACCCTATCCTAAATGACCATGTGTATAACATGAGGCTAACATGTGTTGTCCATATTGTATGATGTCACTTTATTCCAGAACCTTCCACTCCATTCTCTCAAGTCTTGTGATCAGTCTTGTGACTATGCCATCAACTTGTGACAGATGTGACAGTGTGACAGATAAACCCTAACCTGAGTTGTTCTAAAAATAGAAAATAAAAATGAAGTCTACCATCAATAATCTTGACAACTTTAGCCTATCCTAAATGATTATTTGTTATTCTTAAGGTCAACATGTATAAAATATGCTGTATGACACTATTGTCCTAGAACTTTTTATATTTTTCTATTGTGACTATATAATCATGTGCTTGTAACTGTGACAAGTTTGTAACAGTTGTGATCATGACATTATACTAAACCGTAACCCTAAATAAAAGAGAAACAAAAATGAAAATAAAATAAAATAGAAAATAGAAAAAGAAAAAATAAAATAAAGTCCATTGTTCATAATTCTAACAATCTGGTACAAAAGTATGAATGAGAATTGAAACAAGAGAAGTAATTTGAGGCATTGAAGAAATGGTTCACTATGAAGCCTGTTCTAGTAGTACTAGATCTAGATAAGAAGGTGAAGATAGATATATTAGATTATGCAACAAAAGAGAGTTTTATTGATGGAGTATGCAGATGGAAGATGAAGACTAGTAGCTTACCTTTCCAAGCCATTGAATGAAAAAAACAGAACTATGAAATTCTAAATAAAGAAATGTTAACAGTAATCAGAAGATTAGAGGCTTGGAGACATTTGTTAGAAGATACTAAATTTAATTCTGAGGTCTGGACTAACCATAAGAATTTAGAGTATTTTATGAAGGCATAAAAGTTAAATTGGAAAAAGATTAGATAGGCCTTATATTTGTTTAGATTTGATTTTGAACTTTTGGACTTTATTTTCATTTCAACCTCTTAATTTTATTACTCACACAGTTAGATACAACAAGAAACAAATGAAATTCAAATTTCAAAATCAAAAAAATCAAAACTATTATACTAACAGGAGACAGACAATGGAGCCTCCTTCTCCTGACTTTCTCTGGGGCTATCCTTGGACCTCTCTTCCTCATCTTTATCTTCTTCATCCTCACTCTTCTTTCTGTTACTCCACAGACCCTTTTTCAAACCCCACCTCCATTCAACCATGGCCCCAATTCTCTCTAACTGAGCTATATTTCTCTCCTGGCCCTCTACCAAGTCCTAGAGAGACTTCTCTATGTCTTAGTATCCTTCCACAAGGTCCCAGAGTGCCTTTTCAATAGGGCTTAGAATCCTACCATAAGTGGAGATCATAGAAGTATATGCTAGGAGTTATGATGAGAAAAGCAGATAGATTAAGTAGGAGGCCAGATTTGAAAGTAGGAGTAGAAACAATAATGAAAATCAGAAGTTGATAAAGAAGGAATGGATTAGAGAAATGATGGAAGTAGTAGTGAAAGAACTAGAAATAATATTGGTAGAAAAAATACAAAAAAGCAAGAGGGAAATATGAAGAAGTGGTAAAAGTAGTTAAAGAAAAAAGCAGGAGTGAGAATATTAAGAGGTGATGAGTAGGAGATAAGAGGATATTTAGTGTTAAAAGAAAGAAAGATATATATACCAAAGAATGAGGAGCTAAGATTAGAAGTTATCTGATTATACCATAATATACCAGTAGCTGGACATGGAGGTAGATGAAAGATAACAGAGTTAGTGATGAAAAATTACTGGTGGCCAGAAGTGACAAAAGATGTTGGAAAATATATAGAGAGATATAATTTATGTCAGAGGATGAAGAATAGGATAGAGATACTAGTAGGGAAGTGAATAATAAATGAGGTACTAAAGAAGTCATGGATGCACTTAATAATGGACTTTATTACAAAGTTACTGTTAGTGGCAGGAAAGAATGTGATATTGGTGGTATGTAATCTGTTGTCAAAAATAACATATTTTGTGACAACAACAGAAGGGATGTCAGTAGAGAGATTAACACAGTTATTTAGAAATAATATGTAAAAGCTGCATGAATTACTTATTGTGGCAACTACTAGTCACAAAGACCAATAGCATCACTAAGGTAAACTTAATAATATATAGATGGTCAATGCTAGTGATAAATATTCTATCCTAAAGTCCATATGTTATCTATGAGTACACAATGTATATATTATGAGGTGAACATACCATTAACATATACCTTCACATCATCTTTCTAGTTCCTTCTCCTAGATTTTAGGCCTATGACATTTTGTTATATAACACATCATGTGAATGTGGTCACAGACCTCTTTATTGTCCAAAATAAAGAAAAACAAAAGAAAAGAAATATTAAATTAAGAAAAATAAAATAAAATAAAAGATGTTTAAGTCTACAAGTACACCATAATATTATTGGAAAGTATAATATTAGATAGAGGTCTCTAGTTTGCAGTAGAGTTGACAAAAGAGTTAAATAGAATGTTAGGAATAGAGATGAGGTTATCAATGGCATTCTACCTATAGATAGATAGGCAGACAGAATAAATAAACCAAAAGTTTAAATAATACTTGAGGTTCTTTGTGGAATATAAACAGAAGGATTGGCCAGAGTAGTTAGTGATAGTAGAGTTTGCAGTGAATAACAAAGTACATTTAGTAACAAAGGTATCACTATTCATAGCAAATTATAGAAGAGAGTTGAGAATAGAAGTAGACATAAGAAGAAAGTATAGGAAAAAATGAAAAGATAAACAGATAAAAGATAAAGAGAAGTTGAAGAGTGGAAAAAAGGTGATAAAGTAATGCTGAGTACTAAAAACTTAGTATTCAAAAAAAGACTAGTGGAGAAGTTGATAAAGAAATATGTGAGGCCATATGTGTTACAACTTAAGACTTAGAGTTAAGTCAAAAGAAGAATCTTGTATAGAAATTACACAAGAGAACCTGATAGAGTTTTAAGTACAAAAGTGTCTACCTTTATATATACTAGACTACTGGTCTATGCGACACTAATCTTAGCTTACCCTAAAGGCTATGCATATTACATACCATTAACATGTGAAATGACATTATTATCAAGATTGAAGAAGGTGGACTTGATTTATTTTTCTTTTTATTTTTTATTTATTTTTCTATTTTCTATTTTTAGAACGACTAGGGTTAGGGTTGATCAGTCACGCTGTCACATCAGTCATCTGATGGTGTAGTCATAAGACAGATCACAAGACTTGGGAGAATTCAGTAGAATATTTGAGAACAAATGATGTCATATAACATGGACACCACATGTTGGCCTCATGAACTACACATGGTTGTTTAGGGTAGGGTGCACAGTACCTAGCACAAACCATCTGTAGAACTATATAAGATAGACTAGTTTGTAGAAGAGTTCTCTATCAAGTTCTCTTGTATTACTTAATACAAGA
>Ga0157359_1000947_pt1:2500-11378 | contig 11378 bp, 8 predicted proteins | sample AttcapACBM3_FD_111482 | JGI IMG/M metagenome (GOLD analysis project Ga0157359, IMG submission 111482) | Fungus gardens microbial communities from leaf cutter ant in Botucatu, State of São Paulo, Brazil - Atta capiguara ACBM3 | ecosystem: Host-associated > Fungi > Mycelium >...
ACTCTTGAAATAATGTGATTCCAAGAATTGACGGTAACCAAGGTGCCTACTCTTCCTAACGAGCCTGCTTATTAAGCATAGTCGGTCAATCAAGTAATAGCCCAAAGGCTGTCTCCAGAGATATACCATTTCTCTCTTTGAGATCCAAAACTACCCCGAGAAATGCTCTAGATCAAACGAAAAGGAAACCAGATAAGGAATCCCACATGAGGATGTTTTCAAATGCAATGGGCGATCAAAATTACTTAAATAAAAAACTTCTTGCTAATAGCTAATAAAGATGCTAATTGGTATCCTGGACGCCATCTTTACATAGACCAAGGTACATGTTCCTCGACGCTTAGGGCATCCTTCTTTTTCTTTGTTAGAGTGCTTATTTCTTAGTTTAGTGAGGCAAAGAAAACACAAGAAGACCAACCATACTGGTCTGAGTCAGTCAGTAGACCTACGTCCACCGGTGAAGTCTGGCAAGCTCCACTATGGAGATCACAAGATTAGACAACAAACCTTTCACAAGTAAGAAAACCCCTGATCAGACGTTCGTGGATTGTGTAATCAAGCTCCCATTTCCTCCAAATCTCCTTCAACTCTGAAAGATCCCTCTTCCTTTTCCTAGCCTTCATTGATATCGTATGCGGTTTAGCGGAATCAGAAAGATCATATATTAAATTACTTGATCCGTGAACGGAACCTTTGGCTTATCCTAATTTTCCAGGGAATGGGCCATCATTCAATGAATATTGATTGAGAATCTGTGTGAGATCACGAACCTTCTCTTCTCTCAAGTCTAGAGGGGAACTCCTAGTTTAGTCCCTCAGCGACTTGGATTGATGCCTATCGGTAAGAAGAAAGTCGGGATTCGTGCTACGAGCTTATGGGCTGCCTATTATGGAGTATCCCATAGCTCCCTGGGCATGGTACTGGACCCTAGTCATCTCTTCTTTTCAAAGCATTCACCCCCGAATCTCCCGGGTCTCTTGGATTTGGTTCGATCAGTGTTTTCGTAGAAGAAGAGAAGAAGATGCATTGGGTTTAGGACGAAAGCGGAAACGAGTAGGATATCTGCTCATCTTGGTTAGGTTTATCCATGATCCGGTGGGGCCTTTAGGCCAATTCAGGAGTTTCAGACTTCTTTAGAAAAAATTGATATGGAGGGTACACCTGCTCTGCTAAGGGCTATGTTTGAACATGGTCTAATACAAGAAAGAGTCAGCTTTAGAGAGTTCTTGCAAATGAAGCTTGGAAAATAGAAGCGTAATTTCGTTGGAATCCTATGTATCACTCAGAAGCTAAAAGCTGTCAAGACAGCCCTTAAAGCTTGAAATCTTCAGGTCTTTGGGAAAGAACAACTCTTGGTCTTTTGAAGATCATAAGCTGGATTCTTGACTTGAAAGATAAGATAGGGTCACAGGACTTCTTTATCAAAGCATTTTCGGGTGACGGCTGAAGGTACGAATCCGAACAAGACAGCGGAAAGCTAAAAATAGCCAAAAAAAGCCACTCGTGCGCGGGAAGATGGGCAGCGGAAGACTCCTTCTCTTAGCTTAGGTCAATCGCAAGGTCCTCGCTTGTTTTTCTTTTTGTTGCATCCATAAAACTGGGGATAAGTACCGAAATACTCATACAGGAGGTCGGAAACTTCCTAAAAAACTTACATGGCAGTGGTGCTGCAGAAAACATTAGCTCCTTTCTCCAGTTAGTGGCGGCTTCTTCCTAGTGTGACATGGATCTGACTTCTATCTCAGCGGCTCCATCTTCTAGATACGCTTACCTTAGTAAGGTAATACTTATAGAGTAGGCTTGCTTCTTCCTTCGAAGCCTGTTTCGGGTGCTTGCTTGGTCCGGGGCAGGGTGCTTTTCAATACCTGCTTGGAAGGAGCGGGTCAGATACAGAGGATAATAGAAGGGACGAAGAGTATCACCATGGGGGTGAAGACCCAATATGGCTGCTACATCTAGCAAGATGGGTGTCGTTATCATACCGAATTGTAACTCTTTTTTTCAGGAATGAGATACATAGTCATTCTGTAGATAAGGCGAAATGGCTGGGCCATACTAATGGTATTTACATGAACTTCTTCAAACCATTAGGCAGGCTGCATTAAGTGATTCGTTCAAGGTAAGAGTGCCAAGTTCTGCTGATTCAATGAATAAATAAGAAATAAGATTCTGATTCCGTGTAATTGATCTCGAGTGAATTCAGGCCGTAAGGAGAAGACATTTCTTCGTCAATAATATAATAGATAGGGATAACAGCACTTAGTCATTCGACTGACTTTGATTTGATATTCTTTTCAATTCATTTTTGCTTCCTTCGCTCCGGGGGTACCACGCCGTTTAGATCTATTTCGGCTGCCAATGAAATGGAATATGGGGAACTCTCCGTCTAAGTGGTTAATCCGACGAGTCAATTCTCAATGTGATGCTGCTATCCGTTCGACGATCCTACTTCTGATGTCACCCCCGACTCTCCCTCCCAGTGGAATATCAAAACTATTCTCTATCCAATTCCGGAATGGATCATGAAAGATTTTTTCTTGAGATGCCGATAAGGAACAGCCAATTAGAAAAGCGGGTGGCAGGGAATGAAAGCACTCCTTTGATAGCAAAATATAGAGATTTTTTAGAGCTAGGGGCAGGCTCTTCCCGCTACCCTTGATTCGGTCGATAGGAATTCCATCGCGATCCATACCCAAAAATGGGCACTCGTCATGTGCTGCAACTCGATTTGTCGCAACAAGAGGAGAAGAAGATTCCTCGATGGAACCCAATCAGGATGTGAACAAACTCTTCGATATGCGCTAGCTAGGCAATCATTTACTAGTCTGAAGGACTCAGGGTCTCCTCGATGCCATCTCGTAGATGGTCGTTGTTCCAGGATTCACTGATTCAACAGCCGTTCCCTTGCCGGTCTACTGCCTGATGGCTTTACATCGCTAAAGAATCCGTAATTGACAGCAGAATCAAAAAAAGGAAATTTTCTGAGCAAAGATAAATACAATTCGAAAAATGAGCACACCGATGGACCATGAAAACGTTCTAATCTACCTTTTGCCTTCGCTGCAAAGAAAGAATTCCAAAGTGTGAAAGAGAAAGACTTTCTATTACATAGTAGAAATGCAATAGTTTGAAGGAAGCCCGCATACCCTCTTTTCCCCTCCCCCTTTGCTGAAAGCACTTCCTATAGCGAACCTTGCAAGGAACATCACGAGTAGGCTGGTACCAATTTCTCCACATCAGCAGCAACATAGGCATCTGAATCTTAAGTAGGAAATTCCTTCATCTCAGATGATGTGGGTAAGGTACACAAATTTCTTTCAATTTCCAGGTAAAATGAGCGGAGACGAGTTTGAGTTTATCAGCACACCCCCCCGTAGTCGGTTCTCTCGGAAAAAGTTGGGTAGAAACTGAGCTTGTAGAAAGATCCCGTTGATTTTCGGGCTGGCCCTTGACTATGGAAAGAATGGTGTCTCAGAAAGTTGTTGAATGCCTCAACTTCGGATGATGACTAGCTAGGATTAGGATCAAAACACCATTTAAGGCACATTTTAACCTAATTAACTGAAGCAGATGCAGGATCCGAAGTCTTCGACTCAGGCTCAGACGAACCGAGAGTCCTGTCTATCCTTAGTCACAGCGAAAGACTTATACTTTTGAGCGCCCATAAAAACAGAACTTTTGGATCTCCAAATGCACCACCCACTATCGGATGGACTTATTGCTCAGTTTCGTGGTGAAATTCCACTTCCCTTTTTCATAGCTATTATGGAGGAACCGCTGCCCTCACTCAATTCTAATCTCGAAATCTTTACCCGATCTGGAAATGCTTATCTTATATGGCACCATAGGTCTTAGTTTCGTTTCCTATATGCGCTTTCGTTCCATCCGACTTCAAGAACTTGTAGGGGGCCGCCCACCCTTTCCCCTTTACCCTCTCACTCCCTAAGGAATGAAAGGCCACATCTAACTTTGCCCAAACCACTGGAATACGAATGAGATCTATAATTACACCATATAATAGTACATGGCTTTTCTTCTCGAACCCACCTCCTCCAAATAAATTGCACCTACATAAATTGCTGAAGTAATTCTTCAACTTGTTGAAATTCGGCACTTTGCTTTGGGGACCCAATTCCGAAAGATTTCGATATATAGGAATAAGGTGCTCCAAGGACCTTGAATTGTTATGAACGTAGATGCCAATTTGTGAAAAGGTGAGTCCAGGCGGAAGAGAAAAGTGATCACCATAAAAACGAAGTACTAATTCGTGAATTCTTCTTTCAATCTGCGATTGGGCCTTATCAAAACAAATGTCCCAAAGCCGATTTTCCATTTCCATGTCGGTCATCCCCTCGTGCGAAATGCCCGATACGTTATAAGAACGATGAGCGGACTAGCCGCAACGCCAATTATATGAATGAGAAGTTCTTTCGGTAAGAACAGATGATAGTAATTCGGTCATGGATCTTGTTTCCAGGGTGGCAATTCTTGTTCCCTCTTCTTTTTACCCTTTAGGGGGCCGCCTTGCGCAGCTTTAGAAAGGAGAGAATTTCATAAAGTCACTCTCTCCAACCTTTTCTATCTATCCTTATAAGTTGGGCGAGAGAAAGTCAATATGATATTTGCGTTGGTTTTTCCTAGTAAAGTAAATAGATTCCTTTTTTTGGCGACTAATCCGATCCGGCTAACCGGAACTGAACTTAAAGCAGGGGAAGAGGCATCAGCCGCAGAAAGTAATTGAATCGGGGAAGTTGCGAGTTTTCGCTATCCCCAGACAGAACTTTTCCTTCTTCAAGATAGCACTTACTGGGTGAAAGAAAGAATGAAACTGTTCAAGGAGAAAGCTTTGAATCACAAAGATCTATTCTAGAGAAAGAGACCCCTAGAAGGGAATCTTCCATGAGGGTCGTTGGATATGCATAAAGAAAGTAGGCTAAATCCAAGGTTGGCCTTTGACCCATCTCTTGTGGATCGGTATATCCCTTAGTCCATTACTGAATAAGTAATTAGTCAATTACATCATAAGGCTTAAAGAAAGGGGAGGTTTCATAGCTCTAGCTTGCTGCGTCAACTGGCCCTTCGTCATCCTTTCTGTGAGGTAGCTTGTCTCCTCCAGCTTGTCTGGTTAATGGGGCTCTCTATTCAAAGATTCAAGAAGTCACTAAGGGGTATTAGTGACGAGCTGTGAAAGGAGTTGCTCTCTTTCTCTTCCTTTACACAAGTCCATGCACCTACAGCTCGATCTACTAGCGCTCTCTTCGATCCTTCCAGGTCAAGACCTTCGCTTGTTTTGTTGAACTTTTCTTTTGTGAAAATAAATGACCGATTTTCCACGCTTAAGGCCGGTTTCGAACCTTCGCACATCACGTTGTACCTCGGGGACGGGGACCGTAAGAAGGGTTTTAAACGACTTATTTCGATCACTGGGGGCTTCCTTACCCTTAATTAAGGGTGGGATATCGATCTTAATAAACAAACGAGAGAAAGTGCTCATACCTATTGAAGCAAAAACAGAGGAAGACGATAACGCATCGATGAAGAGAACGAATCGATCTAACCCATTTTGTGCGGGTCTCACTATTGACCGGGGCATTGTTCCTCCTGATGACATAACTCCGATTCATTCAGTCGTAATGCTATAATGCCTTCTGTAGAGACAGTAGCTGCCTCGGCTACCAGCTGAGCAATATAATCGAAATTTCCCACTAGAACTCTTTTATCTCGTAAGCGGAGCTTTACCTTCTGACCCTACTACCCCTGCTGTTCAGCAGAAGGGGAGAAGGTAATATTCTCAAGCCATTTGAGTCGAGCCGTTGACTCCGAATCTACAGTTGCAGCCCTGGCAGCTCGCTTGAATGAAAGAAATAGAAAATCCTTATTTAATTAAGGTATAAACTCACTACTATCCGCATCCAGGGCATCGTAAGTAATGGAATAATAGGATATCTAATCAATCTATTGCGAAAAGCTAGCCGAAGAAAATCGTGGTGCTTACAATCCAATCTATCCTTCTATCTAATGTGTAAGGGCCCCTCTTCTTCCCTCTCCCAGCCTGTCTCTTCCACTTGATAAGAAACTTAGGGATAAAAGAGATATAAATTCTCGGAGGAAGAACCACCTCGCATGGACAGACAACCCCCCGGTTACATCATTTCTTGATCCGCTTGTCCACCAGCTTACTTAGTGATAGGCGTTTCGGGATTTAATAATCCTTTTTTTTCCAGAATCGATGTCTTGCATGACCGAGAGGATGCCTCTTCCTGGAATTCCCTGGTAGAGAACTCCAGTTCTATGCCTGTAAGTGGAAGGGGACAAACCCACCCATTCTCGTGACAGAGTGAGCGATTAACCAAATCCCATTGACTCAGACTTTGTTATTTATTGTTTCTTGCTTGCGTAGAGAGTGGTTATTTACTTGCTTAGTGGGAAAACTACAAGAGAGTAGGCGTGCCGGCATCCTAAATGTATATCATGTTAGAACGAATTAGGCAAAGCAAACCTTAGCTGCACAAAAAAAAGTCAGCAGTCGAGCTACATTCCTCTCCTTACCAGTCGAGAAGGATCTCTTGCCACTGTTATATGGCTCCAAGCGAAGAGGCCGAAGGAAAGCGCATTCCTGCCACTAGGGAGCAGGATCAAGGGGACTGTAAAAAAAGAGGTGCCAGTGGAAAAGGTAAGGGGAGAGCTTCTAGTGGAAACCGTAGTGAATGTGCTTATGCCAAAGGTAGTGCCAGCACTGATAATTGGATACATCGTGTGAGAGCAGACAAATAGTGCCATGATCTACCAAAGTATAAGCGAGTATACTATGAGCTCACTTAGCACCGTGGAACCGATAAAGAAAGATTTTGAAGAAATTGCAAGGGCGGCAACCGAAGGGGGGAGTGAGCCGAGCGAGAGCGAAGCAAGTCCCAGTGGTGGGCTGTCTGTCTGGTCCCATTTTAGACATAGTAAGAAGAGCTGCAATGCTAGATTAAGAAGGGCCATAACTCTGCCCTAAGCATTGAGCTTACGCGAACCAAGCTGCGAAAAAGACTTTTTTTTGGGGGTAGCCGTCCTTCCATGCCAAGCCAGCACATGGACAGGATTGCTACTCGAAGGGGCTTGTCCTTCCATCTTTGATTCCTTCTCGCTTCTCGTTTGATCCAAGCGGATTCCCTTTAGGTCTAGGAGAAAGAACTACCTTGACCCGCTTAAGGGCATGAATTTACCTTTCCTTTACCTGTAAACAGAACTTGTTTTCTATCTTTCAAGCTGATCCAATACCAATACCAAACTAATACCTTAGAGAGAAGAGAGAAGGCTCTGCAATTGCCTGCTCCTTTGACACCCGCTCCTATTCCTATTATGACGGTTGCGAGAAGCTCGAGTAAGACAAAAGATAAGAAGGAACGAACGGTAAATAGCACTGAACAAGCAGGGGCTAAAAGCTTCTTCTACCCAGTCGTCTCCCATAGTCTCAGAAGAGGGTCAATACGATCCCTTTGAGAAAGAACAAAAAATGAAACTATCAGAGCGGTGATTTCGACTTCGAAAGCCATGAGCCCCATTCACGAAAGCCTACGGAACAAACTTGCTACTTTTTATTAACTCGTCGCTACTTCTGACCCCTCTACGTACCCTCTCTTTCTCAATCTGATCCTTCCATGTACCCGACACTGATTCCCAAGCAGAGGGAGGAGAAGGAGGATCTTACAACTACATCATTTATTATTACAACACTTAATATTACAATGAGAATTACAGAAGCCCGCTGCTAAACAAGCACAGATTGGTAAATAAGCACAGAAATAGGTAAAGGAATGGAAGCACATCTTGTACCTTCTATGATCCATTCAACCAGCTGGCAACGAGAGTTGGCGCTTCAAGCCAGATAGACTGGAATGGGAATCAAAGCAATGAGTTGATCACCAGATCCGGGTACCGCAGGTTTCGGTCCTTCATCCGATTAACGAACGACTAGAATTGACTGGACAGGACATAACCGAACGAAGCATTAGAAATAGAATCAGTCGCATATACGCTGCTAGGAAGAATACCTAAAAGAAGTGATACCTGTAGGCCGACCTTTGAATCCATACCTTCGCGGTGTGCTCATAGATTATTTGAGGAAGGAGATGTTCCCTAAGGAACTCAAGGTGCTTCCTAGTGAAGTTATTAAGGGAAGCACTGAAGATGTTCTTTCAAGAACTCTTCTTCGATCATGGGTCAGACAATGGCTCACCTACTGTCGATGGTACTACGTGATTGCATGGAGTCCGACGGTTACCATCCAAGACTTCTTCGATGCTCCAGTCGTTAATCGCGATTGGCGAGTAACTTCAGTTGATCCTGAGCTAGTCCGTTTTGGACTGCTGTGGAAACTGTATGATCTCATAGCAGAGAAAGGTCTAGATTTCAGAGTGCCTATTCTGGAATCTAAGCCAGGCAACTGGCTATTGGGCGGTACTTCTGGACCAAGAGCGAAAGTCACTGATAGCCGCATTGAGTGGGTCTTCGGGAGAACATGAGTATCACCGGTGTAGTGCAGCTCGAGGATAAGCCTTCGCGTCCCAAAAGCTGTTTGGATTGTCTTATCTGTCTTCAACAACCGATCAAGCAATAAAGGAAGTGGTAGCCTATTGTCGGGGACTAGTTCCCTTCAGCTGACAGCTCTGACAGACTGCTTTCCAGCGGCATTTCTGGCACTCATACTCACACGGATTGGACTTTAACCGTGCTACTAGACCTAAAAGTAAAAGCTTTCCCTCTTTGTACTATTCCTTCTCCCCTCGATTCAGGAGCTAGCTTTCAATCTCCCAATCCTAATGCTACTACTCCTGAGACAATCTTGCGTGGCTTACTTGCTTGATACGGTTCCTGTACATTATTCACCCTA
>Ga0157359_1000948_pt1 | contig 11374 bp, 6 predicted proteins | sample AttcapACBM3_FD_111482 | JGI IMG/M metagenome (GOLD analysis project Ga0157359, IMG submission 111482) | Fungus gardens microbial communities from leaf cutter ant in Botucatu, State of São Paulo, Brazil - Atta capiguara ACBM3 | ecosystem: Host-associated > Fungi > Mycelium > Unclassified ...
AACATGTGGTGTCTATGTTGTATGACATTATCTGTTCTCAAATCTTCTACTAAGTTCTCCCAAGTCTTGTGATCTGTCTTGTGACTATGCCATCAGGTTGTGACTGATGTGACAGCATGACTGATCTACCTTAACCCTAGTTGTTCTAAAAATAGAAAAATGGAAAAATAAAACAGAAATGAAAATAAAAATGAAGAGTGAAATAAAAAAGCTAAGTCTACCATTTGTGAACTTGACATATATGCTCTTTAGGATGGGCTAGGTTTAGTGTAGTATAAACCATTAGTCCAGTGTATATAAGATAGATACTTTGTACTAGGAACTCCATCAAATTCTCTTGTGTTAACCCTAATACAAAATTCTTTTCTTAACTTAACACTTTGAGTTTTGAATTATACTATTTATTTAATCTTTTTAGTTTTTGCTGGTATGATTGGTATAGTCTTTTTAGTTTTAATTATATTATAATTATCATCTCCTAGAGTTCTATAGAGTCCAAAATTACATTCTCTATCTACTTTCTTATTTTTCTTTTGATTTTTCTTTTTTTCTTCTTCTACTTTTTCTTATTTTGAACTTAGTAAAATGGGAATAATATAATGTCATAATTGTCACAAGTTTGTCACACATGTCACAGTCACAGTCATGACATTATGTGACACAAGAGAAGAATAATGTCATATATTTGATAAAATAACTCTTAAATACATAACTTATAACATTTAGAGTAGGCTAGATGTAAAGTGTGCACAGATTATATACTAGAAGTATATAGAGTAGACTCATCTGTATTAAAAACTCTACTAAGTTCTCTTGTATTAACTAATACAAAGTTGCTTCTTTGTCCTTATATTAGGACTTAAGTTGTAATATCAGATAGTATATGATAGTAGAAGTATCTAGAATATCATCCAAAAAGACAAAGGCCTATTTATGTTAGAGTTGTGAGCTATGAACTTGATTTTATTCTATTTCTCTCTTCTTTTATTTTATCTGTTAAGTTTCTTTTCTTTTTATTTTTTGACTTAGATGAAAGCATGATGAAGGTGTGATATCTGTCACAGGATAGTCACATATGCCACAGTCAAGGTCATACAATCATGTAACATAAAGAAGGTTGTAGAAAGTCCTGGAATAGATGGTGTCATATAACATAGCAACAACATGTTAGCCTTATAGTAAGCATATATACTTTAGGGTAGGATAGTGTAATGTGCACACAAACCATGGTCTGTAGTATATAAGGTAGACTAGTTTGTACTTGGAACTCTATTGAGTTTTTTTGTGTTACTCAATATAAAAGTTATCTTTCATTTTTATTCAAAGACTTAAGTCATAACAAAAAAATTATCAAAGTCTGGTATTGTGGGCTTTCCAGAATAACCTTGGCTTCAACTTATGTACTATACCATCTGTGTGTCATCTAGTTGTAATCTCAGAAATTGAAGCTAAGTCCAACAGAGAATATACTGATGAGAATAAGTATATTGACTTAATACTGGAGATTAGTGTTAATAGTATGAAGATCATGATTGATTATCAGACTGGAGATTTATAGAGTATTTACTAGTTCTTAAATATAGAGAAAAGTGTCTAAAACACTTGAAAATTTGAGTGGTACAATTGGCATTTATCTATATTAAGTGAAGTTAGTATCTGGGCATAGTTTTAAGCTGGGTGGATATTTGATTGGATTGATCTATGTGTCAGAGTTAAAGATAGTGGACTCTATTTATTTATTTTCATTTCTTTGCTTATTTCTATTTTCTTTTTCTTTTTCTTATTTTTGAACATAGTGTTAGAGATTAGCATGATATTATATATGACTGTTACAAACTATCATATATACATTACATGTCACTGTCACTATCACATGATCATACATTACATAGAAGAATATAGAAGATTTCAGAACAATAATATCATATAATATGTTTAAACACATGCTTTTTAGAGTTGGCTAGCTAGGGCCCAGTGTATATAGAGTAGACACTTTGTACTTAGAACTCCATTGAGTTCTCTTGTATAATTTCTATACAAGATTCTTTTTTTGTTCTTATACTTGAGCTTAAGTTATAACACTATGAAGAGACATTGACTGAAAGTAGGGTTGGGGTAGAAGTAAACTCTGCCATAGAAGACTGAGTACTTATGGAGTTTAACAGAAGATAACACTACTGTGGAAGATAAGTTATTTACAAAGGTAAACTTTAACATATAATACTGACAATGATTATGGGAGTTTTAAGGATAACAGAGTTTGAGAATTGAGTTAAGCAGTATTTGTATCAAACTTCAAGAATGTTGTGATAGGGTTTAGAGAAGCTTAAGGTGTAAAAAGTCTAGTCTTTTTACAGAAATTAAGTTTTAATATTACAATTCAAGTCTAGGAGTAAGAATAAAAGAGGAATCTTGTATAGGGTTATATAAGAGAACTCACTAGAGTTTCTACTATAATCTAGTCTATCTTATATACTACTAGTATTGGTCTATATACTATTGATACTAATCTATCCTAAAATATGGCTAAGACTTTTTAGTAAGTTCTACAATATTTTATTCATTATGTGACTGTGTGACTGTGACATGTGACATTACAGTTATATTATGCCTTTATCATATTTGTAACTTCTTGTTATGCTTCTCTTAGCTAATTCTAAATAAAGAGAAAAGAGAAAATAGAAAGAAACTTAGTCCAAGCTGTCTTTCATTCTGAGTCAAGGTTTAGAAAGACAAACTCTAACAACAGAAGCAACAAGTAGACTTGATAATACTGTCAGATGTGGTTTATACTTGGACAAAAGTTAGCAAGTAATAATATGGAGTATAAATCAAGTATAAAAACTTATCCATAAGATATAGAGTGTAAACCTTGTAAATAACCTTAGCTTCAACTTATATGTTGCATTGCTACTTATTACTTGGTTGCAATTTTGGATACTAAGAGTAGTTGATTATTAGACTGGATATTTATAGTATATACATACTAGTACTTAAATACTTGGATAATGTCTATGATATTTGAATATGATAGTAAAGATAGTCTAACAATACTAAAGAACTCTCCACTTCAGTGTCTTTGCTTGCTTTATAGAATAAGCAGATACTTGATCATGTTAATCTGTAATAAGACAAAGATGTGAGTCTAAGAGACCTCACTCAGTTATCTGCAATTGGGAATAGGCTATGATGCTTGGAATTAAGATTGAGAAGGCATTATAGATAGCTTTGGATATTGTATAGTGTTTAGCCAAACAGTGTAATATAGAAATAAAAAGAGAAAATATTACCTTATCTTATCTATATAGTGGTAATCTTCAGGATTACAAAAGATAGAAGTTGGATTTGAATACAAGTAATCTCTGTCATAGAAGACAAAGTACTCATAGAGTTAAATCAAAGTGGTCTGTTATAGAAGACAAAATACTTATAAAGGTTGATATGAGTGATCTGCTGTGAAAGACATTAACAATCAAAGATTAGACTTTGACAAGTTATGTCAGATACAGTTCACACTTGAGATCAAAAGTCTATAAGTTTAGTTGAAATTCAACAAGTATAGAAAATTATCAAAAAAACAAAGTTGCAGACTTTTAGAATGAGCTCAGCTTCAGCTTATGTGTTGCACTATTTATGTTTTGCTTGGTCACAACTTTAGAGAGTGAAGCAGAGTTCAAGAGAAATGTCAGACATAGTTCATATCAGGAAGCAAAAGCCTATGAGGTTGTGTCACATACTAACCAATGATATCTACTATTTGTTCTAGATAACAAAAAACTTATCTGAATGCACCCACTTTCTTCCAGAATGGATCACACTCCATTCCAATTACCTATCACTCTATGAACAAAAGCTTCTCTATTCCACATCAAATTCCATGGATTTCTGGTCAACAACACCATAGTATCTGATAGTAGTATATGCAGTACATTATTATTATTATTATTAGAACCCCTTTTTTGGTATTTAAGAACAATAGTTATTATATACAATTTCCAGTCTGATAATCAACTTGAACTGTGTCACACTCATGCTTTTCCATCTGAATTCTTCTTTATCTGAAAATTACAACCATATGGCACATAGGCTAGACACAATATTATTTATTGAAGCCAAGATCATCTTATCTGCATAGTATTCACTTCTGGTCTTTTCCTGCCACTTAATCAACTAAGCTCCCCTTTCTGTTCCATCTTCTATGCTATTGCAGATAATTCAATGAGTGCAATTCACCTCTAACAGGTTAGCTTAGAGTTGTACAAAGTGTGCAGTAATATAGGTTTCCTAGAACAATCTTAGCTTCAGCTTATATATACTATCTGTCTGTTGTATGATTGCAACTTTAGGAGTGAAGTAAAGTCTAAGAGAAGTGAGTGCTAATAGTAGTGTATTACTGAAGAATACAATAATATAAAAAGGAGAAACTTAGAGATTTCAGTGTATAGCTCTGAGTGGAGGTTTTAGTAGTGAAACACTGAAAAGAGATTGAATAGAAGAACTCCATTGTGAAAGACTAAGTTCAATGGAAGTACTTCTGCTATGGAAGACTGAGTACTTGCAGAGTTTGAAATGGAGTATAATACTGCTATGGGAAACATGTTATAGAAATAAGACTATCATGGAAGATGAGCTTTTATTGGGGTTTGAATGAGATAACACTGCTGTAAAGGATGGACTTTGATCAAGTGGACTTGGCATATAACAAGAGAGAGAGAGTTCTGATAAAATGAAGTATGTTATCTTGATACTGGAGTTCAATGTGAATAGTGGTGAGAACTATCAGACTGGAGATTATAGAGTATCTACTAGTTTCTAAATACTAGAATAAGTATCTCAAATACTTGAAAACTTAAGTAATGCTATTACTACATAGTTTAGCAATTATTCATATTAAGTGAGGTCAGTATCTAAGCCCAGCTCCAAGCTAGGCAAATATTTGATTGAAATAATCTACAGAGAAACACTAATTGAGAATAGAATTTGGTATTGGAGTAAACTTCATGTGGAGTTTACTATGGAAGACTGAGTACTTATGAAGTTTGAAGAGAGATAACACTACTGCAAAAGACAGGTTATTTGCAGGGTTAGACTTTGATATATGACAAGTTACCAGAGAGATAATTGAAGAAAATAAAAGAAAGACTAAGTTTCTCTAGAGAAAAAACCTTAAATAAAATATATTGTTATAACATATTTAAAACCTTTATATTTTATTCTGTTTTCTTTGGTTTTATATCTTTTTTTCCTTAATTTTTTCTTTTTAAGATGTTAAAGGAGTATGTGACTAAGTTTACATAGCATGATATACAATAAAATGTCACAGAATATATAATAATGTATGTAACCATAGTCATATAATAAAGTATGCTAATAAAAAGAACATTGTAAAATATATACATACTAAGATGGGGTAAAACTAGGTGTATATAGACTATATAAGGACTCCTTGTTAAGTTTCTCTTGTAATTCCTATGAGAGCTACCTCTAAGTCACTACTTAAGTATAGCCTACTAGTTATTACAACTTACAGTTGTTATAACAGTAATAGTAAAGTAGAGAATAACTAGGAAAAAATACTATAGAGATGAACTCCTAGCAATATAACAATTGAAAGTTTAAGAAACAAGTTACTAAATAATGAAATATGTATAAATAGCTTTGGAATGGTCTATGATATTTATTGTGGCACCCATAAGTTAAGATGGCTCAAGATAACAACTCAAGTAGTAACTTAGAAGTAGTTTAAGTAGGAATCCCAAGAGAAACTCAGCAAGGAGTTCTTACTCTATTACTCTACTATATATCATAGTCTGTACTAATGATAAATAACCCTACCCTAATGTCTGTGTGTTCTCTATAAGTTTTATATGAGAATGATATGTTATAGCTATATCTGTTAACATCATTAGTTTTACCTTTTATGTTTCTGTTGTTGGAATTACAAACTGGTTACAAGTCTAATACTTAGACCACTTACTTGAACTCTTTGCTTAGACCTTTGCTTAGACCTTAGTTACTAATTTTTTCTCTTAGATATATAATAGTGCTATGAATACTTACACTCTTAGTTTTTATGCTACTTTAAGTGACTGAGGTATAAATACTCTTTTAGATATATTTGTTACAACTTAAGTCTTAAAGTGTTTAAAATATATTAGGGTTAACACAAGAGAACTCAATGGAGTTCCAGTTACAAAGTGTCTATCTTATATACATCTGGCTAATAGTCCCTGCTACACTGATCTAGCCTACTCTAAAGGGATATATGTACTATATGCCATTGACATATAAGATGATATTATTGTTCTGGAACCTTCTGTGATGTTCTATGTGACATGTGATTGTGTAACTGTGACATGTGATACCATACTAAACTATAACCTTAAGTTTAAAAATAAAAAGAAATGGAAAATAAAATAAAATAGAAAGAAAAAGAAAAACATTAAGTCCACTGCTTTTAACTCTGATAATATTTAACTTAAAGCCAATGTCTCTGTATAGCTTTACTATTTCTTACAGATACTAGAATACATGTACTACTTTAAGTGACTGAGCTTTACTGTTTTTTATATCTGTAACATAAGACTTCTTAATCATATACTTCTTTCTCTCTTACCACTATCTTATATGGTAGCACCCATAAGAGAATTAGTGAGTAATACATTTTCTACCCCATCAAATATCTCTTCTAACACTATTCTGGCACAAACATATTCTAACCTGAATATGGATGATATTAATATGGATCCTTCTAGAAGGAAATCTCTATTTCTCTCTGAAGATAACTCTAGAGAGTCTTCTATTCTCTCTAAAGCTTCTTCAGTTCCATACTATGAACAGATGGAAATCCAGAGCAATAACCCTCTATGGAGTGAACAAGTTGAAGCTGAGTATACTTTTCATTCTTCATATTCTAATGTAGAGGAGAACAACACCTCCAACAATTCAGGAACTGGTAATAGGTCTAAGCATGGAAAGCAATGTAAAGTCAATGAGGCTCTGGCCCTAAATAACATGTTTCCATCTCATGAGGCAAGCAAGGCAATTGATCAACACATTCCAAATATGTAGTAAGAAGTCTATGAGGTCCTTCTAGCTTATAATATCAACTGTTCTTCTGAATCTAATGCATAGGATGGTGAGGCCTACCCAATCTCTATTTTTGGCACTATGGAATTCTTGGAAATCAACTCTAAGAACATGTATACTTTCTTATTACAAATGGCTAACTTCATCAAGTCTAGAAAAGTTGTAAAAGATAGGGCAAGTGATATTCCTGAACTCTCAGGTTTTGACAAAGCAGCTTGGAACTTCATATCATCCATCTATGAATTTGAATGGAATTCACTTTCTACAGACAAGTACATCAATTCATTCAAATTCAAAATTGTAAACAAATTTACACTAAAAGCTCTGAAAATCAACTTGGCTTTGACTTCAGGTGAATCTAAAGATAAAGCAGCTAAAATTGTCAGACTCCCTCCCCCTATCCCAGCTCACCTGTTCAAGGAAGTGTTGGAGAAATCCAAGTTCTTTAGAAAGAAAAAATACTATAGCAAAGGCTAAAACAATCACTAGGCAATCATATGCTCAGACAGTAAATTTGAAAGTCACCAATATCCTCAAGTTAAAAGAGAATTATCTGAATCTACCAACAACAAAGATCAAGAACATTCATAGAATTATCAATGACATGGACAAGACTAAACTATATATAAAAATAACTACTAAAGGATTGTTACAAAAGCAGGTTATTTTTCTCATGGGCAGGGATAATGTTGATAAAATCATGGCATTATCCAGCATTCATGTTACTAACACCAACAGAGCCCTCAATAATATCAAGTCTAACATTATGATGGACTATGTTTGATCTGAAGCAATTGGCATCACTATTGTCACTAACTCTGTAGCATCAGTATTCAATCTTCAAGTCATAGAAAACTATGTTAAGAATATCAGAAACATCATGTTAGAAGATATCCAAGCTCTGAGGCTTTCTTAATTAAAGTCCTATCTAAAAATAATAGGAATCCTGTATCTTATAGAAAACACTAATATTCCCATTAACTCATATTTTGTTGAAACTGTTATTAAGTTGAGTCATATATTCAATAATCTATCACTTACTTCTAAACTAAGAATCATCAAGACTTTACCTAAGTCTGATATGACAATTGTTTGGATAGATATCTGGAATGCTCAAAGTGGTAAGAATGCTAAAATACTAATCAATAGATACTTCAATGTTAGAAGCCACATTACTACCATCTGTGGAGCAAATATGAACCCTGGAGTTCCTCAGTGCAAAAATTGCTAGAAGTGGAAACATTCTACTTTTACATGTAGGATTCAAGGTTCAAGATGTGTCAAATGCAATGGCCTGTACAAGAGTGAGCATCACTAACATCTTGCATAGTGTTATAAATTGAACTTCAAGATCAATCCTCCTAGACTTGAAATGAAATAAGGAAAACCTTGTCCCCACTCTTTCAAATACTCTAACTGTAAGGATGACCATCAAGCTGACTCCAATCTGTGCTCTTTCTGGAAATACTGGTTTAATAGAGAATGATACATGAAGAAATATCAAAAAATCTGTAAAAACAGAAACAGATCAATTTGCTTTGCTATGAGTGGTAATCAAGAATAATTATAAAACATATCAATATCTTTTCTCAAAATGTTCATAAGAACAATTTGCTTACTAATACCATTTTGAAAGCACAAGAAGACTTTGATATTATCTTTATTCAAGAACTACCTTGATCAATTATATGATCTATTCCCAGTTCTTCTAATAAGGAAAAAGAGGAGTTGATAGGTGTTTCTAATCATTCTAACTGGATAATATTCTCTAGAAACCTATCAAACTCTCAGGATTTGCCAAGAGTCATCACTTACATCAATATCAGACTCTCAAATCTTTGTTTTTCTCTTCACAAAGATCTTCTTGATCATAAAGACATTTCATGTATTTCATTTTTCAATTGCAGTTCTATCTATTTTATGTTAAACATTTATTCTGACTCTTCTCAAACAGCTTTGAAATATCTTAAGAATACTGAAGCTAACTTTAATAATTTTCTCATTATGACAGGCAACTTTAACATCAGAGATAGTTCTTGGGATCCTCTTTTTCCCAATCATTCAGTCTATAGTGATATACTTACTGATATTGCTGATTCTCTAAACTTGTACATATCTAGTGCTACTGTTTAAGTTTCTACAAGATATGCAGACAACTCAAATTTTATTATCAATCTCATATTTCTCTGACTAAATTTGGATGAATTCAACAACTATACTATTTACTCCAACTAGAGATTATCATCAGATCACACTCCTTTTATAGTGAAAGTTTCAATTTTCAATAAAAATATCTAAACCAAAAAAACAAATGATCATCAAAAATAGTAAAGAAGAAGTCAATTTTGTTGCTGAAGTCATTGAGTCAATCAAAAGACTTAATACTAATCACATCAATAACAAGAAAGGTTTTGAGTGTAAGGTTTTGAGTGTATTGTACAAGATTTCATGAATAGTATGGACATCAGCTAGTGCAAATATTTGAAAATGGCCAATATCACTAAACATTCAAAAGTAGAGTAGAATGAAAACTGCCAGAGGTATTTAGAGAAGTATAGAGAATCAAGATACTTAGAGAATTAGAAGAATTTTAAGAAAGTAGTCAAGAATACCAAACAGGAATTTTTTGATGCCAAAATACAAGAAATTTCAAACAAGAAGAAAGGTCCTTGAGAGCTTATGAACTGGGTCAAGACAAAAAGCTTCTAGCTATTGAAGCAATCAAATATAATAATTGCCTATATCTTGAAATTAAAGACCTTTGACAAGTTCTTCACAAATTATTCAATTCAGCTCAACATTAGCAAGTTGACATTTTATTGTTAGAAGAAATTTCAGACAAAATTCCTACTAAGTGGCCACCTTTCTCAAAAAAAGAATTCTTGTCATCTATCTACAAATATAGCAATGATTTGACTCCTGGACCTGATAGGCTGTCTTGGAGATATCTCAAAGAGATCATAAGAAATTCATCATGTCTTAATAGCATCATAAATATTACTAATACAAATATTGACTTAGAACATTGGCTAATGCACTTTAAAATATCTACATCTATTATTATTCCCAAGCCTAATAAGGCATCACATGACACCCCTAAAACATTTAGGCCCATTGTTCTCTTAAACATGATTGGCAAGTTAATTGAGAAAGTAATTAGCAATAGGCTTCAATTCCAATCCTTATTCAGGAATATAATTTACCTTATCAACTAGATGAACTCAAACAATGTTCCATGACTGATGCTGGTATAGTTTTAACACATCTCATACAAGTAGGTTGGGTTAAAAACTGCTCAACTAGTATTCTAGTATTTGACATTGCACAATTTTTCCTATCCCTCAATTATTAAATACTTTTACTAATCCTGGATAAGACAGGATTTGACTCCAACATTTCTTGCTTCTTCAGTAACTATCTAGTAGGTAAAAAGACTAAGTATCTCTTGAATGATTTCTCTTCTCCTTTCTTTGATGTTAACATAGGTATTAGCCAAGAATTAGTGCTATCTCCTATTTTATCAGTCTTATATTTATTGCCAGTCTTTTATATTTTTGAAAAAAACCTAAAAATCTCTGTTTCTGTTGTCTCTTTTGTAGACAATGGTCTCTTTATTTCCCAGAACAAATCTCTTCATATTTCAAACTCAAATCTTTTTTGTAGTTATCATGTTATATCTTTTCTTCTTGGACAATTTGGCCTAATCATCAAACATGGGAAAACTGAAGTTTTCCAAAATTACAAGAAGTTTTTAACTCTTCTCCTCTAGATCTCTCTATCCTGGAAGGATTTGTTTTACATCCCAAAGAAAATTGGCAATATTTGGGATTTATCTTTGACAGAAAACTGTCTTTTCATCAACACATTGACTTTTATGTGAACAAGGCAATATCCATGGTCAAGAGCATGAAAATACTTGGAAATTTATCAAGAGGTCTTATTTCTTCTCAAAAACACCTTTTATATAAGGCATATGTCCTTCTTATTGTGCTACATAGATTTCCACTGTGTGTCATATACAAGTCTACCCATTTAGAAATTACATCCCTGTGGTGGTGTCATTTCCCAATTATACAAGCATGCCTTCCATAGTGGCCACCTTTCTTGCAACATACCTTATGGCAGTGCTGCAACTATCTGGATATTTCATCTTCCACAGCAGAGATACTCCTATTTGACTTGGTTTTCCATGATAGAGTTATTCCTGTCAGTATCTCAACACTGAAACCTCCACTTGGGGTAATAGGGGCTATCAACACTAAAACCCCAAGCATCTCCTATAGTA
>Ga0157359_1000949_pt1 | contig 11364 bp, 17 predicted proteins | sample AttcapACBM3_FD_111482 | JGI IMG/M metagenome (GOLD analysis project Ga0157359, IMG submission 111482) | Fungus gardens microbial communities from leaf cutter ant in Botucatu, State of São Paulo, Brazil - Atta capiguara ACBM3 | ecosystem: Host-associated > Fungi > Mycelium > Unclassified ...
CCTTGCATATATTTCCTGATGTCTTCTTTTAATCCTGGCTACCAATAGTTTCACTTGATTAGTTCTAGCATCCTCTGTTATCCTGGATATCCTACATCCACTGAATCATGGTTTTCCTTTAGAATCTTCTCCCTGGTTTTCTTGTTGTTTGGAACATATATCCTTCCTTCCATATATACCATTCCATCTTCTTCCCATGTTAATCTGTTTGCCTTTTTTAGTGCTTAGACCATCTCTTATTCTTGAGTGTTGTTTCTTTTGATCTCCTTGACTATGTCAGACTAGTCTACTGTCACCTTTCTTTTTAACATCATAACTTCTGCTGTTGTTCTCCTTGTCCATAATTGTTTCTTTAACAATTGGACATCTTTGTTGTCTTCTTTTGTATTCACTTAATCCTTTCTTGAAAGGATGTCCACTTTTGTGTTTGTCTTTCCTGATATATACTTCAATGTAAAGTCATAATCTTGTAACTTCAAGTACCATTGAGCTTGTTGTCCATTTAACTTGTGAGGTTTTCAGAAGTACTTCAAGTTTTTATGATCTGTTCAAACTTCAAAAGGCTCTATAGCATCCAACAGATATTGTCTCTACTTGGTCAGGGCTTCTACTATTGCTAGTAGTTCCTTGTCATAGATCTCATAATTTCTTTCTGCTGGTTGCATCGTCCTTGATAGAAATGCTATTGGTTTCCATTTCTTTTCTTGTTCTTGAGACAGTACTCCTCCTATAGCATGTTCTGAAGCATCCATTTCTACTTGAAATTTTCCTTCCCTCTTTGGTAGGGAAAGAACCAGTTGACTTGTTATCTTGTCCTTAAGTTCCTTGAATGCCTTTTGGTATTCTTCATTCCATTTTCATTCTTTCTTGCCCTTCAATTCATTTAATAGCCTTGTTGTGTGGCTGAAGTTCTGGATAAAGCATTGATAAAAGTTGGCAAATTCAAGGAAACTCTTTACATTCTTGACCTTCATTGGCATCTTCCATTCCTTTACTACCTTGATCTTCTCCTGCTCTATTTTGACTTGTCCCTTTCCCACTATAACTCCTAGAATGGGTATTTCTTCCATATTAAAGTTGTATTTTGATTGTTTAAAACACAGATTGTGTTTCTCTACTATCTTCAAAAACCTGACTGTTTGTTTCTCCAATTCTTTCATGGTTTTTGCAGGTATGACAAAGTCATCCATATAGTTTGCCAGTACTTCTTCATGAAGTAATTCCTGGAAAATACTATTCATCATCCTTTGGAATGTTCCCAGTGAATTGCATAGTCCAAAGTACATAACCTGTAGTTCAAATAGCCCTTTGTTTGTTAGGAATACATCATTCCATTTGTCTCCTTCCTTGATCCATATGTTATTATATCCCCAGATAAGATCCAACTTGTTGAAATATTTCACCTCTTTGAGTTTATCTATCACCTCTCTGATCAGAGGTAATGGCGTTTTGTTCTTTATTATGACTTGGTTAAGCTTTCTGTAATCCTGGGCCAATCATAATAAACTATCTTTCTTCAGGATATAGAAACAGGGTGCTACATATTGTGATTTCAATTCCACTATTAGTCCCACCTTGAGTTATTTGTCCAACCATTGATTCAAGGCTTCTTCCTCCTTTAGTGTCATTACATAGGCTTTTGCATTTAATACCTTTGGGGCTTCTTCTGTAAGATTGATTTCATGGTCCCATTCATGTCTTTCTGGTAACTTTTCAAACTTCTTCTTGTTGAATAAATGCGTGAAGGGCCAAATGTAGTCTGGTAAATCTTCTTGATTTGTCCTGTCTAGTTCTTTGCCAATTTCATCATTGTTCTGTTCTGTAGTTTCCATAGCTTTTGTTCTTCTGGTTTTGAACCTAATATCCTCATATTTCATTGTACAACTCACTGGACATCTTGTAAATCTGATAGTGCTGTTCTTCCAATTGACCTCTGGATTGTGTTTGACTAGCCAGTCATGACCCAAAAACATATCCGTCCCATTTAAGTCTGTTACAGCTGCTTCCAACTGTTCTTTGTGGCCATTAATTTTGATTTCTAGAGGCACTACCCTGGTCACCTCTCCATTCTTTGTTCTATCTGTGTTAAAAACTTCAAATGAGAAGTTTATTAGTTTTGTCTGGATTCTCTTGTCTTTAACCAGTTGCTCATCAATTCCTGTATGTGTGCATCCAGAATCCACCAATGTCTTGACCTTTAATTTCTTTCCATTCTTTATTTTTATATCTGCTTGCACATTTAATTCCTGCTTTCCTTCACTGTTTTGGTGATTTGAAATAATGTATTTATTCTGAGAATTTACATGGGAAATCTCTTATACTATGCCTACTTAAGATCATCACCAAAACCCTGCTCTTTCTTCTTATCTTTTTTGTCATCTGATTCCTCCTGAATCTTTTGTTTCTTCATTGACTGTATTCCTTTGCAGTCTTTGGTAATGTACCCTTCCTTCTCATATTTAAAACATTTCTTGGTTTTACATTCTTTCTTCTTTGATCTGTATTCTTTTGTCATGTGTCCGTACTTGTTGCAATTGAAGTACTTAGGCTTTCTGTCCTTAAAGTTATCATTGGACTTTCCAATGTCCATGGGCTGACCTCACCTTTCATATGTGATTCCTGTGTTTGTTTTATAATTGTGTCATCCTTCTGTGAACTTGTATCCTTGTCCTACTAATGTTATAGCCACCTTCCACTCCTTGAGTGTTTCTGGTGCAGCTATTGGTGGGTATTCCAGTATCATCTTGATGATGTCCAGTTGTACATTCTTCTTCAATAAAAAGATAGTATACAGCTCATCTGTGTCTGCTTTCATGGCCAATGTATCAAACTCTATCATAAAGTCCACTGTATTCTTCTTTCCTTGCTTGAAAGATTTGATCTTCCATTTGGCATCTGCTGCCTTTATCTTGTCACTGAATGTTGTCTTGATTTCTTTGATGAAATCCTCCCAGTCCTGGGTTCCTATTTCTTTGTCTAGCTCATCGAGCTTTTTCTGTGCATATATGCCTACTATACTTCCTCTGAGGTGTGCTAGGATTGCCATGATCCTGTCATCGGTCTCCATGACCCTGTTACTCTTGAGGAACAGTCTCATTCCTCTCTACTAGTCTTCAAATTTTGTTTGGTCACCATTAAACCATCCTGGGTCCAGTACCATGTTCTTTAGCACTTCTGCCTATACGTTGTCATTGTTTACTGCTGGTGCCAGTGCTACTAACATCTCTGTATCCATTTGTTCATAGTCACTTGAGGCTTCTTCTGTGATCTGTAGAGATCCTAGTCATTCTGACAATGCCTTGATGTTATTCATCCTTCTGGAACTCATCCTGGTTCCTCTTTATAGCTTTCACTATACGTGTTTTGTTCTCAACAGGTAACTCTGTCTAGTTTCATTTATAAATGCTATCCACTATACCTCTCTTGCAAGATGAGCTCGTCAACACTTTACCAAATGTTATGATCTTAAGCTAGAGCTTAGGTTGCACTTAGGCAAAGACTTGAGAAGAAGGTAAGGAATGATATAAGTGGTAAAGCATAAAGACTACAGAGTAGTATCTACACTATATATACTGATATCTCATGAGGTAAATGTTCATTGTACATGAGACAAATGAGTCATAGTCCATGAGGCTAAAACAAGAATATTGTACCTACTACATGAGGCACTGACTAAGATACTTGTAGTGCAGCCAATCATGTCATCATTACCCTTTGCCCAAGTCCATGTTGCATTCAAAAGGCATCGTTTGTAACATATTACTTTGCAAAATTCCAAAGACAAAAATACTACTAATGTTTATTGTTAAACCTATGAAGTTCTCTATTTCTCTCAGACTATGAGCTTTAGATATCATTATCAAGCCTATTATTACAACTTAAGACTAATTTTAAGATCAGAAGAATCTTATATTGGAATTAATATAAGAGAACTTGATAGAGTTTCCAGTACAATGTATCTACCTTATGTATATTAGACTAATAGTCTATACTACATAAGTTTTAGTCTATTCTAAAGACTATATATATTACATATTATTAATATATAGTATAATATTATTTTTCTAGAATCTTCTATATCTTTCTATGTGTTATATGATCATATGACTTGATGTGTGACAGCTGTGACAGTTATGTGTAATATCATACTGATCCTTAACCCTAAGTCTAAAAAATAAAATAAATATAAAAGAAAATGGAAATAAGAAAAGAAATAAAAATAAATAAAGTTTATCATCTTCAATTCTGATACTATGGAGTTTATTAAGTCAACTCCACCATGTTGAAGTATAATCTATCTTTATCATCACTTCTGGCTTATTTATATATAAAGAGCATTATCTTGTATAATGAAGTCTAAATTTTCATGTCAAACTTCAGATCTAACAAACTAAGTTTCTGATTATTGTTTTGTCTATTACTTATATATCAACTATTGTAATATTTTTATATTTTTATTAGGTTATAGGCTTCAAAAACAACTCAGTCAATAATATCTGGTCCTTTCCAAAGTTAATGGGACAACTAGTCTTTGAAGCTATTCTTTTTTTATTAGTTTTTTTGTTTTTGTTATGATTTTCTACTCTTACTTTCCAGTCTAGTCTCCTACTTAGTCTATCTGCTTTTCCCATCTTTGCCCCTGTTACATATTACAAAGTAAAATTGAATCTTGACAAATATAATATCTATCTTGCTTGTCTTTTGTTCAATTTTTAAGTCTTCATAAAATACTTCAAATTCTTATAGTCAGTCCAAATTTCAAACTTAAATTTGGCATCTTCTAATAGATGTTTCCAGTTCTCCAATCTCCTAATAACTGCCAACATCTTATTATCATGGATTTCACAGCTTCTTTCTGTTTTATTTAGATATTTTGACAGGTATACCACTGGTTTCTATTATTTATCATCATATTCCATTGACAGAACTTCTTCTGTTGCATAATCCAATGCATTTGCTTCCATTCTTATTTTTTAAATCTAAGTCCAATACTGCTAACACCAGTTTCTTTGGTAAACCTCTTCTTTAACTCCTTAAATATCTTTTTCTGTTTTTCTGTTCAATTCCACTTCTAATCTTTTTTCACCAAGTTATGTAGTGGTTTGGCTATAAATACAAAATCTTTGATGATCTACTAATAGTAATTAGCTAGTTTTAAAAACTTCTGTATATCCTTGATCTCTTGAGGAGTTAGCTAATCTAACATTCACTTTATCTTTTTTTTCTCTATCTTGATTCCATTTGGTCTTATCATTACTCCTAAGAATTCTACTTCCCTTATTTTCTACTTACACTTCTCCAATTTCATATATAAGTCATTTTCCACCAATTTTATTACTTCTTTTACTATCTTATCATGCCTCTCTTTTTTTTTATTCCTACTACTATATTGTCAATAAAAGTTGTTACTTTCCTAGTATTGATCAAGTCCTATAGGATCTTATTCATTATTGTTTTAAATATTGCTAAAGAGTTAGTAAGCCCAAAGAATATTACTATAGGTTTAAAAGACCTCTACAAAGTCATAAAGACTATCTTCTACTCATCTCTCTCTTCTATTTGTACATTATTATATTTCTATTGTAAATCTAGTTTAGTAAATACTTTCTTGGTACCAATATTTTCTACAATGTCTGAAATCAAATATAAAGAATAGTTATTCTTAATTGTCCATTCATTTAAGTACCTCTAGTTCTATACTATATGCTTTCTACCATCTTTCTTTCCTATAAAAAACACTAGTGCTATTAAAGGTGATTTTGAGAATCTAATATACTCTTTTCTCAATTATTTATCTGTTACAAACTTCATTTAACTTGTATCTCTATAACTAGTAGACCAATTCTTACAAACCAAGTTGTACTGGAAAAGCCCCAAATAAGAACTATTTACACATATGTGGGATATATAAAAGTAACAACAGATTACTAAGATATCAGACTATCAGTAACTATAAGTTTCATTGGCTATTATCTTAGGAAAGACTGAACAGATTTCCACAATCAAACTTGCATTAGAAATTGCTTATCAAACTATCTCTAATGTTATATTATACATTACACAGTAATTAGTATTTATAAAGATACAAACATATCAATATAATAACATAATTGGTTATCTTCTAAAATTAGCCTAACATCTACTATAATAGATGACAACTCCATCAAGTATGAGTTTTGATTATGTGATAAAAACAGCTTGCATAAAGACCATCACTATTTTGTTAGATTACTTCTACTGGCTTCAATTTCTCAATATTTTGCCCTTTCACTGGCTTTCTATATTATTCTATTCTATGAACATTCTTTACTAGATGAATCCTCATAAAGGCTAGCAGTTTTAGCTTTACTGTATTCCTCAATACTACTTTCTCTATTTTATATAGCCCTACATATCTCTCTGTCAACTTTTTTACTAATCTTTCTTTGAACACTAAGTCTTTTATACTCAGTATTATTTTATCTCACTTCTTTCACTTTTCTACTTCTCATCATCCTCTATCTGCTTCCCTCTTCATATCTTCTTGCACTTTCCTTAATGCCACTCCCACCTCCTCTTGTACCTTCCTCATTCTCTCTACAAACTCTGTTACTTTCTCTACTTTTTCTTTTCTCATAATGTTTGCCCCTATTCTTAACTCTCTTCTATAGTTTGCTATAAAAGGCAAAACCTTTATTGCAGTATGAACCTTGTTGTTCACCATAAACTCTACTTTTGCTAACTACTCTAGCTAATCTCTCTGCCTGTATTTCATAAAAAACCTTAAATACTGTTCCAACTCTTAGTTCATTCATTTTATCTGCCTATCCATTTGTGAGTAAAATACCATTGACAACTTTGTCTCTATCCCTAGCATCCTATTCAGCTCCTTTGTCAACTCTGCTGCAAACTATGGTCCTCTATCACTTATCACACTTTCTGGCAACCTATGTAACTTTCACACATTATCTCTGAACAATCTTGCCAATCCTTCTACCAATGTCTCTTCCATTGTTGCTACAAAATGAGCTATCTTGGACAACCTATTACACACTACCAGTATCACATTCTTCTCTACTACTAATGGCAACTTTGTGATAAAGTCCACTGTCAGATGCATCCACAAGTTCTTCAGTACTTCATTCATTATCCTATATTTTTTGTAACTTCTGGCCACCAGTAGTTTCTTGTCACCAACTCTGTCAACTTCCATCTACCTCCATGTCTAGCCACCAGCATATTGTGATAGAGCCAGATTATCTCTGCTCTCAACTTCTTGTCTTTTGGCATATATATTTTTCTTTCTTTTAATATAAATCCTCTCTCTATCTTCCATTTGTCTCCTCTCAAGTTTCTTACTTCTACTTCTTCATCTCTTCAACTACTCTAACTATCTCTTTATCTTTACCCCTAACTTTTTTTAATTCTTTCTACTATATCTACTTCAGGTTCTTTTATCACTACTTCATATAAATTACATATCCAATGATTCTTAATAAATATTTGATTACTATTGTCATTTTCTACTTTTACTTTCTAGTTTAGTCTCCTACTAAGTCTATTTGCCTTCTCTATTTTTATTTCTAGTATATTGTTCAAGGTGAAATCAAATCTTGACAGGTATGATGCCTATCTTGCTTGTCTTCTGTTCAATTTCTATACTTTCATAAAGTATTCCAGATTTTTGTGATCAGTCCAAATCTCAAACTTGAATCTTGCACTCTCTAATAAATGTCTCCAATTTTCTAATCCTCTAATTACTACCAACATTTCTTTATCATGTATTTCATAATTTCTCTCCATCTCATTCAACAATTTTGTTAAATACACTACTGGTCTCCATTTTCCATTATTGCACTCCATAAATGATACTCCCTCTATTGCACAGTCTAATGTATCTATTTCCATCCTTATCTTCTTGTTTAAGTCTGGAGCAACTAAAATTGGTTCCATAGTGAACTATTTCTTCAATGCTTTGAATGACTTTTCCTGCCTTATCTCCCATTCTCATTTCTGTTCTTTTCTTATCAACTTATGTAATGATCTTGCTATCTTTACAAATCCTTCTATAAATCTCCTATAGTAATTTGCCAGCTCTAGGAACTTCTGTATGTCCTTCACTGATTTAGGAACTGACCAATCTAATACTGCTTTTATCTTTGCTTCCTTTATCTTTATATCTTCCAGTCCTAATACCACTCCTAATGAATCTACCTCCCTTACCTTCCACTTACACTTCTCCAGTTTTATATATAAATCATTCTTCTCCAACCTTTTCAATATCTCTGCTACTAACTCATCATATTTCTTCTCTATTTCTGTCCCTACTATTATATTGTCAATGAAACTTCCAACTTTTCCCATATTTATCAAGTCTCTCAATAACTCATTCATTATGGTCTGGAATGTGGCCAGTGGATTTGTCAATCCAAAAAATATGACAGTAGGTTCAAAAGATCTCTCTGGAGCTGTGAAAGTTACCTTTCTCTCATCTCCTTTCTTTATTCTTACATTATTATATCCTACCTCAAACCCATCTTTGTAAATATTTTCTTGGTTCCAATATTCTCAATTCTATTTGAAATAAACAGTAGTGGGTAATTATTCTTCACTATCCACCCATTGAGATATTGATATCTTGTATCATTCTTTTCTTCCCATCCTTCTTTCTTACAAAGAATACCAGTACAGTCTGTGGTGACTTTGATGATCTGATATACCTCTTTCTCATCTGTTCCATTATAAACTCTCTTACTTCCTCTCTCTCTTTCCTTGACAACAGTTACATCTTTCCTTTTCTTGGCACAAATCCTTCTTTTAGCTCAATTACATGATCCCAAGTCTTTCTTGTGAGCATTCTTTCACTTTGTTTTCTGCCAAAAACTTTAATCCACTTGTGAAATCTTTCAGGTACTAGCTTTTTTGCCTTTGCTTTAGATTTTGCTGTTTCTTTCTCTTCATCCTATATCTCCTACTCTTCTGCTACTCTCTTTATTTCTATCATTCCATTTCCTTTTGTTTTTTTCTTTTTCTTCTGATTTTCTCTTATCACTTATCTCTCTTCTCTCTTCTTTCCCTTTTTCTTCTGTTTCTGTCACCCTGATTTTCCCTGCTTTGGTCTTTACTGTTTTCCATACTCTTCTGGACATCTTGTTATCTTTACTTCTCCTATCTTTGAATTGATCTCTAGGTTGTGACAAACAAGCTAAGACATACTCAGTATAATACTCTACTTCTATCCTCCTATCACATTTATCTCCATTCTTTCTCTATACCCTTGGCTACTGTATGCTTGATAGGTATCTCCTTATCAAAAGAACTATTTACATTCCTCACATATGTAAGCTTTTCCATCTTCTTTAACTTAAACCCTTGCTTTCTCACAAACTCTGAACTCATTACCAACTCTGTTGCTCTACTATCTAACAATACCTCTACCATGATTTCCTTTTACATATCTATCCTTTCCAGCCCAATTTTCACTGTTACTTCTCTTAATAATTCTCTTCTCTTAAGATTGTTCTTCTGTCTTTCTTAGGTTTCTCTCAATCCAAAATACCAGCTTGCATTACATAGTTAGCTAGTACATAAAATCTGTTATAAGAATCTAGTTGAGAACTACTAAAATCTCTTCTTCTTTTAAATTGTTTGAATTACTTTTATTGTCTCTATATTCAATCCTTCTTCCTTGGCCTATTCTTTTCTGATTTCTACAATTCTGTAATAAATGGCCAAACCCTCCACAACTATAACAATTCCTTTCTCTATCTACCTCCATTACATATAGATCCCTTCTTATTTTTACTTTTCTTCCTTCTTATCCTTGCATAAGGTTCCTAACAACTATCATATTTGTTCTTTCTACCCCTTCTATTAGAGTAGGCCTTGCTGGCACTCACTGTATTTCTTATCTCCTAGGCTATACTTAAGGTAGAGATAGTCATAGTCTTGTTCCTCCTTGGTTATTCCCCTATCCTTCTTCTTTTCTCTTCTATCCTATCAATCTTTCCTTCTTTCTCTTACTCTCTCTCCAGTGTCTATCTAAATTAGTAGCATGCTCATACTACTAATTAATACTAGTTAGAGATCTTTCTATCTCCATCAGCTTTCTTCTGATTGCTCCACTCATTCCTCTTTAAAACTCCTTTACCAATGTTCTTCCCTCATACCTACTACCTCTTATTGCTCTTTGAAATTCCTACACAAATTCTTCTATAGTTCTTTCTTCTAAGTTTTGCTACTTTTACTAATTCTTCATCTCCTCCTCCAAACTTCTTTCTTAATTTCAACAAAAATTCCCTTACTAAACCAAATTCTGCTTCTCCAGTTTCTAAATTCTCCAACAAATTTTTCTTCCATACATTTGCTGATCCTCCCTGTACATATAACAGAATCCATTGGATTTGTTCTTCTACTATTGTTTCTCTCATTTGTTAAGATCACAAGAAATGAACTTAGTTTTTTCTCATTTTCTTATTTTCTTTTCTTTTTGACTTACTTTTCATATTTTTTCTATTTATAGAATTTAGGGTTAGAGTTAGTCATGTGACACAAGAAGAAAGACATAGAAGGTTCTAGAAGAAGTGACATCATGCAGCATGTACACCACATGTTAACCTCATGCCTAACACATAGTGGTTTAGAGTAGGGTGTACAGTAGTTAGCATAGACCATCAGAATAGGTATATTTTTATCCAACTCTAAGGATTTAAGATCATAACATCATCCTTATTCTCAAATATAATCTGTATGCCATAATAAAGCCTTCTACTTTTCCTACTTCTTCATTAAAAATTGGTGGTTTTGTTACCTTTATGTTGAATCCTATGTTGGATCCCTCCATTGCATCTCTTGTCTCTGCTACTACTCCTTCTATAATCAGAGCCTGAATCTGCACCTACATTACTACTAATTGTTTCTGCTACTATCTGATTATTTGATAAAGATCATGTTGACTCATGATATTGTTAGTATAAAGAGGAGGAAAATTGATAGGTAATAATGATGATAGTGGTAGTAGTTGTTATGATATAGTAAAGGGTGAAGCAGTAATATTCTTTATATATTCTTTAGAATTTTGTTATAAGACGAAAGTGTGAACAGACTTTGGCTAGGGTTAGGGTTAGCTGGACATAAATAAGTAATTAATTATTAGTCTACAATGGAGAAAGAGCATGTGACCTGGAAGTCATATGATAGAAGCTGAAATAGTCTAGAGCAGTCTGAAAGGACTTAAGGTCTAGAAGGATCGAGAGAAGTCTAGATAGGAGTTAGGGTTAGGAGTAACATCAAGGAACAACAGTTCCTCATGGTATACACATGGTGCACACATGTACAACAGAGATTAAGAGTATGACATCAGGGCATATGTATATGGCATGGTAG
>Ga0157359_1000951_pt1 | contig 11357 bp, 7 predicted proteins | sample AttcapACBM3_FD_111482 | JGI IMG/M metagenome (GOLD analysis project Ga0157359, IMG submission 111482) | Fungus gardens microbial communities from leaf cutter ant in Botucatu, State of São Paulo, Brazil - Atta capiguara ACBM3 | ecosystem: Host-associated > Fungi > Mycelium > Unclassified ...
TCAATGCGTAATTGTTTGGTGGGCTGTGCCGGTACATAGTGAATCACAATGCCTTTCTGGGCATCGGTCACAACTGGCACGGTAATTTCCGGCACCTGTGCCTGCCGGTTAGGGATTTTGCCAAAAGTCGATGCTGCTATTTTTTCCATTTCAGCCAATGATTTATTGCTGTAAATGACCGCTTTCATCAGATTGGCTGAGTAATAACGTTGGTAGAATGCCGTTAACGCATCGTGCAGTTTGCTGTCTGGCTTATCACTCAGGGTTTCCAGATTACCGCCAGAAAAACGAGCTCCGGGATGCGCCGGGTTGAGTGTTTCAGCACCAACCTGTGCCATACGCAGTCCATCCCGCGAACGTGCCATTGTCAGTTCTGCATTTACTGCATGACGCTCGCGATCTGCATTGATCGGATCCAATAGTGGTTCGGCGATCGCATCTGCCAGACGATCAACCGCGGGTTGCAACGCGTCGTTTTCTACTTCCAGATAAAATGCAGTGCGGTAAGAGGCAGTACTGGCGTTATGACTGCCACCGTGCTTTTTCAGAAATTCAGACAAGCTCTCCGGCTGCGGATAACGTTTGGAGCCCATCAGCACCATGTGTTCCAGATAGTGTGCCAACCCCTGTTGCTCATCCGGATCTTCCAGCGAGCCGACAGGTAATGCCAGTGCAGACAGCGCCTTTGGTGCCTGAGCGTCAGACACTAATAACACTGTCATTCCATTATCCAGGCGAATCGCCTGATACTGGCGGGTATCTTTCTCACTTTTATGGATAATTTCCGTAACAGGCTGCCATGCATCCTGTGCCAAAGCCAATGGACTCAACAATGTAAACAAGGCAAAACTCACAGCCCTAACCGCATAACGACGCATGCCAACTCCCTTAAATAATGCTGATAACCTGATGAAATATAAACCGATATTATCCTTTACACAGACTGATGAGCCTGCAGTAAGGGTAATAACCAGCATTCCGCCTGCCCGGTGAGTTCCTGTATTGATGTTTCATCAAGTATGCGAATCAAACGTTGTAAATAGGGGTCACTGCTCTCCCCTTCCAACTGATAATTTCCCTGCCAGCGATCCAGCAATTTACTTTGCGCTTTTTTCTGTGTGATATCGTCCAACGCTAACGTCAGCGTCTCAGTATCAAAACAGGTTTTCAGCCACTCAGCCCCCGACTCCGTCAATAATAAGGGAACACACATTCCCTGCCGGTAACCTGCTACATAATGCGTCAGTTGCTGACGAGCCGTTGTTTCGTCCATTGCCGGGAAACGCCATTCACTGCCATTACGTCCTAACATCAGACTGTGGCCTTTTCCCCCCATCGCGCAATACACCAGATGTTCCAGCCATAACGTCAGTCCATCTTTAAAATTCAGATTTCCCGGACGCCAGCGTAGCAGCCCATTCTCCTGTACCTGAGGTAACCAGCCACTTAATGACACACCATCAATCTCAAGCGTAATTTCCCGGCTTTCGGTCGCACTCCTCTGTTCACGTACCCGACCAGCCAGCTCCTGCATTTCAGCTTCCTGCTCCTGCCAGATAAGTTCACCGAATGCGCCATAAGGAAGATTCCCCGCCGCCCGCTGTCGGGTATATAAACGGGAACTGTCATCTCCCTCAATTAAACTATTTAACAACTGGGTATTCAGTTGATAGCGGCTCAGTCCATCTAATGCAAAAGGCTCTGCATCCGGTAATTCCATATCTTCCTGACTGAAACTGACGCCCAATCGCATAGTGAAAAATGCTTTAACCGGATGTCGCCAGAAGCGTACCAGTCGATCAAAATTGAGTGTGTCCAACGCTTCTTCTGCCAGAGGTTGCATAAATAACGGATGTGCCACGCCTGTCTCACTGGCAGCGGGCAGCCATTCCTGTGCAAAACTACGGAACTCCGCCTGTTCATTAAAGTTCTCCGCAGCAAAAGGCATTCTGCTGTGCAGATGATGTAAATGTCGTATCACCTTCTGTGCACTGTCATCCACATCGGTATTCCGGTCTTCCGGCAGGCAAAAACTCTGGCTGATATATTCCACCAACTCACTGACCAGAACAGAGGGATATCGTTCCGTATTATCCTGAATGGAACGGGCGATATAGCTGATGTAGAGCTGTTGTTGTGCGGAGTTCACTGCTTCAAGGAACAGATAGCGGTCATCATCGCGACGACTACGATCCCCTTTTTGTAGCTGTTTACTCATCAGGTCAAAGCCCAGCGGAGGCAACGTGCGGGGATAAATGCCGTCGTTCATACCCAGTAAACAGACCACTTTAAAGGGAATAGATCGCATAGGCATCAGGGTACAGAAGTTGACTGGCCCGGCAAGGAAGCGCTGGCTGATACGTTCCTGATCAAGGCGGGAAACCAGCTCATCACGTAACACTGCCAGTGGGACATGCTGCTGATAACCGGCATTAATACCGTGGCTGATCACCTGCTGCCACTGATCTTCAATCAGCGCCAGTGCCGCTTCTGTTTCGGCATCGCCAACAAAGAAATCATCCAACAGTTGACGACATAATGGTAGCCAGGTACTGAGTTCATTCATTTCACTTAACTGTTTACGCCAGTGATGTAACTGCATCAGTAAATCCGCCAGGTTCCCGGCCAGTTCGGCGATCAAACCGCTGGATTCATCGTAAGGCAAAATCCCCTGCCATTCGCCCACATTGCTGTCCATGGCATACCCCAGCAACATACGGGTAAGGCCAAAATACCAGGTGTGTTGACCGGTAGCAGGTAAATCCAGTTCCCGAACGTTGTCGTCATCCAGCCCCCAGCGAATACCCGATTCCGTGACCCAATGACGTAACAACCGTAGCCCGTCTTCATCAATGGAGAAACGTTCTGCGACTGACGGCACCTCAAGTAACGCCAGAACATCTTCCGCAGTGAAGCGACTATCTGGCAGGCTTAGCAGAGAGGCAAATGCCTGCAATGCAGGATGAGCCTGGCTGGCCCGGCGGTCAGAAATAGCGAACGGTAGTGCTCTTTCTGGCGGCGTATTGCCAAAAACTGACTGGATAAAAGGCGTATAAGCATCGATATCCGCGACCATTACAATGATGTCACGTGGCGTTAAATCCGGATCATCCGCCATCATTGCCAGTAACCGATCCTGTAAGACTTCCACTTCGCGTTGCGGACTGTGACACTGATGAATCACAATGGAACGATCCTCAGGCTGTAATATCCGTTTACCGGTACTGGTTTCCCACTCACTCTTTTGCAAACCGATCACTGCGTTATCTTCCAGTTCCAGAAGATCCCGTTTGATGGTTTGCAACAAATTAACCGGCTCCAGATCCACAAAAGCAAAAACTTCATTCGGTTCACTTTGAGCCAGCAAATAGAGATTATCCCGTCCCAGTTTTCCCCAGGAGGCCAGCAACGGATTACTGAGTTGTTGTTCACCATCATCATTAAACAGCGTGGAAGCGTTGCTGTTGTCGCGAAACTGCGGGATTTCATGATGATCCTGATAATGCCGACGATGGCGGTTTTGCAGTTTCGCCAGGAACGCATAATCCTGGATATCCCCCCAGTAATGGCGACAGGGATTAGTAAACAACAGATGAATATCGATATGTTTACCTAATGCCTGTAATGCCTGCAGATAAATGGGAGGTAAGGCAGAAATTCCACAGATAAAAACCCTGTCAGGCAAGTTAGCCGGACGCGTTTCACTGTTTTCCAGTTTATGAATAAAGCGCTGATAAAGATTGGCACGATGCCATTCCGGTTGCCCAAGTTGATGCGTATATTCCACCAGCGCTTTCCATAACGGTGCCTGCCAGATTTGAGCATCATTCAAATCGTCTATCAGTTGCCCTTCTTCCCAGCTATTCAGCCATTGTGGTCGATAAACCAGATACTGGTCGAACAGATCAGCAACGCGAGAAGCCAGCTGAAATAACTTACGTTTATCGTCATCATCGTGCAGATAATGCCGTAAAGAGGTAAACGCTTCTTCCGGGAGTAAATCGGGCAGAATGGTCATTAATTTCCAGCTCATCGCCGATTTATTAAAGGCGCTTTCTTTCGGGATCCCCGGCAACACACGCACAAACATATCCCAGATAAAACTGGCGGGGAGCGGAAATTCAATATTGGCAGCAATACCGAACTCTTCTGCCAGTGACATTTGCAGCCACTGCGCCATTCCGGGGCTTTGCACCAGTACCACTTCCGGATTCAGTGGATTTGCCAAAGGCTGATTTTTAATTTGCCAGGCGGCGAGGTCTTTTAGTAAGTCCAGCTGATTGGAATGGTAAACAGTAAACATAACCGACGTTTTCTCAAGGTTAACGAATGTTTTCCGGTGCACGTTCCCGGAATGAAATAAGTACGATGCTATTGCGATTGATTATCCATCTTCGGGCACGTTAATTGAACCAGTACTGCTGTACGACCTGCAGTACTGGTTGCACTGGCAGTCATTAACAGACATCCTCCGGGACCACTTTTCTGTTGCAGGCTGGAATGCCAGCCTTCAAGTGGATTACCCTGTAATCGTTGCCATGCCGCCTGCCAAGCATTGCGCTGCTGCCACTGTTGCTGAAAACCTTCAGCTAACGCCTGATGATAATGTAACAACGCAGTGATACTCATACTAAACAGTAACAGAGCAAACAGCGTTTCTGGCAGACTGAATCCGGACTGGGAATCATTCCACATCACACAGTTTCCTGTCAGCTAACGGGCAGTAATCCAGCCAGCCGTGTGGTAAAGCCCGCAGATGTCCGTTTGATAAATGTGTTACCCAGCGGTATAACGCAAATGTTCCGTCACCGCTATCACCACGTAATAACAGACCGGATGCCTGATTTTTCAGGCAGCTACGCCAGTGATACAGAGGTTGCTGCTGACAATAGCCGTTTTCTGTTTCACGCCATTGCAGCCGCTCACCCCATGACAGTGCTGAAGCTGCACGGGTATATTGCTGAATCGCCTCTTTCTCATCCATGACCAGGCTGAGATTATCGCTCAGTTGTCGTCGGGTAGCATGCAATAACGCGGTTCCCATCACCAACAAAATAATCACCATAATCAGTACCCCGCTTCCCTGCTGTGAATGCATTACAGATTCTCCGGAATGATCCAGCGCTCAATACGCTGACTGATTTCCGGCCAGCGACTGGCGTGTGCGCTCAGTATCAGACGGAATGTTTGTTTTTCACGCGAGACAGAAAATTGTTCCACAGTCATCGTGCGCGGATCATTCATTCTTTCCCAGCCAGATCCATCACATCGATCAACACCACGTTGCATCTCCAGGTTGTTGCCACGTAAGCGAAAGCCGTAATACTCGCTGTCATCTCTCCCGATGCCTTCCCATTGACCATTACTGTTTTCATCCCAACGGACCAGTAAACAATCCCCCTGATTTCCCTGAATATGCAGCGCCGTTCCTCGACATTTACCATGGCAATATCCCGCTCGCCGAACAAACTTTTCCACCGTTTGAGCCAGATGCTGGAGGTCATCAAAGAGTTGAACCTGCATTTGCAGACGTAAATTTTGTTGTTGTAACAAAGGCAATGTTCGCGCCGCACCAACCATGATGATGCCACCTATCGCCATTGCCAACAGCATTTCCAGAAGGGTGAAACCACGCATATTGACTGACGCAGAGTTCGACAGATTCACTGGCATTGTTCCTCTGATTGTGGACAGATACGCACTCTTCCCCGAGCAGAAACAATGATCCGGCGTTCCCCTGCCGTCCCTTTAATCACAATATGTCCCGGACGAGCTGTGTTTTTTATCCCATAAAATCCCAATTCTGCCGTGACGGAATGCACCGTAATATCCGGCCAGGGAGCCCGTAACACCAATCGGGATGCGTTGTGGCATTGTTCAGGTTTCCTGCCACTACCAAGGCACCAGGGTTTTCCTGGTTTCAGCCATAACAGCCGCTCTGAGTTATGCCACCAGGCATCACTACGCATTCGCAGAAGTAGGCGCTGAATTTGTTGAGCACTGTCATTGAGCTGACGGCGTTGCTGCCAGTGTTGCCAGCTGTACCAAGATCCCATACTCAGAATGGCGACCAGCGTAATCACTAACATCAGTTCCAATAGGGTAAAACCCGCTGCATTCTTTATTTTCATCGGTGCAGTGTGAGGTTTTGATACTGTTGATGACCAGAAGGGAACGAAGATTTTGCGGGGAGTTTTCCAGGTTTATTTTGTTTTTCTGCAAGTCGAGGGGAACATTGCAGCAATCACCTGTTGATAACCGTTCTGTTAACACGCTGATTAGGAAAACATACAGGGTAAGGGAAATTGTAATGCACTGGTTGTGGGTTAGTTGAGTGGATTAAGTCGTTTGAAAGGACTGTGCCGGGGGCTTGTAGAGGAGGTGCGCCGTTCGGGCTGTCCTCGCGCCGCCTTCGGCGGTACCTTCACTCCAGTCGTCGGCCTTTTGGACCGGCCAGGATGGAACATCCCTGTTCCAACCCGGCCTTGGACAGACATCCTTGTCTGTCCATCCAGGCCTCCTCCTTCCGTTCAGCGCTGTGGATGCCCTGCCGGAGCACCTCCTCTACAACCCAATAGCTATCATGTTGCCTGTTTGAACTGACAGAAAAACAAAAAACATGGTCAATTACATTGTCATAAACACTTGGTGACACACAGCACTGAAGTCCAGACAGATGTTCAGAAAAACGGAACAATTAAACTCAGAAGCGATACAAAAAAACGACAAAAAAATATCATCAGATAAGTATAACCGGCTGGAGTGGCCGGATAATCCGCAACGCTGAAGTAGGAGCAAATACTCAACAAACAACTTCGTTCAATTGAGCAGCAATAAAGAAGCTACCAGTGAACACCACCGGCTGGGGCGGTCGGATAATCCGCAGCGCTGAGGTGGAGGCAAATGGCCAGGAGACAGCAACAGGGATGTTGCTGTCAGGAAGGTGCAGGCAGGGAAGCCTGCTCCTTCCGGTCCGTACGGCCAGTTGCCGGAACCGAAGGTACCGCAAAGCGGTGCGAGGACATCCGGCCGCCCCAGCCGGTGGTGAGAACACATCTCCCATCCAACAGCGACAACACAACCCACAACCAAGGATAAGGATAAGGATAAGGATAAGGATAAGGATAAGGATAAGGATAAGGATAAAAATGACAGGAAAAATCAGAACCACAAAGAAAACTCCCCGCCATCACAAAGGAATAACGGGGAGAACAAATCACACCGCAACTGGTGCTTTAATCGCCGGATACGGATCGTAACCCGTAATCTCGAAATCCTCGAACCGATAATCAAACAGCGATTCCGGCTTACGCTTAATCGTCAATTGAGGCAATGCACGAGGTTCACGACTCAACTGCAAACGCGTCTGCTCCAGATGATTGCTGTACAAATGCGTATCACCGCCCGTCCAGACAAAATCACCCACTTCCAGATCACACTGCTGCGCCATCATATGCACCAGCAACGCGTAACTGGCGATATTAAACGGCAGCCCCAGGAAAATATCGCACGAACGCTGATACAACTGGCAGGACAACTTTCCATCGGCAACATAAAACTGGAAGAACGCATGACAAGGTGCCAGTGCCATCTCATCCAGCTCACCCACATTCCACGCAGAAACAATAATGCGGCGAGAGTTTGGATCGTTTTTCAACTGCTCAACGACTTTACTTAACTGGTCAATCTGACGGCCATCGCGTGCACCCCAGCTACGCCACTGTTTACCATAAACCGGGCCAAGATCACCGTTCTCATCCGCCCACTCATCCCAGATAGAAACCTTGTTCTCTTTCAGATAAGCGATATTGGTATCACCGTTCAGGAACCATAACAGTTCATGAATAATGGAACGCAGATGGCATTTCTTGGTTGTGACTAACGGGAAACCGTCCTGCAAATTGAAACGCATCTGATGACCAAAAACAGACAAGGTACCTGTACCTGTACGATCGCCTTTTGGTGTGCCCTGCTCCAGGACATGCTGCATTAATTCCAGATACTGTTTCATTTTTCCCCACGAAGTTGTTGCTGTGGACGACGATACGCCCAAATCATCATAATCACACCCGCCAGAATCATCGGAATGGACAGAATTTGCCCCATACTGATGCCGCTAAACAAGCCTAACTGTGCATCCGGCTGACGGAAGAACTCAATAAGAATACGGAACGCGCCATAACCAATCAGGAAAAGACCAGAAACTGCCCCCATTGGTCGCGATTTGCGAATAAACACATTCAACAGAATCAGCAACACAATGCCTTCCAGAATCAGTTCATACAACTGAGAAGGATGACGTGGCAGTACACCGTATGTTGACAGCAAAGACTGCCATTCAGGGTGTGTAGTCACCAGCGCAATATCTTCACTACGGGAGCCCGGGAACAACATCGCCCACGGCAAGTTAGGATCAACACGCCCCCACAGTTCGCCGTTAATAAAGTTCCCCAGACGACCTGCTCCCAGACCAAATGGAATCAACGGCGCAATAAAATCAGACACCTGGAAGAAATTACGTTTGGTGCGATGGGCAAAGATCAACATCACCACGATCACGCCAATTAATCCACCGTGGAACGACATACCGCCATCCCAAACTTTGAACAGATACAATGGGTTATCGAGGAACAAAGGCAGGTTATAAAACAGCACGTAACCGATACGACCACCGAGGAACACACCGAGGAACCCCAAATACAGCAGGTTTTCCACTTCTTCCTTTTTCCAGCCACTGCCCGGTTTATTCGCCCTGCGTACCGCAAGCCACATAGCAAATACAAAACCAACAAGGTACATCAGACCGTACCAGTGCAGCGAAACCGGGCCGATAGAGAAAAGCACCGGATCAAATTGAGGGAAAGCCAGATAACCGTTATTCATCTTTCACCATTTTTACAAATTTTCCCTGTCAGACAGACAACGAAGTGTATGGATGCGCACACAGATGGCGCTGAAGTGAGGTGGATCATAGCATATGGCAGGAGCACTGAGGATTGATGCGATGTAATTTAAGTTTGCCAGATACCAAACCGATATCCATGCGAACATCCCCCAACAACAGATTGTTTTATATAAACAAACACAATTCACCCGACAATAAATTGTGTTTTCATCGTTTGTCAGATCAATGCTTTTTGATACACAAAAAGAATTACTTAGCTATTTCCCACCGCGGATAAACCCACCCAATCCTTTGCTTTCCATAAAGGCAGTGATCAACGCGCGTACTTCACCGGTATTCTGTGCTTCCAGCCCTTGTTGTGCCAGTTTACGTGCTTCGTCTTTATCGATATGGCGCAGCAGATATTTCACCCTGGCCACATTACGACCATTCATACTCAGGTGGTAATAGCCCATACCAATCAGCATCACCACACACATCAGATCGCCAGCCATCTCACCACATAAACACAGCTCAATACCCGCTCCGGCCGCTTCCCGACTGATACTGTTCAGCGCCCGTAATACCGCCGGATGGAGGCTGTCATACATCCCGGCGACCCGGGTATTATTACGATCTACCGCCAGAATATATTGCGTTAAATCATTGGTACCAATAGAGATAAAATCTACCCGCCCCTGCAAATGACTGATCATAAAAATCATTGCCGGCACTTCTACCATGATCCCAAAACGGGGACGAGGAATCGGATACCCCAGCATTTCTTCCACTTCACGCGCCGCCCTGTCCAGCAAACGGCGAGCTTCATCAATTTCATCCAGCGTGGTGATCATCGGCAGCAGAATATTGAGGTTATTGCTGGCAACATTGGCACGTAACATAGCCCGCAATTGCACCAGGAAGATTTCTGGCTGATCAAGGGTCAGACGAATACCACGCCATCCCATCGACGGATTTTCTTCGCTGATAGGCATATAAGGCAATTGCTTATCCGCACCGATATCCAGCGTACGCAATGTAACAGGTTTATCCAGAAATCCCTGTAACATGCCCTGATATTGCGCAACCTGCTCTTCTTCTGAAGGGAAACCGCTTTGCAGCATAAATGGAATTTCTGTGCGATACAGACCCACACCATCCACTTTGCTTCCCAACTGGTGATCATGTTCCGCATTCAAACCGGCATTAAGCAGGATCTCGACAGACTCCCCACTTTGCAGCTCTCCGGGTTGTTCTACCAGTCCTTCAGCCAGTTGGCTTAGTTCCTGTTCTTCACTGATCAATCGCTGGTATTCCTGCACCAGCAATGGTTCAGGATCGACCAACACTTCCCCGCGATACCCATCCACCACCAACAGACGACCTTTCATCTGCTCCGGTAGAATATCAGCGCCCATCACGGTAGGAATACCCATTGCCCGTACCATGATCGCCGCATGGGAGTTAGCCGCACCATCACGGACGACAACCCCTGCCAGACGTTCACGCGGTAATTCAGCCAGTGTTGTGGCCGTCAGCTCATCGGCCACCAGCACAAAATGCTCCGGCCAGCTATTGGTTCCCTGAAAAACATCATCAAGATGGAAGAGCAGACGTTGCCCCAATACTCTCAGATCACCCGCCCGTTCACGCAGATACTGATCCTGCAAGCTGGCAAACTGCGCGGCAAATTTCTCAATGACGGTTTTTACTGCCCATTCCGCCACTGAACCGGCATCAATTTCAGCCAGTAAATCTTTCTTCAGCCGGGCATCACTCAACAGGTGAGAATAGAGATCAAAGATTGCCGCACTTTCTTTATTCATGCTGGCAGTAAAACGCTTACTGTAACGACGAAACTCACTGGTCGCTTCACTCATCGCCAGCGCCAGACGTTCACGTTCACGCCCGGTATCCAGCGTGGATGCTGCAGAGACAGCATCCAGTGAAGGTTGCAAAGAATCCACCCAGCCTTCTGCCACAGCAACGCCTGGAGAGGCGGCCAGTGCCTTAATACGCATTTTCCGGTACTGGCCGAATAATACATTAAGTTGAGACTGGGACAGGATGGTGGCCATTTGAGTCGCCAGCGTAACGAGGAATGATTCTTCACTCTCATCAAACTGGCGCAGTTCCCGTTGCTGAACCACCAGCACACCATGCAATTGACGACGACTGATAATCGGCACGCCCAGGAATGAGCGGAAATGTTCTTCTTTTACGGAGGGAATAAATTTAAAACTGGGGTGTTTTTGCGCATCAGCAAGGTTAATAGGTTCAGCCAGACGACCTACTAATCCGACAATCCCCTGATCAAATGCCAGGGCAACAGTACGCCCACGCGGTTTCTTCAACCCCCGGGTTGCCATCAGGTAATAACAGTGGCGTTCATGATCGGCCAGATAAACCGAACACACTTCGCTTTCCATCGCCAGGCAAATTTCATTAACCAGAATATCCAGCGCCTCAGTAA
>Ga0157359_1000953_pt1 | contig 11335 bp, 8 predicted proteins | sample AttcapACBM3_FD_111482 | JGI IMG/M metagenome (GOLD analysis project Ga0157359, IMG submission 111482) | Fungus gardens microbial communities from leaf cutter ant in Botucatu, State of São Paulo, Brazil - Atta capiguara ACBM3 | ecosystem: Host-associated > Fungi > Mycelium > Unclassified ...
ACTGTGTCATCTGATATGACCTGCTGTGTGACAGCATGATCTTGTCACTCTAACCCTAACCCTAGTTCTAAAAATAGAATAAATAAAATAAATTAAAAAGAAAATAAAAATGAGAAAAGAAAATAGAAAAATGTTAAGGCTATTTCTTTTGTTCTTGACAACTTATCACTTTGGGACACATCATATATCGTTGTAAATGGATTGATAAGCACTTTCCAACACAAGTTCAATTGTGTGAATTCATTCAGCCGTTCATGAGATATTAGCAGACAAAGTTTTTACAGCTACTGGTGGCCTGATATCTCAGTCATTCATTGTCACTTTTGTACATCCCACATATGTGTGAATAGCCCTCATTTGGGGCTTTCCAGCACAACTCAGTTTATGAAAATCAGTCCACTGGTTGTAGAGATACAAGCTGAATGAAGTTTGTGACAATTATTTGGAACATTACTAGTGGATTGGTAAGACTAAAGAACATTACTGTCAGTTCAAACAATGCTTCTGAAGTTGTGAACACTGTCTTTCACTTATTACCTTCTTTTATACATACATTATTATATCTCTACTATAGGTCTAATTTAGTATATACTTTTTTTATACCTATATTTTCTATTATGTCTAAAGTTAAAGGTAAAAAATAATTGTTTCAATTGTCTATTTATTTGAATATCTATAGTTCTGAACCATCCTCTCCTTACTGTTCTTTTTTTCTACAAAAAACACTGGTACTGTTTGAGAGAACTTTAAAGGTCTGATATACTCTTTTCTTAGTTGTTTCTTAATGAATTCTTATATTTCTTTTCTTGACAATAGATACACCTTCCCCTTCCTTGGCACAAATTATTTCTTCACATTTATGGAGTTGTTCCACATCTTTCTCATTGGTATTTTCTCACTCACTTTCTTCCCAAATACCTGAATCCACTTATAAAACCTTAGGAATACCAATTGCTTTGATTTCTCCTCTTATTTTACCACTTGTTCATTCTCATCCCAAATTTCCTATTCTTTTGCTGCCTTTTTCACTTCTATCATTTTCTCCTTTTTTGATTTCTTCTTCTTCTCTTTTTCTTTCTTCTATTCCTTCTCTTCTTGCTTCCTTATCTTTCTTCTCTTTCTCCTTCTGCTTTTAATATTCCAATTTCTCCTGCTTTAGTCTCTACTATCTTCAACATTCTTCTAAACATCTTGTCATCTTTACTTCTTCTGTCTTTCAATTGTGTTCAGAATTGTGGCATACAAGCTATGGTATTCCAAAGATCACACTCTATTGCTGTCCTTCTATTACATCTATCTTCATTCTCTCTTTATACTTGAGAGGTGATGAGTGACAAGTAGAGAGAAATTTAGTATTGAATGAGAGAAAAGTATATATACCAAAAGATAAAAAGTTGAGAGTAGAGATAATCCAGTTATACTATAATATACTGACAGCTGTACATAAAAAAAGGTAGAAAACAATAGAGTTGGTAACAAGAAATTACTAGTTGCCAAGAGTAACAAAAGATATAGGAAAATATGTAAATAGATATAATATGTGTTAGAGAATGAAGAATTATACAGAGGCACCAGTAGGAAAGTTGATGGTGAATAAAGTACTAGAGAAGTCATAGACACATTTGATGGTTGACTTCATCACTAAGTTGCTATTAGTAGCTAGAAAAGATGCAATTCTAGTAGTCTGTAATGAGTTGTCCAAAATAGCATATTTTGTAACAACAACAAAAGAAACATCAGCAAAAGATTTGGCAAGGATGTTTAGAAACAATGTGTGGAAGTTACATGGGTTGTTAGAGAGAGTGTAATTTTGGATAAAAGACCACAGTTTATAGTAGAGCTGACAAAGAAGTTGTATAGAATGTTGGGTATTGAGATGAAGTTGTTAACATTGTTTTATCCACAAATAGATGGCTAGACTAAACAAATGAATCAAGAACTAGAACAGTACTTATAGTTCTTCATTAATTATAGGCAAAAGAATTGGCTAGAGTGGTTAGTAACAGCTAAGTTTGCAGTAAACAACAAGATACATTAAGCAACCAAGATGTCTCTGTTTATGGCAAATTATGGAAGAGAGTTGAGAATAGAAGTGGATATAAGAAAAAATAACAGAGTTTGTGAAAAGAATAAGGAAAGTACAAGAGAAAACTGGAGCAGTATTAAGAAAATTGCAGAAGAAAATAAAGTGACAAGTAGATAGAAGAAAGAAGGAAGTTGAAGAATAAAAGAAGGGTGATAAGATAATACTAAGTATAAAAAACTTAGTATTCAAGGAAAGACTAGCAAGGAAATTAGTGGATCAATATGTTGGTCTATATATCATTGATAAGGTAGTTTTTACCAATATAATCAAATTACAATTGCTAATCTTAATAAAGATTCACCCTGTAGTGAATATCAGTCAAATAGTACAATATAGAGAGCAAGTGGAGGGGCAGCAAGTGGAGAGGCAGAAGATAAAACTAGTAAAAATAGATAGAGTTAAAGAATGGAAAGTGGAAAAAATTTTAAACAAAATAAAAATAAGAGGAGTCATAAAGTATTTGGTACAATGGAAGAGGTTTATAGCAGAAAATAATACTTGGAAAAGAAAGGATGATTTAGAGAATACAAGAGAAATAGTAAAGTTTAAGAGGAGGATGAGCATAGAAGTAAGATAACAAGAGAAGTTGAATAGAATAAAAAAAGACTTTAAAAGAAAGAAGTTATCAGAAAAATATATAGTAAAGATGTTATATAGGTAGGATAATGAAAAATTTAAGAAAGAATATTTGAGAAAGTTAGAGAGAAACTGGCAAAATGGAATTCAGTTTTTCCAAAGAAGAAACCTTGAAAAGAGGTAATGTTAGAGTTAAAGATAGTAGACTTTATTTATTTTTATTTTTATTTTATTTTCTTATCTTTGGACTTAAGATTGGAAGTTAGTGTGATGCCACACATATATTACAATATGTTTACCATATGTATATATATAATACTTTGAGGTTTAAGTCATAGCACTTCAGAACTTGGTCTATTATCACATCCTATTTTAGTCACATCTATCTTAACTTATATATAATACCTTTCTTCTTATCTGCACTTTCTAACTTCTTCTAGTGTAAATCAATCATCTCTATTCTATCTCAGATGTTTTTGTTAGACTCTTGTCAACTCCATGAATTTCCATCTCTAATATTTGAGAATCATTAGAAACTAGGATAATTTGCATAGCAGTCTCCATTTCTAGATAACTATTCTAGATAGTATACTTGGTATATAAACTAGTAGTTTACACTGTAATAGTCTTATTTTGAAAATTGACCAAAACTGATACTATTTTCTGGTATTAGCAATAGTATACCTCATCATCTTCTGGTGGCCTCATTTTCCTAGTTCTCTAAGTACTTTTCCAAAATATACAACTAGTGTAACTTATAGAGATGTAGTATATAAGCTAAAGGTTATTCTAACTCCTGCTTCCATATTCTCAGATAATGCTTAACTAACCATTTGGACTTTCAAGAGACTCTTATTGGATTTTGAATAATGAGATGTGAACTGTGTCTAATATTTATGTATATCTAATCTACTCTAAAGCTATAACCAAGTTTTAATAGTTTCTATAATATTTGACCAAGTTATATGTCTGTGTAACTGTGATATATATGTTATATATTATACTTACATCATGCTTTGTAACATTTCTGATTAATATACATATAATATAATGTCACATTCCTTAGCTAAGTCTAAAGAAGAAAATTAAAAAAATAGGAACTTATTAAATTCCAATGAAGATACAAACTTTCCAGAATAACCTTAGCCTCAACTTATGTATTATGCTTCTTACAAGCTGTGGGGTTACAATATCAGAGAAAGATCTTAGAAGAAGAAATTAGAAGTTATAAGAAGAAAAGTAAGTGTATCATCATTGACACCAGAGTTTGATATCAACTTTAGTCAATTATCAAGCTAGCTATTACAGAGTAATTACTAGTCTTAAATATATAAAGTAACTAAAGGAGTAATTAAACAGATCTCTGAGTGAATATTTCAGTAGAAAAATACTAAAAGAAGTTTAGGTTGTATAGAAAATAAAAATAAAGCCAAACAACTATAAAGTTTTTTGATAGAAATAAGCCTATTATAAGAGATCAAAATACTAGTAGAATTTTAATCAAAATAAGGCTAAATAACTTTGGAGTTCTAATACCAAAATAACTATATTAAAAACAAATATTATCAGAATCAAAGACAATAGACTTGTCTCTTTTCTACATCACATGTGACACATCAGAAGAATAATATTATATATTATATAGTATAATGACTTTTATCTATATAACTTATAATATTTAGAGTAGGCTAGATATAAGTGCACATAGATTATACACTAGAGATATATAAAGTAGATATACTTGTACTAAGAACTTTACCAAGTTTTCTTATGTAAATCTCTTGTGTAAACTATTAGAAACAAGTACTAAATACTACTATTAGCTTAGGTTTTATAATAATCAAGTCCAGTAAACTTATCTTAGTCTGACATGAATATATATGAATAACTGAATTTTGTTGTTCTATACTAGAGTTTTTTATAAGTAATATCAGTATAATGTAGACTACATAGTTCTAGTTCAAATATGAGTAGAAGTGTATAGTTAGTCCCAACATTGCTCAGCAGTCTATTAGACTATTAACTGGATAAGATCAAAGTAATCCATAATAAGAGTGCAAAATGGAGAGAAATATAATAGATTGTCTTTGTAACATCATATCTTAGCCAACACTCCCTTATGTATGATAGTTACCTAATTTACCACATTACTTAATTCTCTCTTTCTCTCCTAGCAAGTACAATCTGAGGTCTATTGTTGAGTTTCTTGTTATTTCTCTTAAAAGTGGTCTTACCAATAGATCTGCCATATTATCTTTACTTGGAACATAGACTGGTATAAATTTCCCTCTTTCTATCTTCTCTTTAACAAAGTGGTAGTGCATATCAATGTGTTTTGCTTACTTGTGCCCTCAGTATGTCTGTTATAACCTTAGAACCTTAGAGTGGATTCAGAGGTCAAACTCTTGTATTAAAGAAGACACAAGAGAACTCAATAAAAAGCTCTTTATAAAATAATCTATCTTATATACTCCTACAGATGGTCTGTGCTAGCTACTGTGTACCCTGCCCTAAATGACCATGTGTAAAGCATGAGGCTAACATGTGGTGTCCATATTGTATGACATCACTTTGTTTTAGAACCTTCTGCTTCCTTCTCTTAAGTTCCATGATCAATGTTGTGACTATACCATCAGATGTGACTAATTTGACAGTGTGACCAATCACTTCTAACCCCAGCATTCTAAAAATAGAAAATATGAAAATAAATTGAAATGAAAATGAAAATAAGAAAAGAAATAATAAAAAACTAAGTTCACTTCTTATGATCTTGACAATGTCTTTGTTATGTCAATTGTGCCATAATTGTTAATGAATAGTGTAATAGGTTGTTATTGAAGTAATAAAGCTTTATCAAATAAGGAGAATAACTACATCACCTATAATATAGCTCAAAATACTGCCATATACTCAGCCTTGGTTGTAAATATGGCTACTATTTCTTGTTGTTTAGTCAACTAAGATGCTAGGTCTCTCTCTACATGAAAAACATAGCTATTAGTTAATCTTTGTATATTATGGTCATTAGCATAATTAAAATTAACAAAACCAACTGGCTAGAGGCTTGCTTTATAGATATAGATGATTCTTCCATAATATATAGTATCTTTAATATAGGCAATCATATATTATCTCTTAGCAGACTTTTCCAGGATTTGCTGTAAATTAAGACAAAAAGTTTACTATGAATGAGAGATCTAGTCAAGTGGCTACCTATAACTATATTAGTAAACCTAATGTCTTATGATAAGAAACTTTTTTTATTTCATCCTACTCCTCTCTGTCTCTAATCTATCATTTAATAATAGTGAAATTCCTACCAGTAGTAGTATTACTTAATTCATGACATGTGGTCTACTATCTCTATAGTTTTCACACTAATACTTTTCTAGTTCTCACTTTATCCTTTCTGTCTCTTCTATATCTAAAGATCTATCATGTCATCTGTATATATGCATATAATTGTGAATTTCTTCCTATTATGGCATATCTGGATAGTAGGTCCAGCTTGTTATGAGATGCTTTGGACACTAACAATTTTTATTTTATTTTATTTTATTTTTCTAATTTTATATTGATTTTATTTTCTTTTTCTTTTTCTTTTGGATAATGAAAAGGCATGTGACACTACAGTCACATGATAGGTCACATGATATGACATCATAAGCCTAGAACATGGGAGAAAGATCTAGAAGATGATGTTAGGGCATATATATACAACATAGTAGTCTTAAGTAGGGAATGAGATGGACATGAGGTTGTAGTATGGACATAAGGGCAGGCGTAATTATTAGTAGCACAGACCATGTGTACTTTGTATATATAAAACTCTAATTTAGCAAAGACTCCTTGTCGAGTTCTCTTGTAAAATTCCCATATTATATCTGATCTAAGAGATTTACTCATTTGTGCTGTCATTTGTTATTGTGATAAGTAGTTGCCACAACACAGCTTGTAATTGCTTATAGAGTAAAGTAAAGGGAGGGCTCGGTGTTGAGCAGTTCCCAAAAGTAGAAATCAAGTTCTAATGTTACAAATCAAAGACTTTAGGGTTGGTCAATGAAAAGAACCTTGTATTGGATTAACACAAGAGAACTCAAGTCTGACTTATATTTTGAACCAGTCATAATCTCCTTCCATAGTACCATACAAGGTTTTGTGAAGCTTTTATACTATATTATCTCCCTCCTTCACAAAATCCTTAGGCTACTTTATATAGATATCAAAGTTAATATTGTTATTCAAATATGCTACTACAAAATTAAGCTATCATAACTTAAGTCTTTTCAAAGTAACAATTGCAAGCAGTATCCAGAAGAACTCCAGCCTTACCATGGCTACATATATATTTTTGAAGTCTACTCCTTGAATCTAGGCAAATCCCTATGTAACAATCCTAGCTTTCATTAATCTAGCCTACTTCTACTATTAGAATGATAGCCTTTCTTATCCTCTTTATAACCACACTAGTATTACTATCATCTACAACTATATTGTAGGACTGTAGTGGCTAATGCTATTAGTAAAGTTTTTGGTTTTGCTGCTGCTATAGTATAAATTCTGTCTAGTAAGTTTATTGATTATACTATTGTTACTGTTACTGTTGATGTTTTCCAAAGTTAGGAGAGAATTGTTCTTGTTTTTGACTACCCAGCTAGTAGCAATTCTCAATAGAGTGTCCAGATCATCAGTAGTTTAGATTGGTACATATTATTTGTTATAAGGCACTTGCTTGTAAAACAGTAGATAATGTTAATGAATTTATCCCTTTTCTTTCCATAGTTACTAATCTGGAGCCAATGTACATCAAGTTGGATTAGAGTATTTATAGATGAAGTAGTGGTATACAGTATAGCCATAATAGGGTTACAGGATGTAGATAATAAGCTAAGGATAATAATGCAAAATAATGCATTATTGATTGTTCTACCCATAGAATTAACTCTCTGCCAGAGTAGCCTAACTTGTATGATATAACTTGGAAAGTTATTACCATCATGCAGTCACAAACTTTTTAGCTGTTTCTTAGTATGTAACTTTGCCACTTCTAACCATTTATTATATAAAATTAACATGTTGCTAATATATTATATAGTATTATTCTTTTAAAATTATCTATATTTTTTATGTATTATATAATTTTGTCAATGACCTCCAGAGTTCTACTGCAGTACCAGAGATATCTGCTCCAAGTCTGATAGGATTCTGAATGTTGCATAGTAATAGCCCTTTAGACCAAGCATTTCTGACTCTTTACTCACTTGTAGTAGGTTTATTAGAGTCTCAAGAGATAGTATCAATTGTGTGGTCCTTAAGTTTTATAGTTGTAGTACTTGTTGTTTCAGAGTTAGTAGTGTTAGTAGGTTTTAAATACTATTCAATTAGTACTATCAAACTTGTTATTTTCTGTAAATATAGGCAGTTTATATAATATACCCAATATTCTGAATGTTTTTGGTTGTTGTATATTAGAGTAAGATAATGTTGAGGATGTCAAGGGTTAGTTTAGTGTTATTGTTTTTGTTTCAATTTTCTGAGTTGGAGCCTATAACCTATTAAAACAAGTACTCAGTCCAACACAAATATATGTGAATAGCTGAGGTTTGTTGTTTTATACTAGATTTCTTTATAAGTAATATTAGCACAGTATGGACTACACAGTTCTAGTTCAAGCATTAGTAGAACTATATAGTTAGTTCCAGTATTACTCAGCAGTTTGTTAGACTATTAACTGAATAAGATCAAAGTAACCCATAATAAGAGTGCAAAATGGAGAGAAATATCATAAATTATCTTTGTGATATCATATCTTAGCCAACATAAACTCTATATAAGGTTTTTTTCTTAACTAAACCCTGAGTTTTAAATTGTAACAATAAGCTGAAGTCAAAGGTTATTTATCATTTGTATTCTATATATCAAAATTAAGTGTTATACTTCATCTCCCATACACTCTCTATAGACAATCATCAAGATATGAACTAAATCTAACAAAAGGTCTTAGAATAATGTGTAAGAAGTAATATGAAAAGTGTTAATTTACACTAAATCAAGTTGGAAATTGTAGATCAAATAAAAAACATTATCTGAGAGAAAGACCATATAAGCCCAAATTAGTATATATATATAACACAAGGACCACAACAATAATTTTAGAGAGATCTTATAGTAATATTAAAAATATAATCTTAAGAGATGGTAAATTTACAGTTTGTTATCATAATATATACAATGTCTGGTTGCTATTATTATTGTTAGGTATGGTTCACACCAAAGAACAAAAATCTGTGGAGTTTACTTGGAGTTTGTACCAAGTATAGAAATCCATACAAAGAGCATAGTATTACAAACTTTCCAGAACAATCTTGGCTTCAGCTTATATACTATACCATCTGTCTGCCACAGGGTTGCAACTTTAGAAGAAGAACAGAGTTCAAGAGAAGTGAGTTCTGATAAGAAAGTATATTACCATAAAATACTGGAGTTGATGTTCAACAATATTCATATTTAACTATCAGACTAGAAAATATAGTGTACCTACTAGTCCTTGTATACAAGTATAATAAAAGAAGAACTTGGGTATCTCAGAGTACAGTCCCAAGCAGAGGTTTCAGTGGTGGAATGCTAACAGGATATTAGAATAGGAGAACTCTGCTCTGGAAGACTGAGTTGGATAGAAGTAAACTTACTCACAGAAATTGGACAAAGGTGAACATCACCACAAAGTTATGGAATAACACTATTATAAAAGATGGGTTAACAACAGATGTTGGACTGGGATAGCACCACCATGGAAGATGGGCTATTTTCGGGGTTGGACTTGGTATATGACAATTATCCCAACAACTAGATGTGAGGCTTCATAACACTTTCCACTTTCCAGCTACAGATGACTTGGTAAGATGGCGGCACCACTGTAACGATGCTAGATGCTTATAGAAAAAGAGAGATGGGAACATGAGGTGATGATAGTGACATTGTCACCAAGCATTATGTCCGCCGTGTGAAGATGATTAAGTAATTAATTTAATAATTCACTAGTCGAGATCAATAATTGATATTTATTCCCACACGTACCATATGGAAGATGACAGTTCTTTCTTGCTGATCACAACATGCCTCCACCTCACTATGACTTTCTTATCAAGGTAAGCGGATTCGTTAGTGTTCTCTTAGTTCTCAAACCGATCACACAGACAACAGCTCCTGCTCATCGGTGATTCTGGTACGTTATATCATACCTACATTTGCGCTGTTTCTGAGCCGCCCACTGACAGGTGTGGGCAAGTCCTGCCTTCTCCTTCGTTTTTGCGACGATGCATGGACTCCTTCTTTTATCACAACGATCGGTATTGACTTCAAGATCCGCACGATAGAACTAGACGGAAATCGCATCAAGCTTCAGATAGTGCTTCCCATCACACTCACTGCGCATTAACACTCGGCTGATTCAATTAGTGGGACACTGCAGGCCAGGAACGTTTTAGAACAATTACTACGGCATATTACCGTGGAGCAATGGGCATTCTTTTGGTATATGATGTCACGGACGAGCGATCCTTTAATAGTTCGTAGTGCATTCCTCTCGATTTTCCCAAAAGCCTCACGCTCAGAAACTGTCAGACATTCGGACCTGGCACTCGAACATTGAGCAACATGCCTCAGAAGGTGTTAATAAGATTCTTATTGGTAACAAATCGGATTGGATGGAGAAGCGAGCGGTCAGCGAAGAGCAGGGCCGTGAACTCGCGGATGAACTCGACATCCGTTTCATGGAAACATCGGCGAAGGTTAACGAGGGTGTCGAGGAGGCATTCTTCACGCTTGCTAGGTGCGTCGTTCCCGATGCTTTTCAAATTGCCAAGTCACACAAATTTAGGGATATCAAGACTCGTCTCATTGATTCTCAAGCAGATGCTGCGAGTCCGATGATTGGTGTTCCGGCTGACGGTGCCGTTCGTGTTAATCAGCCCACCAACCAAACAGCCCCAGGCTGTTGCTCATAGGAATGAAATGCCGAGTTTTGTATCCACTCTGATTTGGCACGCATTAATAATAATAATAAAATGACCGGTCTGCTCCGCTCTGTGGCCACTTTCGTTGCACCTTCGGTGTTTTTGGCGTGTTACACGGAACAATTTCCCAGAGTTATATTGCAGTGTAACAATACATTCGTGCCCGACCTTTCGGGATTCACAAGGATTTTGTGATTCATGACGAAGTCAACATCACTTCCTGATCATCTCTTGATGTGTACTTGATGGTAGCTCGAATTTCCGGAATTTCCTTGTCAGTGCCATGATTGACGATTGTGTATGCTGAGAGGGTGAACCTGTACTGCCAGTGATCTCCTGTGAGGCTTAGAAAAGTGTAAAGGACCTTCACAGGGTTCCAATGATTTTACAAAGCACGTCTGCACGTATCCAAAGTAGGGAGCTTCAAACTCATGCGTTACTACGAAGGTGACTTAACAAATCCTGTAGAGTTAGCAGCAGCAGTCAAGGCTTAAGACTTGGAAGGGGAGAAGTCTATGGGTTTGGCAAAGGGCATTGGCAGTGTTTGAATTTCAGTTTTTGGCAAAGTAACAGACTCCCTTATATTCACCCCCCCCCCCCCCCCCCCCCTTTTTCCACACCCCAAAAAAACGGACGTGTGTTAGATTTTTTCTCTTTC
>Ga0157359_1000955_pt1 | contig 11325 bp, 4 predicted proteins | sample AttcapACBM3_FD_111482 | JGI IMG/M metagenome (GOLD analysis project Ga0157359, IMG submission 111482) | Fungus gardens microbial communities from leaf cutter ant in Botucatu, State of São Paulo, Brazil - Atta capiguara ACBM3 | ecosystem: Host-associated > Fungi > Mycelium > Unclassified ...
AAAATAAAAATTGTCCATGTCCAAAGTGTCTCATAACATAAGGTTAGTATTAGTTGGTATCTTTAGTTGTAAAATTTGACTTGAAGAGTGCCTTCAGAGTGTGTCATCTGGGATAAATAGTATTGTTAAAGACTCTTAATGAGCTTTACAATCTATTTACTAGATTTTTCAAAGGAGCTTATTACACAGTGTAAAGTTCACTATTTAGAAGTATGTTAGTAAGAGAAAGTATTTGCAAGCAGATTTTATCCATATATTCCTTCTAATATTCTTTCTAACTTTATTCTTTTGTATTTACAAGAGCCCTTTTAAGAGTTTAGATGTTCTACTCTTCTTTTATATTATTATTTTGACTTCTTCTTTCAATTCTTAACACTGATATTGTTGTCAAGATCATTGAAAGTGGACTTCATTTTTCAGTCTAATTTTTCTTTTATTTTTATTTTTCTATTTTCTATTTTTAGAACAACTAGGGTTAGGGTTAGAAGTGATTGGTCACACTGTCACATCAGTCACAATCTGATGGTATGATCACAACATTGATCACAAGACTTAGGAGAATAGAGTAGAAGGTTCTAGAACAAATGATATTATACAACATAGATAACATATGTTGACCTCATGTTCTACACATGGTCGTTTAGGGTAGGGTGCACAGTAGTGAGCATGGACCATGGTTAGTAGTATATAAGATAGATTAGTTTGTAAAGAGATCTCTATCGAGTTTTCTTGTGTTACTCAATACAAGAGTTGTTCTTTTGTCTTACTCTAAGGACTTAAGATCATAACAATTGTCTCCTTTGAATTCTTTGGTGTGCAGTTAAGGACCAGTGTTGCATAGTTTTTGTTCTACCATAGTATAACCTCTTTTCTGCTTAACTTCTGTTAATATACTATATGGTTTGGATCTCTACAACAGTAACATCCTCTTATGGGAATGATATAGGGTTTATAAGCAGTGTTTATGTACTAGTAGTAGCTATTGTAGAAAAAGTGATAGGATGGAAATAGTTGCTTTGAAATGAGAAAGACCAAAAATCCCCACAGTGTTTAGAGATAATGTGTTAGGTTGATTAAAATACTTCATTTGCTTGTCTGGCCTGGTCAGCATTGTACACAGCTTCAAACCAAGCAACAGGATTTATGTCTTTAAGCCTTTTTACTAGTAATATTGTAATCTGGTTCTAGATCACTGTTTGAAGACTATAATAACTATGATGTGGAGGTCAGTATAGCTAGCTTTAGAAATCAAGATCTAAAACTTATCTAGGTAATCTTCCACAGTATGAGTTTCTTGATAGTAGGTTGTTTCTTTTAAATTGTTAGTTCTAGCTGAGCATAAGTTGTTTCTTTATGTAGAAAAATACAAATTTGATAAATAGCAAATTGAGTATTTAGGTCTTGTTATCTTTAAGAACCAAGTTGATATAGACTCTGTGAAGATATCCAGAGCTCATTACTGGCCTACTCTATATAATTACACTGAACTACAGATTTCACCAGCTTTTACTAGTAATTCATCTGCAGGTTTGCCACTATTGCATGTTTTCTCTTCAATCTCATGGAAAGTAATAGTATATGGGTATAAAGCATAAACAAACAGACAACATTTGATACTCTGAAAACTACCATGAATTCAGTACCAGTGTTAGCCATCTTTAATACTACTGCTTCATTCTACAACAAAACTAACAGCTCAGATTTTGCAACTAATGTAGTTCTTTTTTAAGAATCAAAATTAGATAATAAGTAACATTTTTGTCATACCCTGTTCCAACTACATCTGTTCCAAATCATAGACAACCTTTTCTCTCTTATCTACATCTCCCAATCTCTTCTAGTATGGATCACATATCTCTATTCTACCTTAGATGTCCTCACTAGCCTCTTGTTAACTCTATGGACCTCTATCTCCTGATATCTGAGAATCACTAGAGATAGAAGTAACTTGCTTAATAGCTTCTATATCAGATAACTATCCTAGGTAGTATACCTAATATATAATTCAGTAGTTTACACTATATTAGTTATTCTGAAAATTGACTAAAACCCTCTTTCAGTATTGGCAACAACATATATTGTTACTCTCTGATAGTTTTCACCCACTAAGTTTCCTAAGTCCACTTCTGAAATATGTGACCAGTGTAACTAGTAGAGGTATTGTATACAAGCTGAAACTAAAGGTCATTCTGACCTGTCTTTCACATTCTCAGATAACATACTAACTAATATATTGGAACTCTTGAGATACCTTGCTAGATCTTAGATAATGAGGTGTAAACTGTGTCTAATATGTTAGAGATAATTTATACTCACCAAAAATATCCACAAATATAGCATAGAAGATGTAACTTAGCAGATATAAAGACAGAAATGACTCAAAAGTAGTGCTATGTAGATAACAACCTTGGCTTCAACAGAAAACAGTATGTATAGCTTAACTTCATTGTATAGTTGTATTTCAGAAGAGAAATATTTGTCTGGAACTTAGAATGAGTATAGCATAAATAATACTACTACTGTATACACTCTTAGTTATTAGGCACCATGAGAGTTATCATTTGAAACTCCATGAAATTGATGTGGAATAGAGGGGTTTTTGTTCTCAAGTTGATGGATAATTGAGATAGAGCATGATCTGTACTAAAAGAGAGTGAAAGGATGCAGATATTAGATGTAGTTGAATAATATATAACAATGACACTTAGTAGTATTTTTCAACAAGTCCCTCTCTTCTATTAAGTATAATTATGGAATTCATAACAAGGAAATATTGATTATCATTCAGGTCTTAGAAGAATGGTGATACTTTTTAAAAGATGTAGCAAATCTTGCAGAAATCTGGAAAAACTACAAAAACCTAAGGTACTTCATGATAGCTAAGAAACTTAACCAAAAACAAGTGTAGTGGTCATCATATCTAGCAAGATTTGCAATCAATGCCTCATGTCTTCAAGATGGTTTGCTTATAGATAGCAGATGTTAGAGTATAACTTAATAATTGGCTGTGCTGTATGTTAGCAACATGTATAATCAGTTAGTATTTCATGTAGTAGTCAAGAGTTCATTATGTTTTCCTCACTATTTCCTCATTTCCTATATATGTATTATACATGGTCTTTAGATATATATAGCTGTAAATACTATCTTGTATCCTTACACTTTACTAATTGACTCAATCTCTTATTCTTACTCCAGTATTTGCCTAGGTTGCAACATGAGCCAAGCTAAGGTTGTAATATTTGGTAAAGCATTGTCAGACTCATCTTATTATCACAAAATGAACTACTCACTTATTTGTGATATCTGAACCTTGGGTACACTTTCAGAGATTTAGGAGTGATTTAGAAGTTCAATAATGATGACAATGTAATGATGACAATGATGATTAAGATCAATACAGATAATAAAGAATAAAGATTAATGAAAATTGATGTAAAATGATGTTGTTAAGTCTAAGGTCTAATCCTCAGACACAAAAGTATATATACAAAAGAGTGATGGTCTATGCACAAGCTGTTGCCATCACATGATTAAAAATTGTACCTGATGGAAGCTGTCATCTATCATAGCAGCTGTCAGGCTAATTTTAGAAGATAACTAATTATGTCACTACATTGATATACTTATATCTCTACCAATACTTATTGCTTTGAGATACATCATATATTGTTGTAAACAGATTAATGAGCACTTTCCAATGCAAGTTCAATCATGCAAATCCATTCAGCTGTTTGTGAGATATTAGCAGACAAAGCTTTTACAGCTACTGATGGCCTGATATCTCAGTCATTTGTTGTCACTTTTATACATCCCACATATGTGTGGATAGCACTTATTTGGGGCTTTACAGTGCAACTTAGTTTGTGAAAATCAGTCTACTGGTTGTGGAGATACAAGCTGAATGAAGTTTGTAAAACTTGTAAAAGAAGAGTGTATAGTGATTAGACTACTGGAATATTTATAGTTTTAGACTGTTAGAAAGACAATCAATATTTGTGGTACAGTCTATAGACAGCAGAATAGATCAACATTGAGGAAACAATTTAGAGATACTGTTAAAGCAACTAGAATCATTGAGGATCACCAAAGAAGAAGTTTTGAGTGAAACAACAGAAATAGAGACTATAAAAGAAATGTTGACAGCACTAGCACCAGCAGTACAGAATGAACAAGTAGTCATGCCAAAGAGTATGGTTCCAGATCTAGAATAGTTTGATGGGGACAGAACAAAATTTGAAGACTTGTGGAAGAGAATCTGTTTATTCTTTAAGAGCAACAGAGCTACAGCAATAGATGATAAGACTACTGCAATGCTAGCCCACCCTAGAGGGGGCATAGCAGGTATTTATTCCCAGAAGAGATTAGACCAAATAAAAGATAAAAAAAACACCTAGGATTAGAATGAGTTTGTTAAGAGTTTGTCAAAGAACTCAAGACAACATTTAATAATAAAAGCAAGACAGTAGATACTGAATGGAAAATAGAAGTGTTCAAGCAAGGAAAGAGGTACATTGCTGACTTTATAATTGAATTCAAAGTATTACCCATAAAGGCTGAAACTGACAATTTACATACAATATTTTTGCTAAAAAAGAATGTCTAAATGAATATTATAAAGACAATACTAGAATACCCACTGATAGCAGCACCAGAGATACTTAGAGAATGGAAGGTAGCAATCACCTCAGTAGAATAAGAATATAAATCCACAGAAAGCAGGCAAGACTATAAAATAGAAACAGAAATGATATATAGAGGAAGACGTATATCCATAAACATTGGGAAGACCAAAGACAATTTTGACAAAGATGGGAAGCCAAAGTGCTTCAACTGCAACATATATAGACATATGGCAAAGAATTGCCAAAAACCAAAGAAAGAAAAAGATACAAAGAAGTGCTATAAATACAACAAGATAGAACACATTGTCAAAGACTGCAGATTATAATAGAAGATGAAGAATCACAACATACAGAGTGAATTAGATAACAAAGAGGATAACATACAGAAGGGTTTTGGAGAAGGTCCCAAGTAGACATAGTATAAAGAACTAATGTATTTAATGTTCAAAATTAATATGTCATTCCAAACTAATGGAACAACAAAGAAAGAGAGCTAAATGTGCAAACAAAATTCAAAACACAAAATGGAAAGAAACTACAACTACAAGCACTAGTAGATTTCAGATGCATATATATAGAAATTGATAAACAATTGATTAAAAATGAGAACATTAAGATAAAACTTGTGGATATAGCATTTGAAGTTTTCAATACAAATAGAACCAAGAATGGAGAAGTCACATGATTTACATAACTTGAGATAGAAATCAATGGATATAAAGAACAAATCAACATAGTAGTAACAGACTTAAACAGTATGGACATATTCTTAGAATATGACTAGCTAGTCAAGCACAATCTAGAAGAAAACTGGAACTTAGAAACAATATGATTTATAAGATGTCTGAAAACATACAAAACACAATATTAGGATATATTATTTAGAATAAGAAGAATACAGCCAATGGAAAACTAGGATAAAGGACAACAAAAAATAGGAAAGAAACTGGATCTGACAAACCCAAAAGATCTCCTAGAGTATATTCAATCATTCACATACCTATTCAACAAGAAGAAGTTCAAAAAGTTACCTGAACAATGAAAATGAGATCATAAAATTAAATTGATGGAAGATGCATCCAAAGAACTCAATACAAAAACTTATGCCATAACTATTAAAAAAGATGAAGTATTAAATTAATGGCTAAATAAACAACTCAAAGTAGGGTTAATTGTAGAATCAAGTTCAGGATATATAACACTATATTTTTATATCCCAAAGAAAAACAAATCAGTATAATTAGTACAAGACTACAGAAAATTGAACCAACACACAATAAAGCACAAGACACTACTACTCTTAATTGGAAAAGTAATTGACAAGTTAAAAAAGGTGAAATACTTTAACAAGTTAGATTTTATCTAAGGCTATAACAATGTATGAATTAAAGAAGGAGATGAATAGAAACTTTTTGACAAATAAAGGCCTATTCAAACCTAAAGTGATATATTTTGGATTATGCAATTCACCAGAAATGTTCCAAAAGATGATGAACAGTATTTTTTCAAGAGTTATTATATGAAGGAGTACTAGCAAACTATATGGACAACTTTGTGATATCTGCCAAAACAAAGAAGGAACTAGAGAAATAAACAATTTACTTTTTAAAGATAGCAGAAAAGCACAATCTCTACTTTAAACAATCAAAGTATGATTTCAATGCCAAAGAAATTCCTATTCTAGAAGTAGTAGTTGGACAAGGAGAAGTACAAATGGAAAATAATAAAGTGAAAGCAGTTACAGAATAGAAGATCTCCACCAAGATAAAAGAAATAGAAAGTATTACAAACTTAAGACCTTAGAGTTAGTCAGGTAAATAAATCTTGTGTTAGGTTAACACAAGAGAACTTAATAGAGAACTCTAGACATGATCATCTACCTTATATACCTCAGACTACTGGTTTGTACACTACTACTTTAGCATACCCTAAATAACCATGTGTCTGCCTTAAGACTACCATGTGTATAACACATAGTATAACATCATTCCTTCCAGAACCTTCTACTGTTTTCTATCATGGTACATAATCATTTAACAATGTGACCATAACCTGTGACATTCCACTGATCTCTAACCCTAGTTCTAAAAATAAAATAGATCAAAAGAAACAAAAAAAAAAGAAAAAGAAAATAAAGTTTAATCTTTACATTTCTAATAGAAAGCTTCTTGGGGTTTGCAAACTTCTATCAACAATTTCTCAAGAATTTCAATCATATAGCAAGATCTCTTAATGAACTCAAAGGAAAAAAAAAGTAGAAATGAAAAAATGAACATCAAAAGGCATTTAACAAACTCAAGAAGAAGATTATAAGTCAACTAGTACTCATGCTTCTAAAAAGAGATAGTAAATCCTGAGTAGAAACAGATACTTCAGAAAATGCAATTAAAAGAGTTCTATCCCAGGAACAAAAAGAAAAATAGAAACCTATAGCTTTTTTGTTAAGAACAATGCAACTAACAGAAAGAAATTACAAGATCTATAATAAAGAATTACTTGTGATAGTAAAAGTTCTTACAAAATGAAGACAATATCTACTGAACATTATGGAGAAATTCAAAGTTTAAACAGATCATGAAAATCTCAAATATTTTAAGGAACTACATAAACTTAATAGATAATAAGCAAGATGGTATCTGAAGTTACAAGACTATGACTTCACATTATGCCACATACTAGAGAAAACAAACACTAAAAGCTGATATATTATCAAGAAAAGATCAAGTGAATACTAAGGAAGATAACAAGGATGTTTAGCTACTCAAGAAAGAAATATAGACAAGAAAGACTACAACAGCAGAAGTAAAAATCATTTAAAGGAAACAAGTAGCAGAAGAAACTATGCTATTAGAGAAAATACAAAGAAACAGTATTAAGGAGTAAGAAGTTTTAAAAAAAACTAGATGAAGATGAAGAGCAAGTATGGGAAGATAATAGAACAGTTTATGTAGAAGGAAGAATTTACATTCCAAACAATCAGAGAATCCAAGAGCAAATTTTACAAGAAAACCACAATATAGCAGATATGGGATGTCCAGGATAACAACAAATGCTCAAGTTAATTAAGGGAAATTACTGGTGGCCAGAGATAAAAAGTGATGTCAAGAAATATGTTCATGGATGTACTAAGTGTCAACAGAACAAAGTGCAACACATGAAGAAAGCAGAAGAACTCCATCCATTGGAAGTATTAGAAGGACCATGGCAGGAAATTAGCATTGATATCATAGAACCACTTCCAAAATTAAAAAATAAGAATGGTATAGTAGTTATAGTAAATCAATTTACCAAGATAATCAAACTTAAAGTAACAACTATGGCAGTATCATTAGAGAAAATTGCTAAAATCTACAGAGATGAAATTTGGAAACTACATGGAATACCAAGACAAATTCTCAGTGATAGAGGACTATAGTTTGTTTCAAAATTCATAAAAGACTTAACAAAGACATTAGGCACAAAAGGGACACTGTCAACAGCTTATTATCCTCAAACAGATGGTTAAATAGAACAAATTAACCAAGAGGTTGAAGTGTTTTTATAACACTATGTGAATTATTAAGAAGACAATTAGATAGAATGGTTGTCAGCAGCTGAATTCCAATATAATGACAGGAAACATGCAGCTACAGAACAGACTCTATTTAAGTTAAACTTTGAAAGACATCCATAGAAAGGAGATCTGACAGTGAAAACAGAATTACCAAAGCTGGAAGACTTTCTTGAAGAACTACAAAAGAGCTGGAAAGTAGTAAAAAAGTCAATAGAAATAATAAAGAAAGCCATGAAGAAATAATTTGATAAGAAGAGACAAAGCCTACAAGGATTCAAGAAAGGAGACAATATGTGGTTGGAAGCCATGAATATTCATTTGAATCAACTCTCAAAAAAGTTGGACCAGAAAAAATATAGACCTTTTAAAATCTCAAAGAATACTAGATAAAGAGTATTTTAACTGAAACTACTTGAAGAATGGGCAATTCACAACATATTTAACAAAGACCTGCTGACATAATGTAGAGAACCACAATTCAAGAGACAACACATGAATCCAGTACTACCAGATATTATTAACAAGAAAGAAGAATATATGGTGGAAAAAGTACAAAATCATAGAAAACAAGGACACAGCACACAGTTTCTAGTACATTAGAAAGAATATGGAAATAAATATGATTAGTAGATCTCAGGAACAGGATTGCCACATGCTAAGAAGGCAATTGAAGACTACTGGACAAGAATTTTGAGTCAAAATCTATAAAAGAAAGAGATAAAATCTTAATTCAACATCTTAAGTTACACCAACATCAAGAACTCTATTCAAATGGCTCAACAATTCACTACTGCACCTACCTCCCCCAACCTATATGTTTCTCACACTATCAACAGCATGAACTTTATCATTACTCTAAACAACAAAAAGAAAAATTGGACAAGAAAATACCACAAGATTATTAGAGAGCTAGAAACTATTACTAACATTCAACTTTAACTCCAGAATATAATTCAATTAGCCAAAGTTACAAATATCCAATTAGCAGAAGTTAAAACTATAATATTACAAGCAAGTGAGATATACAAGATACAAACCAGAGGAGACATATTCAGTATATCAGAAGAATTATAGAACATTATCCAAGAAAAGATAGAGAAGCAATCACACCACATTCAAGTCTTATTAGCAGGTAAACTGGATTAATATAAAGAAAAATAAAACAAATGAGTAGAGAAACATATCAAAATTATTCAAAAAGCATATTAGGAAATATACCAAGAAGCACTACAACTAATGAACATTGACAAAGGGAAACAAAAAAAGATATTGTATAGAATAAAGAAGTATTGTCAGACTTATAAAGTTTGAACTTAAGTTTCTTTTAATTTTCATTTTATTTCTTTTAGTTTCTATTCTGGGAACTGGGGTTAGAGTTTAGTGTGACATAACTGTCACATGTCACATGTCATGGTCACAGTAACAGTCACAAGTCATGTGGTAGTAATGGAAAAATATAAAAGATTCTAAAAAGATGATGTCATATAGCATGTTTAACACATGTTGATCTTAAGGCAAACACATGGTTATTTAGAGTAGGCTAAAGTAGTAGTAGCACAGACTATGGGATTTTAGTATATAAGGTAAACAATTCTGTACCAAGTTCTCTATCAAGTTCTCTTGTGTTAATCCAATACAAGATTCCTCTTAGTGACCAACTCTAAGGTCTTTAAGTTGTAACAAGTATTCTGTACAAACCATACAACATATCATTGGAATCAAGCAAACAAGAAATACTAGAACTAACATTTATACAAGACAAAATAAGCAACCTGGAGAAAGTACTATGAATATTACAATCACTAACAAAAACTATTCCATTCTATCCATTACCACACTATAAGACTATATAACAAAATGAAGAAACAGATGAATAATATTGGAAAGAGATCACAGCTGAGTTTATTAAACAAAAACATAGCTCAGACACAAGTTGATGAGGATTTCTCCAATTGAAATATATTCAGATAGACCACTGTATGAATCTTTCTTCATAGCTCTAACATTACAAGGAGAACTTATCATAGGTCCAATAAAAAATTGATAACTTCATATATTGTTGGAGATTTAGTGTTTTTAGACTAGTTCATAGGAACATGAATGCTAAAAAGAAAGTATTGTTATGATCAATGCCTCATACTTTACAGAAGGTTGCCTTATAGACAATATGTATTGGGGTTGTTTCATTGTCTAACTCATTATAGGCTATGCCTTGCTTTATCCATGTGTATGATCAGTTGGTGCCTCATGCAGTAGTAGAGGCCTCATGATTTCTCTCATTGTTTCCTTATCTCTAACATATATATTTCTCATGGACAATAGGTATATATAGCTGTAGATACACTCTTGTATTCTTATGCTTTACCAATTGACCCATTCCTCATTCTTACTCAAGTTTTTGCCTAAGTTGCAACCTGAGCCAAGCTAAGGTTGTAACATGATCACTGCATCTCTTAGAGTTAAAATGCATTAAAATTGATCCTATATTCCTGAGCAAGACATCATGGGAGTTTAGCAGGAAAAAAGAATGTAATACTATAGTTAAGCAATAGCAAATGTATTTCCAAGCCTCAAAGTACAAGAGAAGAAACTTTCTTGAATTAATCAATGATCAATCATTAGCCTATTTGTCCAACACAGTCCAAGAGTAGTGTTTGACTAAAGCATTTTGGCTTATCAAATTTTATGTGCACTTGCATCACAAGACTAATCATGAACCATACTCTTATTGGTGAGTATAGGCTTAAATTCTTCCCTAAAGAATCCTTCACATGCATGAGTATCCTATTGAAACAAGAAGGCACATCTTATTTGATGTGCATGGTATAAAAAGTCTTGGAATTTGAAGAGGGAATCTCTCAAGTTCAATCCTGGAGCATTTTGTTTCCAGACATCAACCACTTCTCCAGTTGACCTGTGATGTAGTTGCGTGATGTGCAGTTTCAATCAACACCTCACACAGCTTCATCTACCCATATCATCCTGACAATAGCATGTTGTTAGAAAATTGTAGGAAGTAGCATAATTTTTACTCCTTCAGCGTAACGAATTCTACCACTGTACTCATAATCACCATCATGACTCCTATTGCATACTTCCTCGCATGCTAAAAATCATTTACCTTATAGTCTCGAACCGATGTTGATA
>Ga0157359_1000956_pt1 | contig 11324 bp, 7 predicted proteins | sample AttcapACBM3_FD_111482 | JGI IMG/M metagenome (GOLD analysis project Ga0157359, IMG submission 111482) | Fungus gardens microbial communities from leaf cutter ant in Botucatu, State of São Paulo, Brazil - Atta capiguara ACBM3 | ecosystem: Host-associated > Fungi > Mycelium > Unclassified ...
AAATGAGAAAGAAAATAAAAAGAAACAAAGTCTACTTTCTACGATCTTGATAATTATACTGATTTCTTAGTGCTTAGTTTGCTTTGAGATGTCAACTTGGAGTTTTACCCTCCTCTTTGTTTAGTAGTCTTGAATCACCTCTTTAGCATGTGGTAACTCTATTTTCACTATCTATTAATCATGTTCATTTCTATATTCTTTCTAATAAACTAAGAATTGTGTACTGCATTCTCATTTTCAATAGTTTCATACTTCTTCCACTTCATATTCTTCTTCTTTGTTGATAATGTCTGGTAGTGGTTTTGGTTCTATATGATGTCCTTTGAATTGGAGTTCTCTATATCATGTTAGTAGATCTTCATTGAACATATTATGAATTGCTTATCCTTCTGGTAACTCCAGCTGAAACACTTCTTGACCAATATCCTTCATGATTCTAAAAGGTCTATATCTTTTCTGGTCTAGCTTCTTGGAAGGTTATTTTGATTAAATATTCTCAGCCTTCAGCCACACATTATCTCTTTCCTTCAATACTACTTTCCAACTTTCTTATAGTCTCTCAAGAAAACTCTCCAACTTTGGTAATTCTATTTTCACTGTCAGGTTTCCTTTCTATAAATATCTTCCAAAGTTGAGTTTGAATGAAGTATAACCTATAGCTATATATCTCTTGTCATTGTACTTGTTATAACTTAAGTCCAAGGGTTAGAATAGAAGACTACTCTTGTATTGAGTAACACAAGAGAACTCAATAGAGTTCCTAAGTACAAGATGTCTATCTTATATAAAAACTACTGATGGTCCATGCTACACTCTTTTAGCTCTACCCTAATAACCATATGTTTGCCTTGAGGTCGACATGTTTTAACCATGCCATATAATATCATTATTTCTAGAACTTTCTATGTTGTTCCATTGCATCACATGAGTGTGTGATCTATGTGACTGTGACTGTGACCTGTAACATCACATTTTGTCTTCTTCACCTATGTTTAAATAAAAAAAAGAAATTCCAAATAAAATAAAGAAACCTAAAAGAAAATTAAAATAAAATAAAACCAAGTCTATTATTTACAACTCTGACAGTACTAGAATTCTGCTGCTAATAACCATTCAATCTGATCATCTTGTTGAGAATTAACATAATATTACAAGAACACTTCAACTTCTTAATTGATTCTTTCTGTTTGACTATTTGTCTAAGAATAATATATCATAGATAGTGTTCTTGTTCCTAATGCTTTACTGAGGTCTTTCATGAATCATAAGGCAAATTGAGGCCTTCTGTCACTAAGAACTTTTTATAGTAGTCTACTTATCTTGTTATGATACAGTAAAGGGAGAAGTGATAATATTCTTTATATATTCTTTAGGATTTTATATTAGATTTTACTTTGGATTTACTTTTATTTTATTGATAATGATAATGAAGAGGCATGTGACACTGTGGTCACATGACATGTCACATGGTGTAATGTCATAAAAGCCTAGAATGGACTAGAGTGGTCTAGAGTGGTCTAGATAGATAATGTCAAGGAGTATGTTAACTGCATTACTACCATATGGATAATACATGGACTTTAGGGTAGGGTAATTATTAAGTAGCATGGACCATGTGTAATTTATATAAATAGAGTAGCAATTTAGCAGAGACTCCTTGTTGAGTTCTCTTGTAATTCCCACTTGATATTCTACTAAGAGATTTATTGCTTTTGTTACTATTGGTCATTGTGACTAGTGGTTGCCACAACATATCTTCCATATTTCATTCCTGTAGATTTTGGCTATGTTCTCCAATGATACTGCTGTAGTTGTTGCTTTGAGTCTGATCATCTTAGTAAATATCTCCTACCATAGTTTGTTAGATATTTCCAATGGATAAGGTTCTTCTACTTTCTTTATATGTTGCACTTTATTTTGCTGGAATTTCTAGTATCATTGGATATATTTCTTGCTATTGTTTTTTATTCCTGGCTACCAATAGTTCCTCTTGATCAACTTGAGCATTCTTTGCTGCACTGGGTGTCATATATCTGCTAGTTCATAGTTGTCTTGTAGGATCTACTCTTATTTTTCCAGTTATTTAAAACATGTATCCTTTCTTCCATATAAACTACTCTATTGTTCTCTCATACTTGTCCTGCTTCTTTTTCTAATTCCTTTTGTACCTCCTGTTTCCTAGTGCTATTTCTTCAGATTTTATCTAATAATATAGTTTCTTCTACCACTTGGTTTCTTTGGAGTACTATCACTTTTACTTCTGTATTTGTTCTTATTCAGAGCTCTTCTTTAAGCATCTTAATGTTCTTGTTGTCATCTTTTGTGTTGTGATCAATACCTCATGGTTTACAGGTGGTTGCTTCATAGACAATATGTATTAAGGTTCTTCTTTATTATAACTCAACAATTAGCTATGCCATGTGTTAACAATGTGTAGGATCAGTTAGTGCCTCATGTAATAGTAAAAGCTTTCTCATGTTTCCTGAATCATTTCCTTATTCCTAATGTATATATTCCTCATAGTCTTTAGGTATATATAGCTGTAAACACTATTCTGGATCCTTGTGCTTTACAAATTGATTATATCCCTTATTCCTCTTAAGTCTTTGCCTAAGTTGCAACCTAATCCAATTAAAAGGTCATAATATTTTGTGTTCACCTGACCTTTGCTAAATAAAATATCTACTCTTATATTTGTTTTTTCTAGAATGTGTCATAGAATAAAGTTGTAATCCTGTAGTTTCAAATACCATCTTACTCACTATCTATTGAGTTTGTGTAGTTCTCAGAAATACTTGAGGTTTTCATGGTCTGTCCAGACTTTGAACTTTTCTATGGTATCTAATAGATATTGTCTCCATTTTGTTAAAGCTTCTACTGTAGCTAGTAGTTTCTTGTTATAGATCTTGTAGTTTCTTTTAGTTGCTTATATTGTCCTTGATAAAAATGCAATTGGTTTCCATTTTTCTCTCTGTTCCTGAGATAAGACTTCTCCAATTGCATATCCTGAAGTATTGGTTTCTACTCTAAATTTTTCTTTTCTCTTTGGTAGAGTGAGTACTGGTTGACTTGTGATTTTGTTCTTCAATTCTTCAGATGCTCTTTGGTATTCTTTTTCTCATTTCCATTCCTTCTTTTCTTTGAGTTTATTGAGAGGTTTCATTATATGACTGAAGTTCTTGATAAAGCATCAGTAGAAATTTGCAAACTCCAAGAAGCTTTCCACTTCTTTTATCTTAGTAGGAGTTTTTTATTCTTTGACAGTCTTGACTTTGTTATCTTCCATTTGTACTTCTCTTCCAACTACTACCTCTAGAATAGGCATTTTCTTAGCATTGAAGTCACAATTTGACTGTTTAAAACACAGATTGTGTTTTTCCACTATCTTTAAAAACTGTATGGTCCTTTTTTTGAGTTCTTTTCTTGTCTCAGTAGATATAAAAAATATTCCTAGTAAATTGCATAATCCAAAATATATTACTTTTGGTTTGAATATGTTATATGCCAAGTCTACTCATCTGGAATATACATTTCCATAATGATACTGCTCCCTCAATGTCTATTATACAATCCTGTCTTCCATGATGGCCATCCTTGTCACAACATGTCCTTGTGGTGGTAATGTAACAATTCAAATATTTTGTCTTTCATGATAGAGATACTTCTATTCAACTCAGTCTTCCATAGCAGAGTTCTCCTTACTCCTGTCAGTACCTCACCACTGAAACCCTCACTTGGGATGATAGGGACTATATCACTGAAACTCTAAGCATATCCTATATTTTTTATTTGTATATAAGACTAGTAGTTACACTATAATATGCTAGTTTGATAATTAACAAAGATTGAACTCAATCTCCAGTGTTCAACAGCAACACATCAATTAGCACTTACTCCCATATCAGACTTCTTCTATTTATCTGAAGTTGTGACTATACAGCAGATAGATAGCACAGCATATAAGCTGAAGCCAAGATTGTTCCACAAGTTCATATCACCAAGCACAGAGTTTATACACTCTATGCATCTTCAAGCCAACCCTATGGACTTTTATCTCCTAGTATGAACCATGCCTAACAGAATAGTTTCTTGTTGATTAAAAATACAACTTTCCATTTATTCTCTCCTTAATTTGTATGTTGTTATATTCTCAGATAAGATCCAATTCATTAAAATATTTAACATCCTTGAGCTTATCAATTACTTTTCTAATCAAGGGTAATGATATTTTGTTTTTTATTGTATGCTAGTTCAATTTCTAGTAGTCTTATACTAGTCATAGAGATCCATTCTTCTTTGGAATATAAAAACATAATACTATATATTGTGAACTTGATTTTATAATGAGTTCTGCCTTAAACTGTTCTTCCAACTATTCATTTAGTACTTATTCTATTTGACTATCATTGTATAGGCCTTAGCATTTATTCCCTTTGGTGTATCTTTTATTAGATTAATTTCATGGTCTCATTCTCTTTGTTCTGGTAATTTTTCAAATTTCTTCTTATTGAACAAATGTGTAAATGGTCAAATGTACTCCAGTAAATCTTCTAGATTTGTTGGATCTAGTTTCTTGCCAATTTCCTGTTTATTTTATCTGTGTCTTCTATTAGTTGTAGTTTCTATGTTCTTAATATAAATAAAATGTCTTGGTGTTACATCTTATATTCTCTTGGGTATCTTGTAAACTATATTGTTTTTATATTCCAATTTACTTCTAGGTTGTGTTTAACCAACCAGTTGTATCCCAAAAATATATCTGTGTTATTTAAATCTATAACTGCTATATCAATTCTTTCTGTATGTCTGTTGATTTCTCATTTCAGTAGTACAAATCTTGTTACTTCTTCATTCTTAGTTCTATCTGTATTAAAAACCTCAAATGATCTGTTTAATAGTTCCATTTTTATCTATTCTTCCTTCACTAGTTGTTTATCAATTTCAGTATGAATGCATCTAGAATCAACTAGTATCTTTAACCATAGTTCCTTTCTATTTGATGTTTTGACATTTGTTCATATGTTAAGCTTCCTTTTTTCATTGTCTTGTTAATGAGAAATAATATATCAATTTAGAGATTTACTATGTGCAGAAGTTTATCATACTATGCCTACTCCAAACCTCTGACAAAACCCTCTTGTTTGTTATTGTCTTTGTCATCTAAGTCCTTCTGTATACTTCTGTTTTTCATCTTCTGTCCTATTCTATAGTCTTTTGCTAGATGTCCCACTTTGTCATATTTGTAATATTTTCTAGTCTCCTTCTCTTTCTTTCTTCTTCTTCTATTTGATCTATCTTCTTTTGCACATATATTTTTGTAACACCCCTTCTAAGTTGGACTAATACTGCTGTTATTTTGTCATCAGTTGCTGTAACTCTATTACTCTTGAGGAATAAATAGATTCTTCTTCACCAGCCTTCAAATTTCATCTGGTCTCTATTAAATTACCCTGGTTCTGGGACTATACTCTTTAGTGTCACTGCCTGTACTATCACTGCTGATGCTAATACTACCAGCATGTTTTCTACTGGTATTTCTAGTTCAATAGTTTTGTTTTCATCTCAAGTATATTTTTTAGTAATATTCAATGATCCAAGTATTTCTTTGAGTGTCTCAATATCTGTTTTCTGATAATGTGAATTCATCTTGTTTCACTGTAAATTCTACCACAATAATTAGTTTCTATTCTTTGTTCTGCCTGTGATATCTCTTGCTACAATCACAAAGTAGTTTTGATAGTTCTTCAATGGCTTAACTGTTATGAAGTTCCAGTGGCCTAACCACTATACACTTTTCTTTTACAAGATAAGCCTGATAATGCTTTACCAAATGTTACAATCTTAAGTTTGGCTTAGATTGTAACTTAGGCAAAGACTTGAGTAAGAGTAGAAAATGAGTTAATTGGTAAAGCATAAAGATACAGAATAATATCTACAGCTATATATATCCAATGACTATGAATAATACATAAGACATCTTTAAAAAGAAAATGAGAAGAACATGATGAAACCTCTTCTACTACATGAGGCACTGACTGATAGAATATGAAGAAACAACAAGATGCAGTAAATAGTGAGTTAGAAATGAAATGAACCCTAGTACATGTTTGTCCATGAAGCAAGTATCTGTAGAACATAAGATAGTAAATGTAACATTTGCTCTCTTAAAGACTAGTTTCTTGGCTAGTCAATCAATATTGATATCCTATACTAAATCTTTTTCTGTGTACTTGATGGCCCTTTTTCACTTTTTATCTGTCTTTTTCTTCATCACTTTGTTCATTTTCTTCAGTACTCTTTTAACTTCCTTCACTGTTTTTCTTATCTTTGATATCAACTCATTTACTTCTAGAACTCTCTCTGTTGATTTCTCTCTCTCTCTATAGATGTTTGGGTGTCTTCCTAGATTTACAAAGAATGGGAACTTTCCTATACTTAAATATTGCCTATTATTATGAGTAAATTCAGCTACAGGAAGCTATTTAGCTTAGTTATCTTGTTAATAGCTAATGTGTAATTAGAGGTATTGTTCTATTTCCTGGTTAACTCTCTTTGTTTGACCATCTATTTGGAGGTGATAGACTGTCAAGGGATTTTGTTTGATCTCTAACTAGTTGCAAAGTTTCTTCATGAAGTTTGAGACAAACTGGAATTCTCTATTACTTATAGCTTTTTGGAAGAGTCCAGTGTTTTTGAATACTTGTTCCTATATATACATAAACAATAACCTTTCCTATGTTTATAAGTTCTCATAACATAGAATCCATTATCAACTAAAAGGTTATTAGTGAGTTGCATGATCCAAAGTATATCACTAGGAGTTCAAATGATTCTCTATTTGTTCAGAAAGCTGCCTTCCATTCATTACACTCTCTGATTCTCATATTATTGTACTCCCATCAAATATTGAGTTTGGTAAAGTAGTTAGCTCCTTTCATTTTATCAACCAATTTCTGAATTAGAGATAAAGGGTATTTGTTAGGTACTATATATAGAGATTTTAAAGATTGGATTCTTTCTATTTTCAGATTTTTTTTAAAAAACTTATTGAGTTTTTGCTGTTTCTTCACTAATAAGAAATAAGCTTTGTAGTCTCTTAGTGAGACTTCTGGAATGATTTCTATGGCATAATCCCAAGGTTTTTGTGGTAGGAGATCATCAAATATTCTTTGTTAAAAATAGTGTTATAGTATTTTTAATACTCTCTAAGAGAATATTTGAACTTTGTTTCTTCTTATTGCTCTTTGTCCATATTATCAATGATATTTTGTCTTATTACTTTCTATTCTCATCTGATTGCCTTTTCTTCTAGATTCACAAACAGTATTCTATCTAGCCCATTATCAAAAGTTTATTCTATCTCCTCTAGTTCTTCTCTCCAATGTATTCTTCTACAATAGGTATAACATTTTACTAGCAATAACATGAGTTTGCTCCAGTTAATAATGTAGTTATGCTTCTGAAGCTAGTTATATTCTAGGAATAAATTTGTCTTTCTTAGTGGTTTCCAATATCAAGTCCTATTTCAACAAAGTCAGTGATTATTCCTGCTTTGTTCTAGATACTATCTATATTGTAGTATATGATAGGGCTTTTATATTTCTGGGTATTGATTTTTCTTTTTTTGACAAATATTTGGCTAATACAGAAGTTTGTGCATTCTGAGTTAGCTAGAGCTGTTATGTTAAATTGTTCTGTTGTGTTCATAGTTAAGAATAAAGCTTTGATGTTTAGCTATCAGCTTCTTGTTTCCATGGTCTTGAGAGCCAAGATCACTTCTCTGTCTGTAAGTTAGTTTAGTTCCTAGATTCTTGCTATCAAATACTTCTTTCTGTGTGATTAGTGAGTCCAAGTCCTCAGGATCCCTACTAATTTTTCCTTGCTCTCTTTCCTAATTCTTTTTGCTATCTATTCTGCTAAGTAACCTTTAATCCTTTCAAACTTTTTTGCCCCTAAGTAGATCAAGCCTTTATTATGAATAAACTTGTTAATGTACAGCTTTGAGTCTTTGATCATTGTCAATAAGTGTGTATCTTTCTTTAGTAGTTTATAAAGTCTTTCTTTTGTTACTCTGGGAAAATTGAATCAACCTTTTCTAAAGTGGATTTAGATTTTCTTTCTATAAAAACTTCTTTAAAACCAATTATGGTTCTTGCTTTCTGTTTGTTCTTTGGTTTTAGTCCTGTTGTAGCCAGTCTTTTCTGTTTCTTATTCTGTGACTTCTAATATGCTCTGATAATCTGGATTGGAATCATAGTAGTAGTAGAGTTGATTAAGATAGGATATTGACATATGTGGTATTAGAAGGATTTGTTAGTCTCAGTCTTATGTTATAAAGCTTTTACAGATTAGTGGTTGGAAAAATGAGATTTATTAGTAGCTAGACTGAAACTAATGATTTATTTACTACTCTAAGTCTTATATAACTCATGATGTGACAAATACTCCCCTACTCATGCTGATAGAATCATAACAACTCATTAATAACTCTATGGATCTCTATCCCAACATCCAAGAATTATCTAGATCTAGAGTAACTTACTTACAGTTTCTATTTCTGGATAACTATCTTAGACAGTATACTTAGTGTATAAGTTGGTAGTTATACTGTAAAGCCTTATTCTGAAAATTAACCAAAACTAGTACTATCTTCTAATGTTAGCAACAACACACCTTTCTATTTTCAAGTAGACTTATTTACCAGATATTCTAAGTATCTCTTTCAAAATATACAACCAGTACAATGAGTAAAAGTATAGCACATAAGCTGAAGCTAAAAGTTTTTCTAATATCTACATTCCATGTATTTGTTATAACTTAAGTCCTTAAGTAAAGATAAATGACAAATTTTGTATTAAGTAATACAAAAGAACTCAATAGAGTTCCATATACTAGATAGTCTATCTTATATATTATAGACCATAGTCTGTGTGTACACTTTGTATTATATGATTGTGTGACCTATAACTGTAAAAGGTGTCATGCTTCTGTAATGTGTGATATTTTTTTATATAATCAATTTATTACATAGAGTATGAGGATAGGCTATGATAGCTACTTTGTAACTACATATATAGGACTAAATACATGAAAAACAAGATGAAAATGAAAATGAAAATGAAAAAAGGAGAATAGAAAATGGAAACAAATAAAGATAAACTATCTAAGAAATTACCTAATATCTTGTTGAAATGCAAATTCTCTAAAGTTGAAAACAAGAAAAGCTGTGAAACTAGCTATTAACTCCTTATTAGAATTCTAGTATTTGTTGTGTCTTCTATACTAATGAAGAATATAATTTCTTAACTCAATTGGAAAAACACTGCATAGGCACTCAAAAGATTCCTTTGGAAAAAACTGTAAGTGATATTCTTCTATAGGAACATGGTTTGTAATAGTTCTTGTAGCCCTAGTATATAGAATATTTAAGTAGCTGAAGTGCTTAAGCTAAGCTCTTTCTTTCATATAGGTTAGAGTAATGGAGAGTCCTTTCTCATCAAGGAGATTGAAAAAATTCCAGCCTTTAATGTTATAAACTTAAGACCTTAGAGTTGGTCAAAAGAGTGAACCTTGTATTGGGTTAACATAAGAGAACTTGATAAAGAACTCTGTACAGAATAGTTTACCTTATATACTAAAACCTCAAAGTCTATGCTAACTACTTCTAGCCTACCTTAAATAGCCATGTGTTTTTATCTTAAGGTTAATGTGTGTTGTACACATTGTATGATATCATCCTTCCAGAACCTTCTACATTCTTTTATGTGTCTCATAACTTGTGACTATTACTATGACCATGCCATCTGATGTGACAGCATGATCTTGTGACTCTGATCCTAACTCTAGTCCTAAAAATAGATTAAAAGGAAAATAAATTGAAAAGGAAATAGAAATGAGAAAGAAAATAAGAAAAAGTTAAGTCTACTACTTTCAGTTTTGACATTTGAGGTCTAAAGTCTGAAAAGTCATTTGCTATATATGAATGATGTTGTTGCACTCTTCTTTTTTACTATAGTTCTATGAGTTCTTATATGAGAATTGGGGTACAAACTTGTGTTGCTTTGTTTCTTTGTCAATAGTGACATAAGGTGGTCACAATAACTTATTAAAGCACTCCCAAGATTTGACAGTGTTGCTTAGGTCTCTATTAAAGAAATTCTAAGGCTTTGGACCACTTTTATTGATTGGATTTGGAAAGGATGTGCTAATGAGTCAAATATTTGATAGGCTTGAGTAATACTACATCTTATGGAAAAGAGTTCAGCTTCAGTGGTAGTGATATTAATAATATGGTGAACTTTCTTGGATAGATTTCTGCAGTTGGAAATAATATGCAAGACAGAACTAGTGATGTTGTTTTTAATACTGGCATTGGCAATAACCATAGTAGAATAGAAGTTGGAGGATGAGTCATGAATAATAAAATCCAATGCTTGGAAATGTTTATGCAGGCTAGTGGGTTTTTTTCTATTAGCTATATGAAAAGAGTGTTACAAACTTCATTCAGCTTGTATCTTCACAACCAGTGGACTGATTTTCACAAACTAAGTTATGCTGGAAAGCCCCAAATGAGGGCTATCTGCACATATGTAGTGTTATAGCAACCACTTGCCAGAACAGCACTTGTGATATGCTAACTTCAGCAAAGCTCTCAGTAGGCTATCTAGTAGTGGAGATTACAAAAGAACACAACAAGGAGCCCTCACTACATTGCTACCCTATTTATATAAGTTACAGATGATCCATGCTACAACAATGTGTCTATCTCATATCTATTCCATAGTGACTATGCAAGAGTGTGCATCCTGCCTTAACATCCATATGTCCTATATGTTGTAGCAATGTGGTGTACATGCTCCCTGACATCATTGTCTAGGCTCTTCTAGCCTCGTAGACCCTTCTAGACCACTCTAGTCCTATGACATTATCTTACATGACTTCCAGATTACATGCTCTTTTTCCATTGTAGACTAATAATAATACTATTGTCCTATTTCTATCCTAACCCTAACCCTACCTGAAGTCTGTCCACATACTCGTCTTATAACATATAGGATGTATAAAAGCAACAACAAATGACTGAGATATCAGGCTATTAGTAGCTGTAAGAGCTTCATCTGATAATATCTCATGAATGGCTGAACAGATTTGCACAATTGAACTTGTGTTGGAAAGTGCTCATCAATCCATTTACAACAATATATGATGCATCTCAAAGCAATAAGTATTGGTAGAGATACGAGCATATCAATATAGTAACATAATTAGTTACCTTCTAAAATTAGCCTGACAGCTGCTATGACAGATGACAGCTCCCATCAGGT
>Ga0157359_1000957_pt1 | contig 11323 bp, 11 predicted proteins | sample AttcapACBM3_FD_111482 | JGI IMG/M metagenome (GOLD analysis project Ga0157359, IMG submission 111482) | Fungus gardens microbial communities from leaf cutter ant in Botucatu, State of São Paulo, Brazil - Atta capiguara ACBM3 | ecosystem: Host-associated > Fungi > Mycelium > Unclassified ...
AAAAACTATGAGAGAATTGTCCATAGTATACAAAGCAACTGAGTCATACAATATAAGAATGAAGTAAGGATATAGCACCTACTACATAAGATACTGACTGAGACTATTGCAGCACAGCCAATCATGTTGTTATTACTCTTGATCCTAGTCCTTATTATATTCAGGAGACATTAATTGTAACAATACCCTCTTTTCAGCATTTATGTCCCCATAAATCATACCAACATCTCGAGTTCTCCTACCATGTATGTTGCTACTATTTTCTTGTTAGGACCAATGACTACTTGTTCTCTATTATCAATAGCAATGAAATACAGTTTATGTGGGGGTCCTCCTTGATACATGGTTATAAGATAACTATTTCATGACATTTTAGTGTTATGTTTGTTCTCAACCAATGCTGTTGCTACTTCCTTCCAGAATTCTTGATTTTGTTTGTCTCTGGATTTGAGTGATTGATAGTGTGGAGGTGGTCAAAATATCCTTGTCTGTGTAGGAGAACAAATGAATTTCATGTACTTGAGCAGGTTGTCAACTTTATCATCTATAAAGCTTAATTTTGTTGATGATAAGGAAGATACCTCATATGGCTTGATTAGGATGACCTCTTTGTCTTTTACTTGTCCTTGATTTGTATTCTTCATTTGATCTCTATTCTTGTATAGCTCCCGTATTTCCTTAATGTTATCATCCACATATTGATTTCCTTGTCCACTATATACATCTAATTCATCAGCCAGCATGCATTGAACTTGATATGCATGATCCTCCATGTTACTTTGAATTAGATATTGTAGGTCTTCTGATATTTCTAGGATGTTCATTGCATTTGTGGTCTGATTGTTAATGCTTGTTTTCAAAATTGTCCCCCCTACTTCTATGATTGTTGTATTTGCTTCTTTCACTATCTTTATCATATTCTGTACTTGTTTTCTGTACATATATCATCCTTGCCAATTCTTTCAATGTTTTGTGATATAGTCTGGTCCAGTTATCTCATCCTTTCTTGAATGCTTTGACTTCATTCATATTGTTCAATTTCCTGGTAATATATGGGTTTAGAGAATTAGAAGCAGTCATGTAGTTGTTGTTTGTAATTTGGGAAGACATTTGTTTTTAAAGTTCAAGTGATATTTTGAACTGTCAAAATGGGATTTACCCCCCCTCTTTATAGATTTCAACTCAAACACCTTGTCCAATAGTTTTAAATCACTTTTTTAGCATGAGGCAATTCTGATTCCATGATTCATTAATCATGCTTATCCCTATAATCTTTCCAATGTACCAAGTATTGTGTTCTTCTGCCTTGTTTCCTATACTTCTATACTTCTTCAACTTCATATTCTTCTTTCTCATTAATAATTGTTGGTAATGGTGTTAGTTCCACATGTTGTCCTTTGAATTATGGCTTGTTGCATCTTGTCAGCAAGTCTTCATTAAACACATTGTGTATTATCTATCCTTCTAGAAGTTCCAGCTGAAATGCTCCTAAGCCAATGTCCTTCAAGATTCTAAAAGGCCTATATCTCTTTTGGTCTAGCTTCTTTGATGGTCTTTTCAAATGGATATTCTTGTTTTCCAACCACAAATTGTCTCCAACCTTCAATCCTTGAGGATTCCTTTGTTTATTATCAAACTACTTCTTCATTGTTTCTTATACTACTTCCATAAACTTCTTAGCTTCTTCCTACCTTCTTTGTAGGCCTATGAGGAATTCTTTTAATCTTGAAAACTCCATTTGTACTATGAGGTTACCTTTCCATAGATGTTTTCCAAAATTAAGTTCAAAAGGTGTCCTGCTTATTGCTGTATGTCTTTTGTCATTATACTGGAATTCTGTAGTAGCTAGTCATTCTGTCCAATTATCTTGTTAGTAGTTGATGTAATATCATAGGAATGTTCCTACTTCTTGATTAATTCTCTCTGTTTGTCTGTCAGTCTGAGGATAATACACTGTTGACAATTGTCTTGTAATTCCTAGTGCTTTCAGAAGTTCTTCCATGAATTTTGATGTAAACTATGGTCCTCTATCACTGAGTATTTTCCTTGGAATTCCATGAAGCTTCCATATTTGTCTCAGTAAATCTTTGCCATGCCTTCTGAGGAGATGTTGGTCATTGTTGCCTTTAGTCTAATCATCTTTGTAAATCTGTCCACTATTACCATAATAGTGTCCATTCCATTTGACTTGGGTAATGGTCCAATAACATTGATATTAATTTCTTGCCATGGACCTTATGGTATATCAAGTGGGTGTAATTCTTCCGATTTCTTCTGATGTTGGACTTTGTTTTGTTGACACTTGAAGCATTCTTAAACATATTTTTTGACATCTTCTTTGAGTCCTGGCCACTAGTAGTTTCTTTTGACCAATTCTATCATTCTTTGTTGTCCTAGGTGGCCCACATTTACAGAATCATGATTTTCCTATAGAATTCATTTCTTAAGTTTCTGGTTATTTGGGATATATATCTGTCCTTCAATATAAGCTATTCTGTCTTGTTCCCATGCTAGTCCATTTTCTTTCTTCAATGTTTGCTGCACTTCTTGTTCTTTGGTATTGTTTTTTTGTATCTCCTTTAGTAAGTCTAGGTTATCTGTCATCTTGTTTCTTTTTATCATTGTTACCTCTGCCATAATTCTTTTTGTCCATAATTCTTCCTTGAGTATCTGCACATCTTTGTTGTCATTTTGCATATTTACTTGATCCTTTCTTGATAGAATATCTGCCTTAGTGTTCATTTTCTCCAGTATATGTCATAGAATGAAATCGTAGTCTTGTAACTTCAGATACCATATAGCTTGTTGTCCATTTAGCTTGTGAGGTTCCCTGAAATATTTCAGGTTCTCATAGTCTGTCAAAATTTCAAATGGTTCCATTGTGTCCAACAGATATTGTTATCATTTTGCCAAAGCTTTCACAATTACCAGTAGTTCTTTGTTGTAAATTTCATAATTTCTTTCCGCTAGTTGCATTGTCCTAGATAATAATGCTATTGGTTTCCATTTTCTCTCTTCTTCTTGGAATAGTACTCCTCCAATAGCATGTCCTGAAGTGTCCATTTTAACCCTAAATTTTCCTTCTCTCTTCAGAAGAGAGAGTACTGGTTGACTTGTTATCTTCTTCTTGAGTTTTTCAAAGGTTTTGTCATATTCTTCATTCCATATCCATTCCTTTTAGGTCATTCAATGGTCTTGCTGTATGACTGAAGTTCTGAATGAACCTCTGATAAAAGTTTGCAAATCCCAAGAAGCTTTCTACTTCTTTGATTTTTGTTGATGCTTTCCATTCTTTGACTGCTTTGACTTTGTCTTGCTCCATTTGTACTTGTCCCTTGCCAACTACTACTCCCAGTATTAGAATTTCTTCCATATTGAAGTTGCATTTTGATTGTTTGAAATACAGGTTGTGTTTTTCTGCAATTTCCAAAAATTGAATGGTCCTTTCTTTGAGTTCCTTCATCATCTTGGCTAGTATAACAAAGTTATTCATATAGTTTGCCAACACTCCTTCATAGAGTAACTCTCAGAAAATGTTGTTCATCATCCTTTAAAATGTTTCTAGCAAGTTGCACAGTTCAAAGTACATGACCTGTGGTTCAAATAAACCCTTGTTTATCAGGAAAGCTACTTTCCATTTATTGCCTTCTTTTATTTGCACATTGTTATATCTTCAAATAAGATTGAGTTTGTTAAAGTACTTTGCTTCCTTTAGTTTGTCAATAACTTCTTCTATCAATGGGAGTGGCATCTTGTCTTTGATGGTAACTTGATTGAGCTTCCTATAGTCTTAAACCAGCCATAGTGAACCATCCTTCTTTGGGATATGAAAACATGGGGCTACATATCTTGATTTTGATAGTAGAATCAATCCAGCTTTTAGTTGTTTATCTAACTACTGGTTGAGAGCTTCTTCTTCTTTTAATGTCATAGTGTAGACCTTTGCATTTAATTCTTTGGGTGCTTCTTCCATCATGTTTATCTCATGATCCCATTCTCATTGTTCTGGTAATTTTTCAAATTTCTTCTTATTGAATAAATAAGTAAATGGTTGAATATATTCCAGTAAGTCTTCTGGGTTTATTTCATCTGGTTCTTTCCCAATTTCACCATTGTCCTGTTCCTTAGTTTCTGTTACCTGTGCCCTTCTGGTTTTGAACTTGATATCTTGATGTTTTATATTGCAGCTTCCTAGATATCTTGTGAACTTTATTATCCCATTCTTCCAATTGAATTCTGGATTGTGCTTAACCAACCAGTCATGACCCAAAAACATGTCTGTTCTATTCAAATCTGTTACCATAGCTTCCAGCTATTCTTTGTGTTCATTGATTTCTATCTTCAGAGGTGCCACACTAGTTATCTCTCTATTCTTTGTCCATCTGCATTGAAAACTTCAAATGAGAAGTTTATCCATTTGGTCTGTATCTGTTTTTCTTTGACCAGTTGCTCATCAATTCCTGTATGTGTGTATCTGGAGTCCACCAGTGCCTTGACCTTAAGGTTCTTGCCATTCTCTGTTTTTATGTTTGCTCACACATTCAATTTTCTTTCCATATTACTCTGTCTATTTGGAATAACATATTTATTCTGAGTATTTCCAGGGGAGATCTCTTGTACCATGCCTACTTGAGATCTTCTCTAAAACCCTGCTTCTTATCTTCTTCTTCTTCATCCTCTGATTTCTCTTGTATCTTTTGTTTCTTCTTAATCCTCTGATTCCTCTTGTATCTTTCATTTCTTCATCAACTGCTTCTATTTACAGTCCTTTGCTATATATTTCTTTTTGTTGTATTTGAAACACTTCCTGGTTTCTTTCTCTTTTTTCTTCCAGCATTCTTTGGCTATATAGCCATACTTGTTGCAATTGAAGTACTTAGGCTTCCCATTCTTAAAGCTGTTGTTACTCTTTCCAATGTCTATGGGCTGTCCTTGCCCTTCATAGGATATTCCTATTCCTGTTTTGTAGTTATTTTATTCTTTTGTGAACTCGTATCCTTGTCTGACTAAGGTGATTGCTACCTTCCACTTCTTGAGTAACTCTAGTACTGCAATGGGCAGGTATTCCAATATTATCTTGATGATATTCTATCATATGTTCTTTTTCAATAGGAATATTGTGTATAGCTTATCTATATCTGCTTTTATAGCTAAAGTATCAAACTCTATTATGAAGTCTGCTGTATTCTGTTTCTCTTGTTTAAAGGTTTTAATCTTCCATTCAGCATCTGCTGCCTTTGTCTTGTTACTGAATGTTGTCTTGATTTCTTTAATGAATTTCTCCCGATTCTGGGTTTCCAATTCTTTGTCTAGCTTGTTAAGCTTCTTCTATGTATATATACTTGTTGCATCTTCTCTAAGGCATGCCAGGATTGCTATGATTCTATTGTCGGTCTCTATAACTCTGTTGCTTTTGAGGAATAATCTCATTCCCCTCTACCAGTCTTTGAATTTTGTTTTGTCCCCATCAAACCATTCTGGATCTGGAACCATATTCTTAGACATAACAGCCTGTTTATTTATGTTTGTTGTCACTGGTGCTGGTACTACAGACATTGCTTCATCTAATTGTTCTGTTGTTTTGTTCAAGGTTTTGTTTGTGATCTATAAAGATCCTAATTGTTCCAACAGTGCCTCTATGTCATCTATTCTTTTAGAACTCATCCTGGTTCTTCTTTTGTGGTTTTTACCACATGTGTTTCATTTGTCATCTGGCAGTAACTTTGCTTAGTTTTGTCTGTAGAACATTCTACTATACCTCTCTTGCAAGGTGAGCTCACTGACACTTTACCAAATATTACAACCTTAGCTAGAAGCTTAGATTGCACTTAGACAAAGACTTGAGATTAAGAAAGGGAAAGATGTCAATTGGTAAAGCATAAAGAATACAACAGTATCTTTACACTATATATACATAAAAACTATGAGAGAATTGTCCATAGTATACAAAGCAACTGAGTCATACAACATAAGAATGAAGCAAGGATATAGCACCTACTATATGAGGTGCTGACTGAGTCTATTGCAGTGTAGCCAATCATATTGTCATTACCCTTGACCCTATTCCTTATTACATCCAGGAGGCATCAATTGTAACAGATACCAATTTATACTCATCTTTCCAGTCTTTCCTAGACTACTAGAACTCTTCAAAACTTTTCTGAAAGTAATAACAAGTATTAATGATGCTTACTCAATAAAATAGAAGTTAAAACTGCTATTGAGTGAGGAAATTTGGATAGAGGTCTTCTTCTTATTTCTTTCCACTCATGGCTTATGTATTAGTCTAAAAATATAGAGAATATAACTAGAAAATGGAGACCAAAACTATAGTGAAGATTTCTGAGATTTTGTAAGCATATAGCTATTTCTCCATTTGCAACCCAACAACAAACTAATGATTATTTCCTGTTTGTAAGTATCTATTCCATTCCTTTTTTGCCATTTCTCTAGGCTGTTGCTACCCACATATCCATTCTAGATTCTGTTAGCTTCTGATTCAGTATATTCCTGCCATCCTCTACTATCTGAATTGTTCTTGCAAGTGCTCATACTTTATAGCTAGTCTTTCATGAGAATAGTTTCCCAAGATCTAGCTTGATTAACAGCTACCATACCATCTCTCAAGTATATATTCACTTAAGAGAGCCTGAAACATCATTTAGAAGTATAAAGTCTTCTCACTAATGTCTTTAAAGAGGTCTTACATACTTAAAAACCCTATAAGAGTATGTTCTTTCATGAAGAAGCATTTTTCAGTATAATACCACCTATTTGATTGATCATCAAACAACTTCATTTTGAAAATAATATTATTACCTATCCATTTTATATTTGGTGTAAGTATAGCTCAGGACTTCTATATTATCTCACTTCACTCTTCCTGCTGTCTGGTTTTTGAATATAATTGGCCTACCTGACACAATCTATTGATTGACTGGACATCTAGGTTTATTTCTTTCTGTCCACTTTTGTAGAAGAATCTTGCATTTGTTTATATTGCAGCCAACTCTCTATTGGTATCTCAACTGTCTTACAGCATCCTACTATCTTTACCAGCCTAAGAGATACTTACACCCACCAATTTTGGGACTTCTGAGTCTACTTCTGAGATTTCCAGATCTTAATTTAAGCAACCTCATATCACTATCATTAGTATCCTGGCTTTTATCTATCTGCTAGACTTAACAAATTTCTACCTATCCCTTTGTTTAACAGCTTCTATAGCAAGATCAGTACAAACTTTGGATAATCCAACAAATTTATCCACCATACCATCTGAATATTATGAATTCACAGATATATTTAGGAAAGTAAAGGCCAAAGTTCTTACTCTCTATTGCTTTTACAATCTCTAGATCAGTCTTGAAGAAGGTACCAAACTTGCAGTTAGCATTATCTACAATCTGTCTTCTGCTGAACAGAAGGCCCTTAAGAAATTCATCTGGTCTACTTTATCTTTCTATGGAGTATTCATACTTTTTGTCAAAAATAAAGATAGATTACTTCATCTCTATGTTGACTTCTATAATCTCAACTATATTACAAAAAAGGATTGATACCTACTTCCACTATTTCCTAATCTTCTCGAATCCCCTTGTAAAGCTCAAATTTATACTATAATAGATCTTCATCACACTTACCACTTAGTTTGTATTGCTAAATATAACAAATCAAAAACCATATTCAATATCTGTTACAGATCATTCAAATAGTCTATCATACTTTTTGGTCTCACCAATGCTTCTACCATCTTACAGTACTTTATGAATGACATCTTCTCTGATCTTTTCAATATCTGTGTGGTAATCTATCCTAATGATATTCAGATCTATTCCAATGACATGGTTAATTATATAAAGTATATCAAAGAAGTTTTCTGTCATCTATAGAAAGCTGAACTTTATATAAAAGCTGAGAAATATGAATTTCATTCTGAGTTAGTAGAATATCTTGGATATATCCTTTTCCCTTTTGGGCTCACTATGATCAATAACAAAATCAAAATCATCCAAGACTGGTCCAAGCCAAGAAAAGTCAAAGATATTCAGTTCTTCCTTAGATTTGCCAACTTTTATTGTGGATTTATTTACAGATATTTGGATATTATCATTCTGCTTACCTGTCTCATCCAGAAGAATGTTCTCTGGAATTTTGACAACTCCTGCCACAACGCTTTTGACATTCTGAAAAAGAGATTTACTTTTGTCTTATTCTTTTACACTAGATTCCCAATGCTCAACTTATTATAGAGATAGATACTTCTAACTATACTCTCACTACTATTCTGTTTATTATGACCCTATATAATTGTTAGATGCAATTTACACTTGCTGATTTTATCTGCAATAGTAGCATGGAAAATAGAAACAGAAAAGAACTTAGATGAGAACAGGCTTTGGAATGGGATTAGGAGGAGTACTACACAGATGGATCAATCTTGGCTTTAACAAATGATGTTATTTATAGCCTATATATCATGTAGTTTGAATTTCAGATAATAAGGATTTGAATATATATATGTAAGTATGGCACAGTTTAAGTTGATAATCAGACTAAGGAAAATGGTACATAATAAACTATGTTCTTAAATATGAAACTGATAACCTATTAATAATCTATTGCTATGTATACTCTGGGTTATCAAACACTATGGGGAATGTCATTCAGAACTCTATAGAATTGATGAGGGGTACAGGATCTAGTTCTTGGTTTAATAGGTGATTGGAATGGAGTGTGATCCATACTGGAAGAGTGGAAAATATGTGGATGACATATGGTATGTAACAGTATCTTCTCCTTATGGCTGAGCCTTCAAGACTCTAAGTTGCACAGAGGTTGGTAAGTGCTGTAGTCTGATAATGGTAAAAAAAAAAAAAGAAAGAAGAGAAAAATTATCATTACTTCAAGTCTAAGAGGGTAGAGTGATCAAAAAAAAGTAAGAAAAAAAACAACACTGAAAAGATATCAGAGCTGAGATAGTGAAAATAAACTAGGTTTTCTGGGATAAGTTTGGTAGAAGTTGGATATGAGGTCAGGTACATGAGCAAGTTCTAATACAGGTAGCTAGTTGGATTTTTCTTCTGTGTTTTCATATTCTGGCCAGATAACTTTGTAGAGAGTAGTTTACATATATGTCTGCAATCTATTTTCAAGTTCATAATCTAGAAGACTTTATATTCTGGTTTGTTATCTATCACAACTAGTGGTAGTGGAAATTTGGATTGGCTGGAGAAAGTATTGGGCATTGCAGGTTCAAGCATAGATATATGGAATACTAGGTAGACTGTATATATTAATCTCAGGAGATGGATTGTGAATGAATAAGTACTGGCTTGGCTAATGATCTCAAAAAGTCTCAAGTATTTTTTCAATAGCTTTTTTGAGAGTCATGTAGTATGGAAAAACTATGCTTTGACAAATACCTGTTAGCCAACCTAGAAGTTTGGGGCTAGGACTCTGTATACATCTGCCAATTGTAATACTATTATTGTACTACAGATATCTCTATTTTCAGGTTATTTTATAATTTATCCAGATTTATAGCAAATTATTAGGCACAGAATAAAGTGATGTCTCACTCTAGATATACTTAAATGCTTAGATAGTATCCTTTGTTCACAAAAAATGGTGGTACTCCAGTAGTAGTACTTAATACATTGTTGTATACAAACTCTACCAGTGGAGGTCCAACCAGTTATCCTATTGGTAGTTACAGTAGACTCAAAGGTACTGCTCTAGCATTTGGTTGGTATGTTCCATTTGACTATCTCTTTTAGAGTGGTATCTAGATATGAAGTGGAGTAGTATGTTGAGGGTAGTTTCTAGAGACTAGAAAAAGTTCAGGACAAATTCTGATCCATGGTCAGAAATAACATAGAATAGAACACTGTGCTTGGAGAATATGTGGATTACAAACAGTAGTCTGTGTAAGGTGATGGTATCTACTATCAGAATTAATATGGTCTGCTTAGAGAGTTAATTGACAATAACCAGAATTGTATTGTATTCAGATGAAAAGGGGAGTTCTTTGATAAAGTCCATGGAGATCAAGTTCCAGGGTCATTCAGGAATTGGGAATCACTTGAGTGACCCATAAGATCTGTAGTGTTATAGTTTGGATCTCATGCAGGTGATATAGAAGTTACAGAAACTTTTGACATTCATACATAAGAATAGTATAACTGTGATGAATGAGCTCTAGTATTTTATTTTGTCTGAAATGTTCTGTGAGAATGTGATTGTGATAGTATTGCAGAAAATATGTACAGAGATTATTTGCCAACAGTATATAGATTTTTCTATCTTTGAGAAGAAGTCTAGATGTGTTTACTAACTAACAATTTATTAGATAGTGGAGGTGTTCCTGGAGTGCTTTATCTTGTGTAATTGCTGATAGAATATCATCATGTAGACTGCTAAGATCTATGATGGTAGCAGCTTGGAAGGATGGAGAAACAAGAGCAGTGATTTAGAGAGATATTATGAGTTGACTATAAATAAATATGGGGTACAGGTTGAAAGAGCTATAGGCAGCATTTCCTTCTTTTAGATAAAGGTCTTCTCTTTAGATAATAGCATCAGGTTTGGATTCTAGATACTCTGGACAGAAGTAGTTGAACTGGGAGAGGAATTTGGACCATCTTGTTTGACAACAAGAGAGAATTTTGATAGTGAAGAAGTACTCTAAGTATTTGTAGTTTGTAATAATATCTATGAACAACTCTGATCCTTTCAAATAGTAGCACTAGGTATAGAAAGCTTCAAAAATTGTAAGAAGTTCTTTGTCGTATATGTCATAGTTGAGTTCTATGGCTTTAAATATGTGGGAGTGGAATATAACTGGGTATACTTCTTTTTATTCTGTTATAATTAACAGTATAGCTACAAGAGCATAATCTGAGACATTGGTTTCCATGATTATCTAGGTATTGGAGATCTAGTAGGTAAGGATTGGAGTAAAGGTTAACCAGGTTAGTAGGGCAGCTATATCTGAGTAATTGTAAATAAATTGCTAATAGGAATTTGTAAAACCTAAAAAGACTTGTACATTCTTGACTTTCTTTGGTTCAGGCCAATTCTGAATTGTATTTATTTTGTTAGAGGACATGGTCAATCTAGATGAAGATAAGATGTATCCTAGATACTCTATAGAGTCAGAGTGGAATTCACACTTCTTAGCTTTTGCATATAGTCTGATCTTGCAGAGTTGATATAATACTTCCTTCACATGTTCTCAATGTTGGGACATGTCATCTGAATAGATCAGAATATCATCAAGATATACAACTATAAAAATATTAAGGGGATCTGAGAAAATGTC
>Ga0157359_1000959_pt1 | contig 11311 bp, 9 predicted proteins | sample AttcapACBM3_FD_111482 | JGI IMG/M metagenome (GOLD analysis project Ga0157359, IMG submission 111482) | Fungus gardens microbial communities from leaf cutter ant in Botucatu, State of São Paulo, Brazil - Atta capiguara ACBM3 | ecosystem: Host-associated > Fungi > Mycelium > Unclassified ...
CGAAAGCTACGTGAAATACCCCGAGGTGGCCTACGATCTGTTCCACTGCGGCTACGACGTGGTGATCGTCGATCATCGCGGCCAGGGGCGCTCCGGGCGTTTACTGGCGGATACGCACCGCGGTCATGTGGTAAACTTCGCCGACTACGTGGATGATTTCGAACAGCTGTGGCTGCGCGAGGTCGAATCGCACGGTTATCGGCAGCGCTTCGCGCTGGCGCATTCGATGGGCGGCGCGATCCTGGCGCAGTTCCTGCAGCGCCAGCCGCAGGCGTTCGACGCGGCGGCGTTTTGCGCGCCGATGTTCGGCATCCGGTTGCCGATGCCGGGTTGGCTGGCCGATCGCATTCTCGACTGGGCGGAGACCCGCCCGGCGATCCGCGACTATTACGCGGTGGGCACCGGCCAGTGGCGTCCGTTGCCCTATGTGGTCAACGTGTTGACCCATAGCCGCGAGCGTTACCGGCGCAGCCTGCGTTATTATGCCGATTACCCCGAGCTGCAGGTGGGCGGGCCGACCTACCATTGGGTGCGGGAGAGCATCCGCGCCGGCCGGCAGATTATCGCGCAGGCCGGGAAGATCACCACGCCGCTGTTGCTTTTGCAGGCCGGTGAAGAACGGGTAGTCGACAACCGTTCGCACCAGGCTTTTTGTCAGGCTCTGTCAGACGCGGGGCGCCCTTGCGAAGGGGGGCTCCCGTGGGTTATCAACGGCGCACGCCATGAGATCCTGTTCGAGCGGGACGCGCTGCGCGCCGAAGCACTGAACGCAATTCTGCGCTTCTTTGCTCAACACTTAGGCGGCGCGCTGCCGCCGACAACTCCATCAGAGGTTAGAACATAACGCTATGTATCACGTCGTCGCTTCCGATTTAGATGGCACGCTGCTGTCTCCCGACCATACCCTGTCGCCGTACGCTAAAGAAACGCTGAAGTTGCTGACTCAGCGCGGCGTGCATTTCGTGTTCGCCACCGGCCGCCACCATATCGACGTGGCGCAGATCCGCGACAGCCTGGAGATCAGCGCCTTTATGATCACCTCCAACGGCGCACGGGTGCACAACACCGCCGGCGAATTGATTTTCAGCCACAACCTGGACGGAGATATCGCCCGCGATCTGTACGGCATGCTGCACGACGATCCGGATATCACCACCAACGTCTACCGTAACGACGATTGGTTTACCAACCGCGAAAGCCCGGAGCAGGAAGAGTTCTTCCAGGAGTCGGTGTTCAAATATCAGCTGTTTGAGCCGGGCCTGCTGGAAACCGACGGCGTCTGCAAGGTTTACTTCACCTGTGAAGATCACGAGCGGTTGCTGCAGGTGGAAGACGCCATCAACGCGCGCTGGGGCGATCGGGTCAACGTCAGCTTCTCGTTCCCGACCTGCCTGGAAGTGATGGCGGGCGGCGTGTCGAAAGGGCATGCGCTGGAAGAAGTGGCCAAGATCATCGGCTATACGCTGCAAGAGTGCATCGCCTTCGGCGACGGCATGAACGATCTGGAGATGTTGTCGATGGCCGGCAAGGGCTGCATCATGCGCGACGCGCATCAGCGCCTGAAGGACATGCTGCCGGAGCTGGAAGTGATCGGCTCCAACGTCGATAACGCGGTGCCGCACTACTTGCGCAAGATGTTCCTCTGAAATAACCATTAAATAATAAGGGCGCCTCGCGGCGCCCTTGGCATTACTTGTGCTGGCCCTGCTTCTGCAGGAACTGCACGCCCTTGTCCGGGAAGTCGGTGAACACGCCGTCGACGCCGGCCTGGTTGTAAATCACGTCATACAGCTGGTTCACGTCGGTCACGTACTTCGGCAGCGCATCGGCGCGGATGGTGAACGGATGCACCGCCAGCTTGCTGGCGTGCGCTTCTTTCACCATGTCGGTCAGCACGATGTGACCCGGCTTGGATTTTTCCGCCACCACCAGCATGTGGTAGTCCGGCCCGATGCCGTCGGCATACTGAGCGATTTTCTTCATCGCGCCCGGTTTGAACATCCAGTCGTAGTCGTATTCCACCCACTTGCCATCAGCTTTCTGCTCGTAGGTTTCCTGCCAGTCGTTGTAGGCGATCAGCTGCACCAGCTTCAGATCCATGCCCAGCTTCGGCTCCAGCTCGTTCTTGATGCGCTTGAGCTCGTTGGCGTCGAAGCACTGCAGGTAGACGTTGTCGTTTTTGCCGGTGTAGCCGTACTGCTTGAGCACCGCCAGCACTTTACTGGAGATGTCTTTGCCTTCCTGTTTGTGGAACCACGGCGCCTTGATTTCAGGGTAGATGCCGATGTTCTTGCCGGTCGAATGGTTCAGACCCTGCACGAACTCGATCTCTTCCTGGAAGGTGTGCACGCGGAAGTCGGATTTGCCCATCGGGAAGCGGCCAGGGTAGCCCTGCACCTTCTTGCCGTTTTCGATTTCAAAGCCTTCGGTGAACTTCAGCGATTTGATCTCCGCCAGCGTAAAGTCGATGGCGTAATAACGGCCGTCTTTACGCGCGCGGTCCGGGAAGCGTTCGGCGACGTCGGTGACGCGATCGAGGTAATGGTCGTGCAGCACCACCAGCTCGTTGTCCTTGGTCATCACCAGATCTTGTTCGAGATAATCGGCGCCCTGCGCGTAGGCCATCGCCTTCGCCGGCAGGGTGTGTTCCGGCAGGTAGCCGCTGGCGCCGCGGTGGGCGATGACCACTTTGTCCGCCGCCTGCGCGGCGCTGACCATCGAGGTGGCGAGAATGATCCCTGTCAGCAGGGCTTTGACTTGAGTCCGCATTCCGTTTTCTCCGTGTTGTTGGGGGCAGGGTAGTAAAAAGGCCGCAGGGCGGCCTTTAAATCATGCAAAAGTCGTGTGACGCTTAACCGCGCTTGGCGGCGATTTCCGCGTGGTGTTTCTTCTCGTTCAGCATGGTCAGCAGCAGCAGGATGACCGCTGCGATGCTGCCGCCGATCATCACCATGAAGCCGCCGTCCCAACCGAAGAAGTCCACGGTGTAACCGACGATGGCGCTGGCCGCGACCGAGCCGCCCAGGTAGCCGAACAGGCCGGTGAAGCCCGCGGCGGTGCCGGCGGCTTTCTTCGGCGCCAGCTCCAGCGCGTGCAGGCCGATCAGCATCACCGGGCCGTAGATCAGGAAGCCGATGACCAGCATACAGATCATGTCCACGGTCGGGTTGCCGGCCGGGTTCATCCAGAACACCACGGTGGCGATGGTCACCAGCGTCATGAAGAACACGCCGGTGGCGCCGCGGTTGCCTTTGAACACTTTGTCCGACATCCAGCCGCACAGCAGAGTGCCCGGGATACCGGCGTATTCATACAGGAAGTAGGCCCAGGAAGACTTGTCCAGCGCGAAGTGCTTCACTTCTTTCAGGTAGGTCGGCGACCAGTCCAGAATGCCGTAACGCAGCAGGTAGACGAACACGTTGGCGACCGCGATGTACCACAGCAGCTTGTTCGGCAGGATGTACTGCATGAAGATCTGCTTGGCGGTCAGCTCTTCTTCGTCTTTTTCGCTGTAGTCGTCCGGATAGTCGTTTTTGTACTCTTCAATCGGCGGCAGGCCGCAGGATTGCGGGGTGTCGCGCATCAGGGCGAAGGCGATCAGGGCCACCAGGATGGCGCCGAAGGCCGGCATGTACAGCGCCGCGTGCCAGTCGTTGAACCAGGCCATACCCAGCAGGAACAGCAGCGGCGGCAGGCCGCCACCCACGTTGTGGGCGCAGTTCCAGATGGAAACGATGCCGCCGCGTTCTTTCTGCGACCACCAGTGCACCATGGTACGGCCGCACGGCGGCCAACCCATGCCCTGGAACCAGCCGCACAGGAACAGCAGAACGAACATCACCGCGATGCTGGAGGTGGCCCACGGCACGAAGCCCATGAACAACATCACCGCCGCCGCCAGGATCAGGCCGGCAGGCAGGAACACTCGCGGGTTGGAACGGTCGGAGACCGAACCCATGATGAATTTGGAGAAGCCGTAGGCGATGGAGATGCCCGACAGCGCGAAGCCGAGGTCGCCGCGGCTGAAGCCTTGTTCGATCAGGTAAGGCATGGCCAGGGTGAAGTTCTTACGCACCAGGTAGTAAGCGGCGTAACCGAAGAAGATCCCCAGGAAAATTTGCCAGCGCAGCTTACGGTAGAGCGGGTCTACCTTATCGCTCGGCACACGGGCGATGTGTGCGGCCGGCTTAAAAATACTCAACATGAGCGCCTCCGATGGCTTTATCTGTTATCACATCAATATGACCTTTTACGTTCATTTGATGATTGAGCGGATATCGAATGTGGTGTTTTTGTGTTCCATAACGAGCGCCATTGTCGACAAATACGCCTGGTGTCGCTGTGACGAATGGCGCAATTGTTACACTTTCATGAAACCACGGCGGATTTTGAGCGATTCGTTAACGTTATGAAATAGAAAAACGTCCAAAAATCGTGATTATGATCACATTGATGGTTTTTTGTGGACATTTTTATTTCGTTTTATGTTCGTTCTTGTTCCTTATCAAACAAAGACCCTAATAACCGTGGCTCAATAGGCTCATAACTACCGATCCTGAGGGAGCGACATGAGCAGCTATTTTGACGGCGGCGAAACGGATGTGATCATCATCGGCGGCGGCGCCACCGGCGCAGGCATTGCCCGCGATTGTGCGCGGCGCGGCTTGCGCTGCATTTTGCTGGAGCGTCACGACATCGCCACCGGCGCCACCGGCCGCAACCACGGCTTGCTGCACAGCGGCGCGCGCTATGCGGTGACCGACGGCGAGTCGGCGCGCGAGTGCATCGAAGAGAACCGCATCCTGAAACGCATCGCGCATCACTGTATCGAGCGCACCGATGGGCTGTTCATCACCCTGCCGCAGGACTCGCTGGAGTATCAGCAACAGTTTATCGCCGCCTGTCGCCAGGCCGACATCGACGCCGAAGCGATCGACCCGCAGCTGGCGCTGCGGCTGGAGCCGGCGGCTAATCCGGCGCTGATTGGCGCGGTGCGGGTGCCGGACGGCACCGTCGATCCTTTCCGGCTGACCGCCGCCAACATGCTGGATGCGCGCGAACACGGCGCGCAGATCCTGACTTACCACCAGGTGGTCGGATTGTTGCGCAGCGGCGACCGGGTGACGGGCGTGCGCGTTTACGACCATCAGAATCAGCGGCGCTATGAGCTGCACGCAGCGGTGGTGGTCAACGCCGCCGGCATCTGGGGCCAGCAGATCGCCGAATACGCCGATTTGCGTATCCGCATGTTCCCGGCCAAGGGAGCGCTGCTGATCCTCGGTCACCGCATCAACAACATGGTGATCAACCGCTGCCGCAAACCGGCGGACGCCGACATCCTGGTGCCGGGCGACACCATCTCGCTGATCGGCACCACCTCGACCCATATCGACTACGACCAAATTGACAACATGCTGGTGACCCCGCAGGAGGTGGACATTCTGATCCGCGAGGGGGCGCTGCTGGCGCCCACCCTGGCGCAGACCCGCATTCTGCGCGCCTATGCCGGGGTGCGGCCGCTGGTGGCCAGCGACAACGATCCCAGCGGGCGCAATGTCAGCCGCGGCATCGTGCTGCTCGATCACGCCGTCCGCGACGGGCTGGAAGGGTTTATCACCATCACCGGCGGCAAGCTGATGACCTACCGCCTGATGGCGGAGTGGGCCACCGACAAGGTATGTGAAAAGCTCGGCGTAAATAGTCCGTGCACCACCGCGCAGGACGCGTTGCCCGGATCCCGTCAGTCGGCGGAGGAAACGGTGCGCAGCGTGGTTTCTCTGCCCGCCAGCATTCGCGGCTCGGCGATTTACCGGCACGGCGATCGCGCCAGCCAGGTGCCGGCGGCCGATCGGCTCGACACCAGCCTGGTGTGCGAGTGCGAGGCGGTGACCGCCGGGGAAGTGCGCTATGCGGTCAATTCGCTGACCGTCAATAACCTGGTGGATCTGCGCCGCCGCACCCGTGTCGGCATGGGCACCTGCCAGGGCGAACTCTGCGCCTGCCGCGCCGCCGGACTGCTGACGCGCTTCAAGGTCAGCACGCCGCAGCAATCCATCGCGCAGCTGTCGCAGTTCCTCAACGAACGCTGGAAAGGCGTGCGGCCGATCGCCTGGGGCGATGCGCTGCGCGAGAGTGAATTTACCAGTTGGGTTTACCAGGGATTATGCGGGCTTGAGGCCCAGGCAGACAAAGAGCAGGAGGCGGATGATGCGATTTGACGTAGTGGTGATTGGCGGCGGCCTGGCGGGCCTGAGCTGCGCCATTGCCGTGGCCGAACAGGGCAAACGCTGTGCGGTGGTCAGTTCCGGCCAGAGCGCGCTCTACTTCTCCTCCGGCTCGCTCGATCTGCTGGCGAGATTGCCGGACGGCACGCCGGTCGAGATGCCGCTGGCGGCGTTGCCGCAGCTGGCGCAACAGGCGCCGCAGCATCCGTATTCTCTGATTGGGCCCGGCCGGGTGGCGGCGCTGTCCGCCGCCGCACAGCGGCTGCTGGAGCGCTGCGGGCTGCACCTGCAGGGCGAGGGAGCCAACAACCATCTGCGCATTACGCCGCTTGGCACGCGCCGCGCCACCTGGCTCAGCCCGCAGGCGATCCCGACGCTGCCGCTGACCGGCCAACTGCCGTGGCGGCGCATCGCGGTGATCGGCATCGAAGGGTTCCTCGACTTCCAGCCGCAGATGGCCGCCGACGCCTTGAGCCGCGAGCTCGGCGTAGAGACGGAGGTAGCCTATCTGCACATGCCGGCGCTGGACAGATTGCGCAATAACCCCAGCGAGTTCCGCGCGGTGAACATCGCCCGGGTTCTGGATTTGATGGAAAGCCTGCCGCCGATGGCCGAGGAGCTGCGGCGGCTGGCGGGCGAGGCCGAGGCGCTCTTCCTGCCGGCCTGTCTGGGCCTGGAGGACGACGCGTCGCTGGCGGTGCTGCAGGATGCGGTCGGCAAGCCGATCCGGCTGCTGCCGACGCTGCCGCCTTCGGTGCCCGGCATGCGCTTGCATCAGGCGCTGCGGCGGCGTTTCCAACAGCTGGGCGGCGTTTTCATGCCCGGCGACAGCGTGCTGCGCGCCGAGAGCGAGGCCGGTCGCATCACCGGTTTGTACACCCGCAACCACGGCGATATTCCGCTGCGAGCGCAGCAGGTGGTGCTGGCCAGCGGCAGCTTCTTCAGCAACGGGCTGGTGGCGGATTTCGATGAAGTGCGTGAGCCGATCTTCGGGCTGGACGTGCACAGCCGCGCCGATCGCGCCGACTGGAGCCGGCGCGAGCTGTTCGCGCCACAGCCTTATCTGCAGTTTGGCGTGCGTACCGACGGCAGGCTGCGGGCGATGAAGCAGGGAATGCCGTTCGACAATCTGTATGCCATCGGTGCGGTCGCCGGCGGTTACGATCCGCTGCAGCAGGGCTGCGGCGCCGGCGTGTCATTGATCGGTGCGCTGCACGTTGCGCAGCAGATCGCCGCGGAGGAGAACGCATGAGCCTGCATCAGGATCACAGCTTTGAAAGCTGCATCAAATGTACCGTCTGCACCACCTACTGCCCGGTCGCCAAAGTGAACCCGCTCTACCCGGGGCCGAAACAGGCGGGGCCGGACGGCGAGCGGCTGCGGCTGAAAGACCCGACGCTGTACGACGAGGCGCTGAAATATTGCACCAACTGCAAGCGTTGTGAAGTGGCCTGCCCGTCCGACGTCAAAATCGGCGACATCATTCAGCGCGCCCGCGCCGACTTTGCCCAGAGCAAGCCGACGCTGCGTGACGCCATCCTCAGCCACACCGATATCATGGGATCGCTGTCGACGCCGTTCGCGCCGATCGTCAACGCCGCCACCGGGCTGAAACCGGTGCGCAAGCTGCTGGACAAGGCGCTGAAGATCGATCACCGTCGTGAACTGCCGAAATACTCGTTCGGCACCTTCCGCCGCTGGTACCGGCAACAGGCGCAGGCGCAGCAGCGTTACGCCGAGCAGGTGGCGTTCTTCCACGGCTGCTTCGTCAACTATAACCACCCGCAGCTGGGCAAGGATTTGGTCCGGGTGTTCAACGCGCTGGATATCGGCGTGCAGCTGCTGAAACGCGAGAAATGCTGCGGCGTGCCGCTGATCGCCAACGGGTTTATCGAGCAGGCCAAAAAGCAGGCCAGGGTTAACGCCGAGTCGCTGCATGAAACGGTGCTGGAGCGCGGCATTCCGGTGGTGGCCACTTCGTCGAGCTGCACCTTCACCCTGCGTGACGAATACCCTCATCTGCTGGACGTGGACACCACTGCGGTGCGCGATCGGGTGGAGCTGGCGACGCGCTATCTCTATCGTCTGATCAATCGGGGGCGCAGCCTGCCGCTGAAACGCATGCCGCTGCGGGTGGCGTATCACACGCCTTGCCATATGGAGAAGATGGGCTGGACCGCCTACACCCTGGAGCTGCTGCGGCAGATACCGGGGCTGGAGCTGGTGGTGCTGGATTCGCAGTGCTGCGGCATCGCCGGCACCTACGGGTTCAAATCGGAGAACTACGCCACGTCGCAGGGTATCGGCGCACCGCTGTTCCGGCAGATAGAAGAGAGCGGGGTGGATCTGGTGGTGACCGACTGCGAGACCTGCAAATGGCAGATAGAAATGTCCACCAGCAAACGCTGCGAACATCCGATCACCCTGCTGGCGCAGGCGCTGGCATAAAGCGAAAGGGCCGGCAAGCCGGCCCTTTGTGGGATTACTGCTTCAGCTTCAGGGTGGAGATGATACCTTCGGCTTCGGTCTGCGCCTGCTGCTGATTGTCCGCCGGCAGCGTTACCTGAATGGTCAGCATGTTGTTGTTCAGCGAGCCGATCAGGACGGAAGAATAGGCTTTCTCGCCGCCGCTGGTGATGATGCTGTCCAGCTGACGCAGCGGCACACCGTTGACGTCGAGCGCTTTGTTGGTGATCACCTGCAGGTTGGCGTCACGCGCGCGTTGGGTATTCTCCAGGCGCTTGGCCAGGGTCTCCAGGCTGTCGGCGGTCTTGTCACCCAGGATCACAATCACCGCGCGCTGGCCGGTGCTGTCTGCGTAAACATGCATGTTGTTGGCCTGGTTGCCCAGCTTGCCGCTCTGATCCGCCATGCCGACAGGCAGGGTGAACGCCAGTTTACCGTCCAGCAGGCTCACCTGCTGCCCGGCCGGCGCGCTGGCCGCCGTGCCGTCCGTTGCCGCCTTGGTGTCTTTGGTTTCGCCGTCGCAGGCCGCGAGGCCAAGCGCCAGCAGGCTGATACCCATCAATTTCGCTACTTTACGCATCGGGCTTCCTTCTTCCTTTCCGGTAGGGATTCACTGTCGTATCGCAACCTATTCCAGGTTGAAATGCAAGGCAGATGTTGTCACAAGTTTTTTTCCAGTAATAGCCGATAATCAGCCACTTCGCCTTTCTTTTCCAGCTGAACAATCTGATAGTGGTGGGCGATCAGCATCGTCAGCATGGCGCGGAACCGGTTACGGGTTTTGACCGTCAGTTGGCGATAGCCCTGCGCCCGCGCCCAGCGCTCTTGTTCGGCCAACAAGGCCTGCGCCACGCCGTGGCGACGAAATGCCGGCAACACGCCGCCCAGCCAGCTGTAAAACACCGTTTCCTGCCGTTGATAACCGAGTTTGAAACCGGCCGGTTGCCCGGCTATCTCGGCGATCAACAGGCTGGCGGGGGCGGCGCCGATGCGCCGCTGCAGATCGGCCAGGCTATGCAGGCCGCCGAATTCAGGGATGCGTTGGTAAAGGCGGTGGATGTCTTCAAGCGTGGCGGTGCGGACGATTGGGGTCATGAGCGGCCTCCAAAGGATAGGGCCGCCCAGAATAACACGACTCAGCCCGGCTGCAGGCCGCCGCTGCGCGCCGCGATGCGTTTGAGCAGCATGTTCAGCAATACGCCGTACATCGGCAGGAAGAACAGCAGGCAGATCATCACCTTGAAGCTGTAATCCACCAGCGCGATCTCCACCCAGTTGTTGGCCATGAAGGGATCGCTGCTCTTATAAAAGGCGATGAAGAAGAACGCCAGCGTATCGCTGATGTTGCCGAGGAACATCGCCGCCGCCGGCGCCACCCACCAGGCGCTGCGTTGACGCAGGCGGTTGAAGACGTGTACGTCGAGGATCTGGCCGAGCACATAGGCCATAAAGCTGGCGACGGCGATGCGCGCCACGAACAGGTTAAAACTGTTCAGCGCCGCAAAGCCCTGCCATTCTCCCTGATAGGTGACGGTGGAGATCACATAAGAGATGAACAGCGCCGGCACCATCACCGCCAGGATGATGCGCCGCGCCAGCGGCGCGCCGAAGATGCGCACGGTCAGATCGGTCGCCAGGAAGATAAACGGGAAAGTAAAGGCGCCCCAGGTGGTATGGAAGCCGAAAACGGTGATCGGCAGCTGCACCAGGTAGTTGCTGGAGGTAATGATGGCGATATGAAACAGCGAAAGCCAGACCAACGCGGTGAAGCGCTGCTGTGCGGTAAACGAATACATGTTGTAGCCTTTTTAGCAGTGGGGTGAGGGAACCCAGTGTGTCTTGTCAAAACAGCAAAAAACGCTGCGCGGCGGCATGATACGCGTTTGCGCAACCAATGCAATGGTTAAATTTAACGCAAACGTTAACGCATCTTGCGCAGAAAAACTACCGGCGTAAACTAGGCGCTAATGAGATGCGGCGAGCGTTCGCCGATCGTTTTTGAACGAGAAAAATTGCATGACTGACTTATTTGCCCAGGCAGACCAGACGCTCGACGCGCTGGGGCTGCGCTGTCCGGAACCGGTGATGATGGTGCGTAAAACCGTGCGCCATATGGACAACGGCGAAACGCTGCTGATTATCGCCGACGATCCGGCCACCACCCGCGATATCCCGGGGTTCTGCCGCTTTATGGAGCACACGCTGGTGGCGCAGGAGACCGAACAGGTGCCATACCGTTATCTGTTACGTAAAGGCGTCTAACGGCGGCGCGGCCGAGTTAAAAGTTTCCTCCCCCAAATGACAACGGGCGCGGTATGCCGCGCCCGTGTTTGTTTCAGAGCTTAGCTGCGCTTTCTCAATAGCCGCAGCGCGTTGGCGGTGACCAGCGCGGTGGCGCCGGAGTCAGCCAGTACCGCCAGCCACAAACCGGTCAGCCCCAGCAGGCTGGTGATCAGGAAGACCCCCTTCAACCCCAGCGCGATGGTGATGTTTTGCCGGATATTGGCGTGGGTGGCGCGCGAGATGCGGATCATCTCCGCGACGCCCACCAGCCGATTGTGGGTCAGGGCGGCGTCGGCGGTTTCCAGCGCCACGTCGGTGCCGCTGCCCATGGCGATGCC
>Ga0157359_1000961_pt1 | contig 11298 bp, 6 predicted proteins | sample AttcapACBM3_FD_111482 | JGI IMG/M metagenome (GOLD analysis project Ga0157359, IMG submission 111482) | Fungus gardens microbial communities from leaf cutter ant in Botucatu, State of São Paulo, Brazil - Atta capiguara ACBM3 | ecosystem: Host-associated > Fungi > Mycelium > Unclassified ...
AAGATAGTATTTTATTAGTCTACAACAGATGGAGAGCACGTGACCTGGAAGTCATGTGATAGAGTCTAGAACGGTCTAGAAGGACTAACAGTCTAGAAGGATCGAGAGGAGTCTAGATTAGAGTTAGAGTTAGGGGTGATGTCAAGGGACATGGGTTCCTCATAGTGTACACATGATGTGCACATGTACAGCGGAGATTAAAGATATGATGTCAGGGCACATGTAGGAAGCATGATGGCCTTAAGATAGAAGCATGGTAGATGAGTAATGGACATGAGGTAGCAGCATGGACTTAAGGGCTGGATAGATATTGTTGTAGCACGGACCACATGTAATTTATATAAATAGAGGAGCAATGCAGCGAGGGCTCCTTGTTGAGTTCTCTTGTAATTCCCCCACTCTTTACTTGATAGCCCATTAGAGAGCTTTGCTCGTTGTGAGATCATTTGTCCTTGAGTGACGAGTGGTTGCTACAACATCTATGTCCTTCTATGCATCATGTGACTTGTCACTGTCACTGTCACCATATCATCTGATATGACTAAGTGATGTCATCACTAACCCTAACCCTAGTTTTAAAAATAGAAAAATAAAAATAAATCAAAATGAAAATGAAAATAAGAATAAGAAAATAAGAAAAAGCTTAGTCCACTTTCTGTGATCTTGATAGATAGGTGGTTGTAGGTAAGAACTCTGAGTATGATAAAATGGAATTTGCAGAGTTTGTAAATGAAAACCCCAAGTAAAAGTTCACAAGGTTTGCTAGTGAGTTGATCCTCTTACATCATTTTCTAGACCTTATTATCATTAATGATAAGAAAGACAGTTGTTAACACTAGAAAAGACTCCAATATCTATCAAGTAGAAAAGTTTTGGTCTAGAAGCAAACTCCTAAGAGAATGTCTTAAATATATTTGTATCTAACTGGGTAGCTGAGTTTCATTAATTACATTCAGAAGTTCCTCAATTTATTTAAGTAGTCAATTTCTATACCATTAGCTTTAGATTTTATTCATTACTTTGAGAATCTGAAGGAGAGGTGAATATAAAAGAATATCTACTTCTATACTCTTATCTATATCCTAACTCTTATCTGTCATCTAAAGTTCTATCTATTATTAATTATTCTCATTTGTTATCTACTATGTTGTCTATTGCTTCAAACCTATTGCCCACTGTTTCCTTGTCTTCTCTTATTTTCTAGTAGGCTGTTACTATACTTAGTCTATTATTCTAGAAAGTTCTATAGTTCTTGGCTATTCCTAGTCACATAGGTACAATTATTCTATGGTTAGGTTAGTAGTATTCTATTTGATTAGTATGGACTATTAGAGTATTTAAGAAAATTCTTGTCTCTAGCAAAACCTTATCCTATTCTTTTAGATTTTTTCTGAAAGTGAATCATATACTGTATAAATTTTGATAATGAAACTTAAGTTCTTCCTGAAAGTTTGAAGCATTTTTCACATATTTTGTCATGGTACACTTAGACCCTTATATTTTATATTGATTTTATTTTTCTTTTATCTATTTTCTTTTATTTGATTTATTTTTTTCTTTTTCTTTTCTTTTTCTTTTATTTCTTAGATAATGAAGAGGCACATGACTGCAGTTACATCATGCATTACATAATGTAATGTCATAAATCTAAACTTAGTAGAAGAAACTAGAACAATGATATCAAGAGCATAGCTGCAATATGTTTGCCTTATAATAATAGTATGATAGACTTATAAATGACACATGTAGTTTAGGATAAGACTTGTAATAATAGTATATATAGTGTAAAAATATATTGAGAACTCCTTGTCAAGTTCTCTTGTGATCCTCATAAAACTCTTGTGACTTAAGACTACTTTAGTACACTATTAATTATTTTGATTAGTAGTTATTATAATATATTTCTACCTAGTTATTTTCTTTATTTTTATCCTAGTGTATAGCTTACAAGCAATAATGGATCTTACTACCTGACTTGCTTCTCTATTAAATAATAGTAGTCTTTTTACTTTTCCTAATCTTATCTTCTTTATAGTCTTACCCTCTCTACTCTTCTTACTCTTTATTACAAATTTTATTCAACCTGTATCTACACAACTAGTAAACTTATTCTCACAAACCAAGTTGTACTAGAATGCTTCAAATAAAAGCTATCTGTATATATATGGGAATGTACAAAAATAATAATAAATCACTAAGATATCAAACCACTAGTAACTATAAAGTTTCATAAGCTATTTAAATGGCTAGATATATTTATACAATCTAATTTATGTTGAAAAGTGTTCATCAAACTGTTTCTGATAATATATGATATATCACATAGTAATTAGTATTTATAGATATATAAAATTGTCAAAATTGAAAACAGTAGACTTAAATTTTTTCACTTGTCTTTTTTATTTTATTTTATTTTATTTTTGGACTTAGGGTTAGGGTTTAGTGTTATATCACATGACACTGTCACAAATCATGGTCACAAAATTACATATCACACAAAAGAATATAGAAGGTTTCAGAACAATGATATCATTCTATATGTCAGTATCTTCTATGATATAAGAAATACCTATAATCTTAAGGTAGGATTTATATTGGAGAAGACAAGAAGTCATGATGTCCTCTAAATTGATGATGTCTATATTCTTGATGTAACTCTCAATAGTATTGAGATCTGACTGAGATGTAACTTTGTTGGTTATAATAATAAGTTCTCAATAGTCTACACAAACAAAGTCAGCTATGGTCTTAGACTTAATGTTCTTCAATGCCCTATTAATGTTAGCAATATGCTTACTAGACAAAGACATGAATTTTGAAGTGTTATCAGTACTTATTGGTACAATTATCTGCCTTCTTAAAAGTCTCTTTATAGTTATATTGATTCTTGGCTTTTTCTTCCTTAGTTCATTGATAGTTTTATAGACTTCTTTGATTTTTAAAATTTCTTTAATATCAGTAGATGATGCTTGTGTATATGATCATTTATTCTTGTTATTAGAACCTTCTGTTGAATTCTTATCTTTCTTCTGGAAAAATCAAAAATTTTCCAGAACTTTCTTACTAGGTCTGAATGGAATAGAAGGTGGAATTCTTGAAATTTCAGTCTTCTTACCTGTGTTACTTATCTCCACTTTCTTGTCAGATTTGATGTGTATGTTCTTTGGAGTAAACTTGGCTGAGACATTTTGTCAAGAAGTTCTGTTCTAATTATTAGTTTTTAACATATCCTATTCCACTTCATAGATAAATGAGATAAAAGACTAGGCAGTCTGACCAAATTTTATAATGGTAGGAATGTTCTTTTCAGTTAGTCTTACCTGCCAATTTTCTATTTCAAATAAAGTTAACCATTCAGAAGAGCAAAGTTGAAGTATTAATGTTGATAAAGTCAGTTGTTCTGAAAAAGAATAAAGAAAGAGCTTTCTTATCCCAAGAGTTTGGTTCTGCAAGTTGTTTGTTTCTATAAGGAATAGAATATATTTTAAGTCTTTGAGGAATGTATATGTTTGTGCTGCAGTTATGAAGATTCTCATCATGTAGATTAAGTATATTACTAGATATTGTAGCCTTGTTACAAGTATTGACCTCCTCTATCTTGGGGTTAGCATAAGACAGTAAAAAGCCTTGAGATTCATTAAATTTATTAACCTGGTCTATCTAAGAGAGATTGTTATTCTGTGCTTCTATTCTTTCAATATATAGGATAAAAGAAATGCTTGAATGTGCTGATGTTTCTTTGGAGACATTGATACTTAAAATGGCTAACCTTCCCCTCAGAGTGTCTATCTCTATATCTATACTGCTATTGTTATAGGTACTATGAGTAGTAGAAGACTGAGTCTTAGAAGTAAAAGGATTCAATGTATTTGCTAATTTTCTTTTGAGTACTACTGTACAAGATAATAGTAAGAGAGAAAGAAGCAATGAAATCCATAAAGTTCTTTTTACTATATTCCAATGCTTGGAAATACATTTGCCACTTGTTGATAATAAAGTTGCATTTTTTTCTACTAAACTCACCAGATAATTTACTCAGTAAGATAGGATCAATTTGTAAATGTTTCGATTTTCTATCAACCAAAGTATATAGAGACTACTTGATACTTTCAGAATAATACTAGAAGTCAATTGAATTATTGAGGTTTTTATTAAAAAAACCTCTAAAGTCCTTTGATATAGTGATGGAGTGCAATTGGTACAGATACATAGATGTGTCAAAAAGTTATTTTGCAGCTGAGATAATATCTATTATGACTACAATATGTTTAATGTTTTGTAAGTGGATAGCATAATTAATACCACATCTAATGGTAAAGAGTTTAACTTTGATGAAAGTAATATTCATTGTGTAATAGACTAATTTAGCAATAATTTCTTGCCTTCTATAAATGTACAAGATTGAGATAGTTATATTATTTTTAATATTGGTATCCAAAGTAATAAGTATCATATTTTGGTTAATAAGAGAATTTTCAAAAATATTATTGAGTCTATTCTGATGAGCATTTATAGCATCAGAGTTCTTTTGATTTACTAAAAAAAAAAAATAATTAGAGAAAATATCTACTAAGCAAAACCCTAAAGAAAGTTCTTTGTTGAGACTATCAAAGGAAGGAAATACTTTGTTTAAGTGATTGTTGATGTCCATAATAGGGCTCTTAATTTTTAAATGTTATTCAGATATGAGATGTATTATGACTATATAATAAGGTCCTGTTTTTTTAGAGTGATGTTCATCTAGAAGAGAGTTAATCACATGTTGTTTAGAAGGGACACAACACATAAATGATAACAACTATTGATCTTGTCAAGATGAAAGTAAATGGGTATAAGTTTGGCTATAGCCTCTATATTATGATGTACTTGGACTTGAACATTTTTCTTTTTCTGGACAATAAAAAGGCATGTGATCACAGTCACATGACACATGACATGACATGATATTATAAGCCTAGATTCCAGAAAAAGAGGCTAAAAGAATAATATTAAGATATATGTCAATAGTATATTCATCTCATAGTAAATATATGGACTTTAGGGTAGGGTTATTCACCATTAGCACAGACCATGTGTACTAGTATATACAATATAGAAATACATTAGAGACTCCTTGTCAAGTTCTTTTGTGATTATTACAAGATACTTTCTATTAAGTTTATCTTAGTAATACTATTGGTCTTTATAACTAGTGGTTACCACAATACTCTACTCTCCAAGTAGAAGAAGTTCAAAATGCTCTGATAATCCATAAAGCTGCTCTTCTCTGCATTTTCCTTAGTTCTTTAAGAAGCTAATAAAAGAGCACTCCTTTGAAATACTATAGTTAAAATTCATATAGTATGATTGGAAGAACATACATCCTGTAGAGAAGTTGTTTATCTATCTGAAATAGCCCTCTATTTTAGTTTCCCAGTATTTTCATGCCTTTTATTATAGAAAAAGCTTTGTTGGCATAATAGTGAACATGATGATAAAATAACAACTTCTTGTCAAAAAAGAAGCCTAGGTATCATTATGTATTCTTCAGATATAATATAAGTCCTCCTAACATCCCAAGATCCAGAGAAGAAGGCTGAATGTACTTTGTTAATCTAGAGAAGTAAAAGACCTCTCATTTATTATGTTTGATAACTAGTCCAAACTGATTAAGTAAAAAAGAAATAATGTTATAACTACAAAAGATATTTGCATTGGATTTTTCATAGCTTTTTTCTTGAGAGGATAAGAAGTCTGTTATCTACAAAAGAAAAAGTCAAAACTTGAATAAGAGAAAGAAGATTTTAGTTCTTTTTACAAATATATGAAAAATAAGAGCAATATAAAGAGCAAAACCCTAACCTATACCTACATCAGCTTTAAAACAAGGGGAGATAAAATGGTTCTACACATATTGAGTTTGTCTGTTAGATAGAAAATCAGAAAAGAAACAAGAAATTCTTGAGTCAAAGCCAGCTTTGTCTAGGATCTTCAGAAGAAGTTGATAATTTAGAGAAGGAAAGAACTAAGCAATGTTAAAAGCAAGTATGCTTATATGAAGGTTTTTTATCCAATCTGTACAAATGAGATAAGTTAGAAAAATACCAGTATCTGTAGTTGAACACTATTTGATGCCACCCATTTGATTAGAATAAATGAATCCTAAAGTGATAGAATAAGCTTGAAGTCTATCACTTAAGATCTTTTCAATGAATTTTCCTAATGTGTTGAGGAGAATGATAAGATGGAAAGTTTTGAGAGTATTGTAAGATGGTTTATTGGGCTCCAGAATGATAATTGACATTGACTTTTTGAAGTGAGAAGGCCAATAACTTAAGTTGATGTATATATTTACTATATTAACAAAATAGTTAAGACATTTGTCATTATCAACCAACAACTTGAGATAACTCTAGAAGATGCAGTCTGGACCTGGAGTAGATGAACTGCTGTATTTCTTAATACCATTGATAAGTTCAGCTTTGGAAAAAAGAGGCCATTCTATTTGTTGGCATAATAGAATTTTCTCTAGAAGATGAAGATTTATTATTCTGTCTTGAGCAGTGTTATAAGAAAGGTAAAGAGCTTGTTATAAATTGTCCAAATCATTGCAAGAATATCTATTGAATTTAATAGCTTCTGTGACAGATAGCTTGCTTTTCTTGACCCAATTTATCAAGTCTCATAGTCTTTTGTTAGTTGATGTAATTTCTTATCAAAAAAAGTCAGTTTAGCCATTTTGACCATCTTTCTATATTTAATTCAGTCTGTTCTACTTCTAGATGCTCAATATGTAGTTAGATCCCTACTACATTCATTGTTCCACTATGTTTTGGAATGTTTAGTAATGTTAACATTTTTGGAATACTTATACCAAAGTTTCTCTGTGATAGAAGTGAATTCTTGAGTTATTCCTTCTAGTACCTTATGATTGCTAATGTTAGTCATGTCAATATGGCCTACTATATTCCTCAACTCATTGATGAATGCTTTTTCTTCCTCACTGTTTTTGACAATGGCTTGTTTCTTCTCTTGGATGAACTCTTTCTTAATGACAATATGAACTACCAAAGGAGCATGATCAGACAGTCCTTGGAGACTAGGAAAAATAGAGTGATTACTGAATTCCTCTGCATTAGCTCAGAGAAATATAAGATCAAGTACTGAATTCATATCTTGAGAGTTATCAGCATATTGAGTCAGAACTTGATCAATAGGAGTGGAAAGCTCTAAGTAAAAACTGTCAGCTATCTCTTTTAGAGAATCTGCATGTGTGGAATGGTGTGGATATAAAGGGTTCCAATCATTGTCTCTGATGTTGAAATCTCCTGTTATAATAAGAACATTATTCAAATTCATCTTTGTATTTTTGAGATACTTTAATGCATATTGTTGGTCATCTGAATAAATGTTAATAAGAAAGTACAAATGACTACAGTTGAAAAAAGAAACAAGATTAATATCTCTATGATTAAAAATGTCTTTTCTAAGTGAAAAATATAACCTTGATACTCTGATATTGATATATGTAAGAACTCTTAGATGTTTGTTCTCAGTGTTTGATGTTCTTACAAATATAGTCCAAAACAGATGATTTGAAGCACTTACAATCTCTTTACCTTCTTCAAATATCAAGCTTGGAATGTTATAAATAATGGACCAAAGCAGTTCCTAAATAAAAAGAATATCAAACTCTTTATTGTTTTCTAGTAAAGTGTCTGTTAGAAGTCTGTTCTTGCAAGCATTCTATGAGAAAATTTTTAGGATTTTTAGAATTATATTTTACCCCTGCCTATAGATAAGCAAATTAAGTTGGCTCAGAGAAATCTGAGCTCTTATGACTTCTTATTGTATCATTTACAATTAAACCTGTGTTTCCAGAATAGACAATTGTAACTGTCTGTCTGGTAGTCTCCCTTACAGTTGGTGTACTTGAATAAATGAGTGCATGGTTTGTCTTTCTTAGTCTTGAGTCTGAGTGGGTTTGTCTTGAAGTTTACCTTGTAGTATCATGCCATATCTCTGTAATGCTTAAGTTTGTGTAGTCCATTGCATTTTTGGCATCTTGATCTATGTACATAATATGCAAATATAATGTGGCCTCACTTTCAGCAATTCTTGTATTGCAGAACACTAAAATTTATACTTGTACCTTTAATAGTGGTAATGTGTCATTTCAGGTTGAAGCTTTAGTTAATGAGTTGTTTGGCTTTTGTGTCATTCTTAAAGTTCTAAATGTTGATCTATACTACAGCTATGTCTGATTTTAGTGAAGCTTTGATAACACATGGGTGAGAAGCTAATATAATATCTTTGAAGAGATAGGCAATCTTAATTATTTACTTGATAATATCTGGCATGACAGGAAGATTAGTATTATTAACAAGATAAGAAATATCTAATATCTTCAGATAAGATTTTGATTATGGAAGCCTTAGGCTCATAATGTTGCTTGAGTCAACATTATTCAGTTCATCAATATATTTTTCCACAATATTAAGGTCTGATGAGACAGCTATCTTGTTAGTGATTACCACAATTTTCTTATTGTTAGAGTACATAAATTTGACTGAGGTTTCACATTTAATGTTCTTAAATTGTCTATTGATGTTAGCAATATGTATATTTGACTGTGCCATAATTCTTTCCACATTGTTCAATCTCATAGATATGATAATTTGTTTTCTAGATAGAGTGACCTTTAGTTATCATGTTTATTTTTGGTTTATCTTTCTGGCTTGATTTGCTTATGACATTGTAGATTTTAGATATCTTATTGAGAGTGTGTTTAGAGAAGATATTCTTGATCTTGAATATTTCCTTGATATTGCTCCTAGATACCTGAGCATATGACTATTTGTTATCCTGTGAGTTTGAGTTAACTAGTGTATTTTTCTTGAAAAACTTTGACTTCACCAAGACACTTTTGCTGGGCCTCAGAGGAATGGGAGGAGGAACTCTAGAAATGTCAGCCTGTTTGCCTTTGTTTTTATCCAGATTAGATGAAGTCTCCTTATTGGAAGAGTCTTATTAAACTGAGCAGATATGCATTGCCTAAAAGTCATGTTCTTCTTATCAGCCATGAGTTTATCCCAACTAGATTTATAAATTGCCAAAATAAATTTCCATGTCACATATTCAAAGCTCACAATTTGTGGAATATTCTGAGCTGTCCTATTTTTCAAAGGGTATTGTTTGATGAATGCTGCCAATATAAGTTACTATTTCACAATAGTGGGTCTGTAGGCTAGTTTTCTTGATATGAGATGACTGTAAGCTTGAAACCTTGAGATAATTTGCTGCTGTATGAGAAGCATGTGTGTTCTCAGTTGCTGGTGCAATATTACCAGAGTTTTCTACTCTCTCTTTCAAGGATATATAAGAAAGAGAAGAAATGTTCTTTTCTCTATGTTTGACTCAACCTACCTATGTAGGACAATTGGCCATCACTTGGATGTAATTCATATAGATGACAGAAGATGCATTGAAGAGTACTGATACTTCTCTAGAACTGTTAGAATTGTAGCTAAAAAGTCAATCTCTAGGAGTATTAATTCCAATATTCATTAGTAGAGTTGCAAAGTGATCTTGCCCTCTTAACAACTTATGAATATCTATCCTAGATATTTAAGAATTATCTAAAATTAGAATAACTCACTTAACAGTTTCTATTCCTAGATAATTATACTAGATAGCATACTTAGTATAAGTTAGTAGTTACACTGCAAAACCTCATTCTAAAAATTGACTCAAACTATTATCATCTTCTGATGTTAGCAGTGATATACCTCTTACCTTCTGGTAAGCTTATTTACTAAAGACATCCTAAGTACCTTATCTGAAATATGCAACCAGTGTAACTAGTAGAGGCATAGTATATAAGTTGAAGCTGAAGGTTGTTCTAACTTCTACATTCTATATACCCAGATAATGCAAGCTACTAATTTGGACTTCAAAAGCTCATTATTGGGTCTTGGATAATGAGATGTAAACCATGTCTAACAATACTATGTCTAACAATTTCCATAACTAGTAGACTGATTTCTACAAACCAAGTTGTACTAGAAAGCCCTAAATAAAGACTATCCACACATATATAGAATATATAAAAGTGACAACAGATTACTAAGATATCAAACTATTAGTAACTATAAGTTTTATTGGCTATTATCTTAGGAATGGCTAAACAGATTTATATGATTTAACTTGCATTGAAAAGTGCTCATCAGACCATCACTAGTAATATATAATACATTACATAGCAATCAGTACTTACAGAGATACAAGCATATCAATATAGTAATATAATTAGAATTATCCACTAAAATTAACCTGACAGCTGCTATGACAACTGTCAGCCAGATAGAGATAGTGAATAGTGATCATGTAATAGCAACTGCTTATACACAGACCATTGTCTTTTCTCTTTTAAACTTCTGAATTACTTCTAAACCTCTGAGAGTTCACCCAAGGTTTAGATATCACAAATAAGTGAGTAGTTCATTTTATGATATCAACATCCAAGAACTAAGACCTAGGGTAATTGTTTACAGTCTCCATTCTCTAAATACTATCAGCACACTCTTCCAGTGTTAGTGACAACACACTTTACCACATTTGGGTGGATTCTCCCTCTTAATCTCTCTAAGTCTGTCTCCTGGGAGATATGACCAGTGCAATGAGTAGAGATGCAGCACATAAGCTGAAGCTGAAGCCAAAGGTTGTTCATTATCCATGTTTGTATATCATGGATAAGTAAAACACTCATCTGTCTTCTAAGAGTCTGCTATGGATCTTGGTTGCTAAGGTGTGAACCACACCTAACATTCTATGCAACTGATCATAGACTTCTTTTGCACCAACAGTTTCTATTCACCATTGACCTAGTTATGTGTGGCTGACAACATGACCTAACTATTAGCCTGCCTTTTTCACGTCGTCTTGCAATCAATTGACGTGCTCAAATCATTGCTTGCTGCAATCTCACTTATCTTATTAGATATCCGATTAATCAAGGTAACCAACTTGGATCTATTGGACCTCTACAATTTATGGCCCCATTTCCTATTGTAACAACCAATATTTTCGGCAGCAAGAAACTTATTTCATACTCATACCCACATACTCTGGAGACTCATGCGGAAGACAACTTTAATTCCCGAAGTTCTCAGCAGCTCTCTTTAGGTAGCAGGGATCTCCTTCCCATCGAGTTCGGGAGGCCGACAGACGCAGCAGGAGCGGGCCAGCACGATGCGCACGGACCTTATACATTCAAACATCTCTCGATTTGGGCGTATCTGGCTTTCGGATTAATCGTAC
>Ga0157359_1000962_pt1 | contig 11291 bp, 9 predicted proteins | sample AttcapACBM3_FD_111482 | JGI IMG/M metagenome (GOLD analysis project Ga0157359, IMG submission 111482) | Fungus gardens microbial communities from leaf cutter ant in Botucatu, State of São Paulo, Brazil - Atta capiguara ACBM3 | ecosystem: Host-associated > Fungi > Mycelium > Unclassified ...
ATTTTATAGTCTGGCAGTCAAAGATTATCCACCCCTATATTTTGACCTCCCTCTTCTTTTCTCACTTCCTAAATAATGTCTACTCCAAATGATTATCTTATGAACTCTATCAATACCAGTAAAGTTCTATGCCTTCTCTAGCATCATCTGCAAGAAGTAGCTGAGTGTTAGCACATCTTAGAAGTCTCTACTAACAACATCCTAGCAAGTTTCATAACTTAACTCTGAGACTTACAAAGATTAATATCCAACCCTGCCTCTATACACATAAATGTTCTCCCTTATTAAGATCCCACTTATTAGCAAAAGCCCTTGTAACTATGATTCCTCCATGCTGCTTCAGACCAAACATATTCCTACCTATAGATTTTGCCAGAGATTGCCAGCTAAATTATACTTTTCTGAGTGCTTGCTACTTCTACATACAACTTTCCACAAATCAGTTCTCATGCAACTAGGACAAGATATTCTGAACATTATTATTCTTTAGAAGTGGTAAAGCTACCAAGTGGTCTGAAAGCCTGTTTAGAAAAGAGTTGAATTTGGGCTCTTTTCCTATCATATTATAGCTAAAGTTTGAGCAAACATTCAAGAATTCATTCTTATCATTGATGCTGCTGCCAAAGCAGTTAGCAAGCTGAAGAGAATCTTATATTATTAAGGAAGTTGAACAGTGAAGGGATATCTAGATAAGTTTCAAATCTTAATCTTTGAGGCTAGCTATACCAACTCTTAGACTATAGTAGTTAAATTCTGCTGCAAACTGAGAATTACTATTCAGAACCAGATAGCAATCTTACTAGTAGGCTACTCTGAAAACACCAATCTATCAGCATGGTTTGAAGCCACAAGATGTATAGACTAGATCTAGTAAGCTAATTAAGTCTTTCAATCTGCCCAACAAATGACTCTAATGTCACATGTACAATTCCACCTGCCAACTATATAGAGTTTCTTTCCCAGTCCTATGCCTTGCCTATAGCTTCTTACTTTCTCATTAAATTGCTGATAGCTTCCTTTAGCCCTTCTACCAAGCATTCCTATAGACATTAATGCTACCCACAAACTTTGTCCTTACTAACCAAGAGGTGTTATTACTATAGGAGTTCAAACTATGTTGTTTAGGATTGTCTAGTGAGATTGGATATCTGGCAATTAACAGCTGAGCAATAAGAATATTTGATAGAAGATTTGAACATGATAAAGAATATGGAAGCATAGCAGAGTTTGGTATCAGATAGTGAGATAATTTGAATAAAAGTCAGGATTTTATGTAGAGCAACTAGCAAATCATGTGCTCTGGCCACTAGTAAATAGGTTTACTATACTAATTGTAGAAGAGTGTGAAAATAGTTACAATAGTCTCTTTAATACACTCACATGTATAACTTGTGACTATTAGAGTTTGTCTTCCTATTGTTTCAGGTAAGAGAAAAAGCTCCCTTTACACTCTACCATCAATGCTCTTGATCCTTATGAAATCTCTCTATACTTCCCCATCTTCTTCTAAACTATAGACATCTCTAGATATTTCTTGGTATATGCTCTGGTCAACTCTGAAGCTACCAGAGTTTTTATCAACTAGAGTTTTGTGGAAAAGTATGATCTCAATACTCATAGGCTTTTCAGGTCCATATCTGTATATAATATCAATGACACTCTGAATAAAGTAGAGTAGATATCTAAAGTAGTAGACATGATGCTCTAGTATGAGATCCACTTGAAGTAGACCTTGCTTATAGTATCTAGCCTAGATAAGTGGGACTTGATTCTTGGACTCACCTAGCTAAAGATTTATAACACTGAGATTGATTAGCAACAAGAAGTTGTCATGACATGTTGCCCCATCTGCTACTTTGGCTGTCAAGAAATCTGAAAGATGAGTGAATGTCAGGTATAAGCCCTAAACATATGCTACTCTAGCTCTTTTTCTGCCTTGGCTGACAACTCTAATAAAGTTCACCTCTCTCTTTACACATTGGATGTGTATAAAGATAAAATATTTGATAAGATATCTGTGGCTAAACTACTTTCTAGACTTGTAGAATTAGACTTCTGTGTCATCACTACTCTCTCTTAGTAGCTCTCTGAAGTATTTCAGTACAGTCAAATATCAGACAGAGATATTTCTATGCTTCTCTCTTACATTCAAGATTTCAAATCAGTTTTTGCTAACAAAGAATTCAATACCCTACTAGACCACTGTCTGTAGGATCATGCAATCAATCTTATATCTAGAGTTAAGCCTAAGTTCTCTAAGATGTACTCTCTATCCCCTGTAGAATAACCCAAACTTAATGTATTTCTTGCTGAGAATTTCTGTACTAGTTGAATATGCCTCTGGAAGTTTTCTATGAATGCTTTAGTGTTTTTTACAAAAAAACAGTTCTCTCCATCTAGTACAAGATTACAGGAGCCTTAATGTAATAACAGTCAAGAACAAGTATTCAATTCCTCTTATCTCAGAGCTCATCTCACAACTCCAAGAAGTGAGATACTTTACAAAATTGGATGTCTACTGGAGTTTCAACAATATCTGAATTAAGCCTAGAGATAAGTGGAAAGCTGCATTCCATACCAACTATAGTTTTTTTGAGCCTCTAGTAATGTTCTTTGGTATGTTCAATAGTCCAGCTACCTTTCAGACTATAATGAATGACATTTTCCAGAATCTCATAGCTAAGTGCATTATGATAGTATATCTGGATAACATTCTAATCTTCACTTGGACATTGGAAGAATATTACAAAGCAGTGTGGAAAGTTTTAGAGGTCTTATCTAAGTATAAACTGTCTCTTTGTCCTGAGAAGTGTAAATTTGACAAGTAGTAGATAAAGTACCTAGGATTGGTTATCTCTCAGAATCAAGTTGAGATAAAATCTATCAAAGTGGCTGAAGTTCATGAATAGCCAGTCTCTTGTACCCATACTGACCTGCAGGTATTTCTGGACTTCACCAACTTCTATTAACAAATCATTCATAGCTTTTTAAACATCATCTATCTACTTTTTGACCTCACTAGTACTAATAGCACATAGATGTGGACAACTCTGTAGTAGGATGCATTTAACTCCCTTAAAGCAGCTATCACTTCTACATCTGTTTTGGTCTTTCCTGACATATTCACCCTATTTTAGATAGAAGCAGATAGTTTAGACTTCATAACAAGAGCTGTTCTTTTTTAGAAGTCTGAAACAGATAATAAGTGGCATCCAGTAGTATTTTTTAGCAAATCTCTTTCTCTGATAGAGCAAGACTACAAGATCCATAACAAGAAGATGCTAGCAATCATCTAGGCTTTGGAAAAATGGTGATATTTCCTTAAAGGTAGATCTTACTCCATAGAGATCTAGACTGACCATGGCAATCTGGAATATTTTATAACTGCTAAGAAGCTCAATCATAGACAAGCCTAATGGTCTCTTGGCTTGGTAAGATTTAACTTTCTACTCTATCACTGTCTAGACAAGTCTATGGGGAAACACAATGTACTCTCTCAATAACTAGACCATAGGGATGGATCTTAGGATAATACAAATATAGTTCTATTCAAACTGGAACTATTGGCAGTTTGCACATTGGAAGGGATAGTCTTTGAAAGCAAAGAATGAGCTTTGCTGACCTATATCCAATGGAATAACAAACTTGATTATCATAAGGAACTTGTAGCTAAAGCTGTAAGAGAGAACTCTGTTAGTCATCTATAAAGTCAGTGAGATCTTCAGAGTGGTCAGAAAAGAATAGTCTTCTTTTATTTTGAGGCAAGATTTATGTCCTAGATATCCATAACCTCTACTAGCACATTGTATCTCTTGACTATAACACCAAGATGACAGGGTATACTAGACATTAGAAGATACTGGAGCTAGTATCTTAGAGTTATTGGTAGCCCTAGATATCTAAATATGTTGGCACCTGTGATCTGTGTTTGTAGACTAAGCCAATTTAGTACTTACCACTTGGAGAGTTGACTCCACTGGCTATACCAAATACAAGATAGAACACCATCAGTATAGATTTTGTGGTTAAACTTCTGAAGTCATCAGAGTATGATACAGTAATGACCATAGTTAATTCAGTCTCTAAGAGGGTGTACTTCATTCTAACTTACATATTAGAATTGAAAATAGTAGACTTTATTTATTTTCAATTTATTTTTCTTTTATTCTTTTTTTGGAAACTAAGGTTAGAGTTTAGCATGATATCACATGTTACAGTCATAAATTGTCACACATATGTCACAGCCACACAATCACACAATTATGTGTTATAATAGAAAATAGTAAAAGGTTCTGGAAGAATAATATCATATAGTATGTTATACATATGGTTCTTTAGGATAGGCTAATGTAGTAGAGTATAGACTATTAGTTTTAGGTATATAAGGTAGTCAATCCTGTATAGAGTTTTCTGTCAAGTTCTCTTGTAATAATCTAATCCAGGGTTCTGTTCTTATTCCAACTTTAAGAGATTTAAATTATAACACTATATTATAGTCACTATGGAGGATATAGCAAGGTTGTTCTTACATAATGTGTGGAAACTCCATGGTCTCCCTAACCTTATATTATTGGACAGAAGCTTTGCTGACTGCTCAAAGTTGAGATTGCCTCTTTTACAGCATAACATCTGTAGTTAGATGGACAAACAAAACAAGTGAACCAAAAGCTAAACCAGTATCTTTGAATCTTTGTGAATGAAAGGCAAAGTGATTGGCATAACCTTCTCTTCATAGTAAAGTTCCAGCATACCAACCATATATATTCCTCAATATAATACTTATCTTTTCTTCTTGACATTGAATGACTTCTGTATATGGGCTTTGAGCCATACCAACAGAGGTCCAAACTAGAAAGTGTTTCTAAATTTGTAGAAAGGATGAAATCTACACTTGAGAAAGTTAAGTTCACTGTTCAGGATGATATGACCAGATACTATGATTGATATTGTACATATGTCTTAGTGTTTAAACCTGATGATAAGATATTTCTGGACTTCTCAGACATTTATACTATGTACTCCTCTACCAAGTTGTTATATTGCCAACTAAGACTATATGTAGTAGAGAAACAAGTAGAACCCATGTCATACTGCTTGAAGCTCCTCCTTACAGCTATACTCAGTGTTCTATATTATCAAGCTCACTGCTATGTCCAAAGATCTTATACTTATATTCAGAAGATATTCAAAGCCCCATAGACTCTATTGTTATTGATAAAAAAGAAGAGTGGGAGATAGAGAAGATTCTGGACAGCTGTTGGCATTGTAAAAGGTATTATAGTACTTGATCAAATAGAAGAGATTTGGCTTAAAAGAAAACTCTTGGAATACCTCAGAAATATTTGCATCAGATAGAGTGGCAGAGTTCCATTACCTCAACCTCCAAGCCTTATGATTTATTCAAGCAATAGACTTTCAAAGTATCAAGTTTTGATCTATATCACTTGTTTTAAGTTACAGCAATCTTAAGAGGGAGATAGATATAAGAGGACAACAAATTCTGAACTTCAGATCTTTGACAACAAAGTTTATAAAGCCTGATGTCCAATACAAGACTATAGAGTTTGTTGTATTCCCTCCAGCACTATTTCTGTCAAACTCTGACCTCTATCAGTATCCTTCTGAATGTTATTCCATATCTCTAATTGCTATTAGATAAATACCTACTATTTATAAATATTATTCTAGATGTTTCCATCAGAGTGCCTGACCACCTGAATACTATCATTTCTAGCTTGGTCAGCACTGTTCTGCTAGATTGGAATGTATTCTAAGAGTATTTAGTAGAGCTATTGTTTTTAGGAAACCTTATTCTGTTTTCTTAGATTTCCTGGAGATATGTTTTGTCTTTAACATAGTTGTCAATATTAGCTTAAGTTTTCTGGAGCAAACTTTGTGAACTTGATGGACTTTTGTTAGTTGCTCTAACAGATACTTGGTACTAAAAACTCTATTGAGTTTTTTTGTATTAATTTAATACAAGGTTCTTCTTTTACTCTTGTACTTGAGCTTAAGTTGTAATATTAGAAATGAATATGTTGCTTCTTTTTTGAGAAAAGGTCTGTATCTCCAACATCCTAGGCTTACAGTATTGCATTGTCTCTCTTTATTACAACTTAAAGATTGTTAGATATGTTGGGCATCAAGAAACTTTAGAACTGGTGTTGTGGAGTTACTAGTAGTCTTAGATGTCCAAAGACCTATATTCACTCTCTATGCCAAATACAAGATAGAAGACTATTAGTGTTGACTTCATTGTAGAACTTCCAGAGTTCATGAGGTTTGATGTAATAATAATAGTGGTAGACTTTAAGATAACTTACTTCATTCTAACTCATACTATGATCACTACAGAGGGTATTGCAAGACTTATCTTATACAATATTTGGATACTATGGAGTTTCTCCACTTATATTTATTCAGATAGAAGACTGTAGTTTGTGATGTTCTTTATGAAAGAACTCTACTATTTGATTGGAGTCAAAATTGCTTTATTTACTGTCTAACATCTCCAATCAGATAAACAAGTGGAGTAAGTGAATTAGAAGCTTGAGTGGTATCTCTGAATATTTATTAATGAACAACAGTGTAATTAGCATAACCTTCTCCCATTGGCAGAGTTTCAGTATAACAATTATATACTTTTCCATATAGCAACTGTTATTTCTTCTTAACATAGGACAACTGCCATGAATAAGATTTGAGTCTTATCAAAGAAGATCAAAGTTGGAGAGTGTCTTGAAGTTTGCTAATTATATGAGATCTATATTAGAGGAGATGAAGTTTGTTATTTTTTAAGTTTTAAGAAGACATAGACAAGTACTATAATCAATGACATACCCTTATGCTAGTGTTCCATCCCAGTGACAAGATATTTTTAGACTTTTTGGACATCTGTATAACATACTCTTTTGCCAAGTTATTTCATTATTATCTTAGACCTTATGTGGTGGAAAAATAAGTGAGATTTATATTATACTGCCTTAAACTACTGTTTGGACTACATTAGATATAGTCTAATGTTTTTAGTCATCAGAATTACTGCTGCTTCCAATGACCTAATCTTTGGAAGATTTTCTAGTCTCTTTTTAGACCTAGTTATCATTAATAAAGAAAAAGAGTAGGAATGTTATATTCTGATCCAGTCATATTCATTCTAACTTATCTATACTTCCAAACCTCTTCTAGTATAGATCACTCTTTCTATTCTATCTTGGACATCTTTGCTATATTTCTCAACAACTCTATGAATTTCTCTCATAACATCCAAGAACTATCCTAAACCAGAGTAACTCACTTATAGTCTTCATTTCTAGATAACTGTTGGCAATAATACATCTTACCACCTTTTAGTGGACTTGTCCTTTAGTCATTATAAGTAACTATTTTGAAATATGTGACTAGTATGACTAGTAAAGGTATAGTATATAAGCTGAAGCCAAAGGTTGTTTTAACATCTATATTCTATGTATTCAGATAATTTATACTTGCCAATCTGACTTCTAAGAGCTTATTAACAGATCTTGGATAATAAAGTACAAAAGAGTTTTGGTCTAAAAGTAAACTCATAAGAAAATACTATAGATATATTTATATCTAATTAGGTGGCTCAATTTCACTGTCTTAGCTTTATTGTTATAGAACACTTTGGACACTAATATTTTTCTTTTCTTTTTATCTATTTTTCTTGATTTTATATTTCTTTTCTTTTAAATTTATTTTTTCTTTTATTGATAATGAAGAGGCACATGATATGGTAGTCACATGACATATCACATAATGTGACATTATAGGCCTAGAACATGGTGGAAGGATCTGGACAATGATGGCAGGGCATATATATATAACATAGTAGTCTTGAGTAAAACATAAGGTAAACATAAGAACAAAGTATGGACATGAGGGCAGGTTTAATTATTGTTAGCATGGACCACATGTAAAACATATATATAGGACTCTAATTTAGCAGAGACTCCTTATCGAGTTCTCTTGTGAACTTTCCACTTTATATCTGTCTTAAGAGATTTACTGCCTTGTATTGCTATTGGACTTTGTGTCTAGTAGTTGCCACAACATCTATAGCCTTGTAGTTTACTTATTTGGCAGACTTTTAGAGTATTAACTTTTGACCAGTTTTACTTGCTTTAAGTCATAGTAATTTGAAAGAGAAGACAGATAGAGATCTATTATTTTACCAAAACTTGAGTTTTAAATACTGCCAAAGTTCATAGTCTTTTCTTTTCCCTGCCTGCAAGCCTTGAACACTACTACTACTGTTAATCCTATAGGATTTGTCAAGTCAATATCTCTACTTTACCACTGGAACTTTTTCAGATACTGTTTTTAAACAATTATAATTCTTTCTTTTTAACTATTGTTCAATAAGCTCTCTGTATTCTAGTTAATGTTTGGAGTTATTTTGTTTGGGTTTCTAACCACCTGTTATAACTTAAGCCTTTGAGTAAAGATGAAAGATAACTTTTATATTGAATAATACAAAAAAACTTGCAATAGAGTTCTAAGTATAAAATAGTTTACTTTATGTACTACAGACCATATTTTGTGTGTATGTTACAATTAACCTACTATAAAGTGCATATGCTTTTTATAAGACCAACATATTGTTGCTATATTGTATAATATCACTTATTCCAGAACCTTTTATATTCTTTTTTTTATTACATGATTGTATGTCTTGTGACTGTGACATATGTGACTGCCATGTGACAGATGTCTCAATTAAGTCACACTTAGTGACTTGTGTGACCATCACACATTTTATATAAGTCTAAAATAAAGAAAAGTAAGAATAAAAGCTAAAATAATGTTATGATTGATGTCTCCTGTATACAGCATGGACTAGGGTCAAGGGTAATGATGACATGATCGGCTGCACTACAATTGTCTCAGTCAGCACCTCATGTAATAGGTGCTATGTCCTTGTTTCTACCTCATGTATTATAACTCATCTACATCATATACTCTGAACACTTTTCTTATGGGCTTCTAATATATATAGAGTAGATACTGTATTGTATCTTTACACTTTACTAATTGCATCTACTCTTATATCTTTCTCAAGTCTTTGCCTAAGTTGCAACCTGAGCCAAGCCTAAGGTTGTAACAAATAAAGTAAAAAGAAAAACAGAAAAGAAAAATAAAAGTAAGAGAAAATAAATTGGGATCAAGTCCACTGTTTATAACTCTAACACTACCTAGCATAATTATTTTGAGGTTAGATCAGTAATATCTTACTTGATATTCTGATTGATTAATATGAACTATTTAAAGTATTTAGAACAGCTATTACTTCTTATTATATTATAATTTGGTCATATCCATCCTAGTACATGGATAATACCTATCTTCATATCTATACTTATAAACCTCTTCTTAATGTAGATTAATATTATTTATTTCTCATTGATCACTTCTTAGACATCTTTATTAGATTTCCATCTCTTTATCTAAAACCTATTTAGACCTAAGATAACTTACTTACAATCTCTATTTCCTAAATAACTACTTTAGATATGTTAGGCATAGTTTACACTAGAAGTAAAAGTCCATGAGATAGACTCAGAGATATACAAACTTGTAGAACAACCTTGGCTTCAGCTTATGTGCTGTGCTATCTGTCTGTTGTATAGTTGCAATTTCTGATAAAAGGAAGAAGTCCAAAATAGAGTGAGTACTGATTGGTATGTTGCTATTGAACACTGGGAATTGAGTTTAATAAGAGTTATCTTCATTGATTATCAGACTAGTGAATTACAGTATAACTACTAGTCTTATATATAGGTACATACTATAGAAGATACTTGGGGTTTCAGTAGTTTAGCCCTTATTACCCTAAGTAGAGGTTTTAGTGTTGAGACACTGACAGGAGTATGACTCTATCATAAAAGGCTGAGTTAGATAGGAGTATCTCTGTTATAGAAGACAGAATATCCAAACAATTGCATCACTACTATAAGGTATGTTGCAAGTAAAGTGACTGCTGTAGAAGATAGGCTTTATTGGATTAGGTGTTGATAAGAAGTGTACCATGGGAATGTTTTCCAGATGAGTAGACTTGGCATATAACAACAATATATACTTAGGATTTCCTAAAGACTGTAAATTTTATATAAGTCTATAAACTTTGCCTAGTTGTTCTAATAGTAGAATAAGATTTTCTTTTTAGGACTTTGAAACATCAATTAGTCAGGTAGTCTTTAATTGTCTACTCTTATATCTTGACTTATCTTATTATTTCTCACTTCTTAATCAATAATTATTTCTAGTGACCATTTATAATCACTATATTAATAATATTCTCACTAGTTTTGTAATCTATTTTAAAAAATTGCAAGCCTTTATATCTAACTATACCCTGTCTACCATCACTCTTTAAGCCCTATAACCCATCAATATCCTAATATCTAGAACCTCTCTCTTACCACTCCAAACCTCATGTTCTATTCTATCTCTACTAGACTTCAGTAGTAATTGACAAATAGAAAAAGCCTTCCTAAGCTCCTATTTGTTATATTTTCAGCTATTCACAGACTAGTTTTTATATGATCCAGATAAAGTCCTCTAGGCCCCTTTCTTCTTTAGAAGTAGTCAAGCCTTCAGATAGTCTAAAAGCTTCTTCTATTAGGAATCCACCACCAAAGCCCTTTTTATTACTAGATAGCCTGGATTCAAGTAGCTCTTTCACAAGCACTTCTTCCCAGTCAACATTGCTGCTGAAGCTATTAACAAATTAGAGGGAACAATGTATTACCAAGGGAGCCATGCTGTGGAGGACTACCTAAATAAGTTCCAAACCCTAATCTCAGAAGCAAGCTACACCAACCTCTGCACCATAGTATTAGGGACTTCAAATAGCGATCCAGAACCAGATTGTGACTCTGCTGGTTGGGAGGCCTCTTTGTGTAATATGTCGGGAAAGGCTTTTACTTTCTACCTGGCGGAAAATCGAGCCATCGTCACTGATACATTGTTCTATCAGATGACAGCCACTCCTTCACCGACAATGACCATTCCAGTCATAATTGGCATCGGTGCTATCATTGCCCCACTGGTTGGCAGAACGCTCATTCAGCGTGGTATTATTGGCAGAGTAGCCACAGAACAGTGGGTGAAAGGCGGGTTCAAAGCCAAGATGGACGGCAATTCAAATTTGGGCTTGAAGTACGCCCCTCCGTTCACGCTCTTCTGTCGCAGCATCTTAAATATCCCATAGAGATGAACCTATGCTGCTAGAATAAAGGACACGCACCGCCAAATTATGCATACCGATC
>Ga0157359_1000963_pt1 | contig 11290 bp, 9 predicted proteins | sample AttcapACBM3_FD_111482 | JGI IMG/M metagenome (GOLD analysis project Ga0157359, IMG submission 111482) | Fungus gardens microbial communities from leaf cutter ant in Botucatu, State of São Paulo, Brazil - Atta capiguara ACBM3 | ecosystem: Host-associated > Fungi > Mycelium > Unclassified ...
CCGTGTGCCTGGGCGAGGCGGGCCTGGTCAGCCGCGTGCGGCCCGGCACCGTGGTGGTCGACACCACCACCTCCACCCCCGAGACCAGCCGCCGGGTGGCGGCGGCCTTCGCCGAGGTCGGCGTCGACTTCCTCGATGCCCCGGTCTCCGGCGGCCCGGCCGGCGCCGCGGCCGGCACCATGACCATGGTCATCGGCGGCAGCGAGGCGGCCCTGGCCAAGGCGCTGCCGGCGCTGGAAGCCATGAGCGCGACCCGCGTGCACGTCGGTGCCGTGGGCGCCGGCAACATCGCCAAGATCGCCAACAACCTGCTGGCCGCGGCGCACCTGATCACCACCGCGGAAGCCGTGACCATGGCGGCCCGTGCCGGGGTCGCCCCGGAAAAGCTGATCGAGGGCCTCAACGCCGGTTCCGGTCGCAGTGCCGCCAGCCAGGTCATGTTCCCCACCTGGGTGCTGAACAAGGCCTACGACTCCGGTTTCACCATGGGCCTGATGCGCAAGGACGTGGGCCTGGCACGCGACCTCATCGCCGAACTCGGCCTCGACCTGCCGCTGGCCGCGGCCACCGCCCAGGCCTGGGCGGCCAGCGCCGAGACCCTGGCCGATGGCGAGGATTTCTGCGCCATCGCCCGCCGCACCAGCGAAGACCTGTTCGGTAAGGGGAACTGATCATGATGAATGCCAAGGCTCTGCAACTGCTCAAGCCCTTCTGGGGCGAGCGCCAACAGGTCGCCAGCTACGTGGACGGTGCCTTCGTCGACGGCAGCGGCGAGCGGATCGTCGTGCGCAATGCCCATGACGACAGCCCGGCCTATAGCTATCCCGACGCCGACCTCGCCGTGGTCGAGCGCGCCGATGCCGCCGCCCGTCGGGCGCGCGAGGAATGGCGTGCCCTGACCGCCCAGGCGCGCGGGCGCATCATCTACAAGGTCGGCGCTCTGATCCGTGAGGAGGCCGAGGCCCTGGCGCAGCTGGAGTCGCTGACCGCCAACAAGCCGATCCGCGACGCCCGCGTCGAGGTGCTCAAGGTCGCCGAGATGTTCGAGTACTACGCCGGCTGGGCCGACAAGCTGCACGGCGAAGTCATCCCGGTGCCCACCAGCCACCTCAACTACGTGACCTACGAGCCCCTGGGCACGGTGCTGCAGATCACGCCCTGGAACGCGCCGATCTTCACCGGTGGCTGGCAGATTGCCCCGGCCATCACCGCCGGCAACGCGGTGATCCTCAAGCCTTCAGAACTGACCCCGGTGACCTCGCTGCTGCTGGGCGTGCTGGTGGAGCGCGCCGGTGCGCCCAAGGGCCTGGTCAACGTGCTCGCCGGCCAGGGCCATACCGTCGGCCAGCAGGTGATCGCCCATGCCGACATCCGCAAGGTGGTCTTCGTCGGCTCGCCGGCCACCGGCCGGCACATCGCCGCCGCCGCGGCCCAGCGCTGCATCCCGGTGGTGCTGGAACTGGGTGGCAAGTCGGCCAACATCGTCTTCGAGGACGCCGACCTGGACCTGGCCGTGCGCGGTGCCCAAGCGGCGATCTTTTCCGGCGCCGGCCAGAGTTGCGTCTCGGGTTCGCGGCTGCTGGTCCAGGAATCCATCTACGAACGTTTCATCCAGGCGGTGGCCCGCGCCGCCAGCCAGTTCAAGGTCGGCGATCCCAGCGATCCCGAGACCCAGATCGGCCCGATCCACAATGCCAGGCAATTCGCCCATGTGCGGCGGATGGTGGAAGGTGCCCTGGGCGAGGGCGCCCGGCACGTGGCCAATGGCGTCGAGCCGCTGCCGGCTGGGACCGGCTACTACGTCAATCCCACGGTGCTGGCCGGTCACAACGGCCTGAGCTGCGCCCAGGAAGAGATCTTCGGACCGGTGGTGGTGGCCATTCCCTTCAAGGACGAGGCCGATGCCATCCGCATCGCCAACGACAGCCGCTTCGGCCTGGCCGGCGCGGTCTGGACCCGCGACGTCGGCCGCGCCCACCGGGTGGCGCGCGGCGTGCGCGCCGGCACCTTCTGGGTCAATGGCTACAAGACCATCCACGTCAGCTCGCCCTTCGGTGGCTACGGCGAGAGCGGCTATGGCCGTTCCTCCGGTCTCGACGCCCTGCGCGAGTACAGCGAGGTGAAGAGCGTCTGGGTGGAAACCGCCGCGGTGCCCGCCGCCAACTTCGGCTACGGCGCCAGCCTGGAGTAACGCATGACCATCCACCAAGCCCTGTTGGACGATGCCCGCCGCTGGCGGCGCGACTTCCATGCCCATCCCGAACTGGGCTTCGCCGAGCACCGCACCGCGGCGCGGGTGGCGGAACTGCTCGCAGGCTTCGGCCTGGAGGTCCATCGCGGCCTCGGCGGTACTGGCGTGGTCGGGGTACTGCAGCATGGCGAGGGCCCCAGCCTGGGGCTGCGTGCCGACATGGACGCCCTGCCGATGCAGGAGGTGGGGGACGTTCCCCACCGTTCCACCGCCGCCGGGCGCATGCACGCCTGCGGGCATGACGGCCACACCGCCATCCTGCTGGCCGCGGCCCGCCACCTGAGCGAAAGCCGTGACTTCCGCGGTACGGTCTACTTCGTCTTCCAGCCTGCCGAGGAGAATCTCGGCGGCGCGCAAAAGATGATCGAGGACGGCCTGTTCGAGCGTTTCCCCATGGATGCCATTTACGGCCTGCACAACTGGCCGGGACTGCCGGCCGGCCAGGTGGTGGTCAATCCGGGGGCGATGATGGCCTCCCTGGACACCTTCGCCATCACCCTGACCGGCAAGGGTTGCCACGCGGCCATGCCCGAGCGCGGGCGCGATCCCATCGTCGCCGCGGCGGATCTGATCCTGCAGCTGCAGACCATCGTCGCCCGGCGGATCTCGCCGCTGGCGTCCGCGGTGGTCAGCGTGACCATGCTGGAGGCGGGGGAGGCGATCAACGTCATTCCCGAGGTGGCGCGGCTCCGGGGCACGGTGCGCTGCCTGGATGGCGCGGTGCGCGCCGAGGTGGAGCGGCTGATCGGCGAGATCGTCGCCCAGGCGCCGGCCGCCCAGGGCGTGCGCGGCGAGCTGGAGTTCACCCGTGGCTATCCGGTGACCCAGAACCATCCCGCCCAGGCCGCCAAGGTGCGCCAGGCGGCGGTCACGGCCTTCGGCGCCGAGCGGGTCAGCGACGGCGTGCCGCCGTCCATGGCCTCCGAGGATTTCGCCTTCATGCTGGCGGCGCGGCCGGGGGCCTATCTCTGGTTGGGCGTCGACGGTGTCCAGCCCTCGGCGCCGCTGCACAACCCGGCCTACGACTTCAACGATGCCCTCATCGAGCCGGCGGTCAGGCTGTGGGCGGAGCTGGTGCGGCAGGAGTTGCCGGCCTAAGAGCCTTTTAGCGTCTGTTCAAAGGCTTGCGAGCTAGAGCCAAACAAGGCGCAACGACCAACGGGCGTAACAGCCGAAGGCTGGCCCGAAGGGTGAGCGCTAGCGAATCAAAGGCCTGAGGAAGCGGAGTTTACGAAGGGTAAATGAGCATTGCGACCGGGCTGGCGATCCAGGGCCTTTTCAACGCAGTTTGGCCGACGCGCAGCTGGCTTTGAGCAGGCGCTCAGCGAAAGGCGGTCATCTGCTGCACCAAGCTGGTCCGCAACTCGTCCGCCGCGCGGCTGAGCTTGCGCCCCAGGCGGGTGACCAACTCGACGTGGGCGCGGGCGAAGCCCGGATCGGCCAGGGGCAGGGCGCGCAGGGCGTCGCTGTCCAGCTCCTGGGTGGCGGCGAACAGCGGTAGCAGGGTCACGCCGCCCTCCCGCGCATAGTGCTTGAGCAGGGCGAAGGTATTGCAGGTGAGGGTCGGCGCCAGGCGCTGGCCGGCGGCCTGTTCCACGGCATCGAGCATCTGGCGGATGCCGTAGGAAATCTCCGGCAGCGCCAGGCGGTGCCGAGCCAGTTCGTCCAGGCTCACCGGGCCCTGCGTCGCGGCCAGCGGATGCCCCGGCGCCACCAGGGCATAGAGCGGCTGTGGCCGGCTACCGTGTACCCGCAGGTGCGGATCGCGCGGCGGATTGAACACCAGGCCCAGGTGCGCCTCGTCTTCCACCACCTGGCGGATCACCTCGTTGGTGCCCACTACGTTGACCCGTACCTCGATCTCCGGGTGCCGCGCGGAAAATTCGCCCAGGCTGCGCGCCAGATCGCCGATGAAGCCTTCGCCGATGGCCAGCACCACGCTGCCGGTGCGCAGGCCCTGGAGGTCGGCGATGGCGTCTCTGAGGCCGTCGAGCTGGGTCTGGCGCTGGCGGAAGTAGTCCAGCACCAGTTGGCCGGCTTCGGTCGGGGTGATGCCGCGGCGGTGTCTTTCGATGAGGTCGACGCCCAGTTCGGCCTCGACCTGGGCGATCTGCCGGCTGACCGCGGAAGGGGCGATGTCCAGGGCGTCGGCGGCGGCGCGCACGCTGCCCAGGCGCACCGCCTCGACGAAGTAATGCAGGCGCTGTTCGTGGATTCCACGCATCCGGAAGTGTTCTCGTAAAGGCAACGGAAAAGGCGGTTTCCAGTATTGGAGAGAGAACAGGGCGCTGTCCATACTCGGGACAAGTCCACGGCCGCACCGGCCTGGACGAGGGCCGCGACGCAGTGTCCCGGAACCCTGGAACCCCGCGCGAGACGCTGTTGGCGTCGGGCTTCCAGCTTCTGGTAAGCCACGCCTGCCACCTCGACCAGCCGCCCTAGAACGGCCGGGTCATGCTCCCTCGTGGAGCCTTCGCTTCTGCCCAGCGAGCCACAGCGCTTGCGTCTGCCAACCATACCAACAACCGAGCCCACGAGTGGGCCGCAGGGGGAAGAATGAGTGCCCATCCGACTCTGGCCGTCGGCCAGGACCGTGCCGTCAGCGATACCGTGAAACTCTATGTCTGGGCGGCGGTGGTGCTGCTGATCGCCGAGCTGATCGGCTCGGTCAGCATCCCCTTGGGGCCGGGCAAGGTGGTGCTGCTGCCGATGATCTGGGCGCTGCTGCTGGGGGCCGCCATCGGCCTGGCCGGCAAGCGCCTGCCGCAGGGCTTGAGCGTCAGCCGTAGCGCCCAGGTGCGCTCGGCGGCCATCCTGCAATACGCGCTGCTGATCTTCATCGCCAAGCTCGGCCTGGTGGTGGGTGGCTCGCTACCCACGGTGATCGCCGCGGGCTGGGCGCTGGCCTTCCAGGAACTGGGCCATTTCGTCGGCACCATCCTGCTCGGCCTGCCGGTGGCGCTGCTGCTGGGCATCAAGCGCGAGGCCATCGGCGCCACCTTCTCGGTGGGCCGCGAGCCGAGCCTGGCGATCATCGGCGAACGCTACGGCATGGACTCCCCGGAAGGCCGTGGCGTGCTCGCCGAATACCTCACCGGCACCCTGATCGGCGCCGTGTTCATGGCCATCGTGGCCGGCTTCATCGCCAGCCTGAACATCTTCCATCCCTATTCCCTGGCCATGGGCGCCGGCATCGGCTCGGGCAGCATCATGGCCGCCGCGGCCGGAGCGGTGGCCGCCCAGCAGACCCCCGAGGTGGCCAAGGAGGTCATGGCCCTGGCCGCCGCGGCCAACCTGATCACCACCACCCTGGGGACCTACTTCACCCTGTTCATCTCCCTGCCGCTGGCGGTCTGGGGCTACCGGGTGCTGGAGCCGCGCATCGGCCGCACCACCAAGGCCTCCTTCACCCAGAGCGCGGTCGACCAGACCGTGGTGGACGAGCCGGTGGAGCTGGGCTGGTCGGGACGCCTGAGCGCCTGGCTGGCCGCCGCCGCCCTGGCCCTGCTCGGTACCTTCGTGGCGACCAAGGCGCTGCCGGCTGCCGCCCTCACCGCGGTGGCGCTGATGATCGCCGCGGCCTTCGTCGGCGAGCTGCTCTGCCAGCTGTTCCGCCGCAAGGTGCCGGCGGTGTGCTGGGTGTCGCTGGTGGCCATGTTCCTCACCTCGCCCTGGTGCCCGCTGGCGAAGCAGATCACCGCGGCGTCCAACAGCGTCGGGGTGCTGGCGGTGATCACCCCCATGCTGGCCTTCGCCGGCCTGTCCATCGCCAAGGACATCCCGGCCTTCCGCCGCCTCGGCTGGCGTATCGTGGTGGTGTCCCTCACCGCTGGCTTCGGCACCTTCATCGGCGCGGTGTGCATTGCCGAGCTGTTCCACTGACAGCTGTCGGCCCCGGTCGCCGTACCGGGGCCGGGCGTCCATACTGCAGCCTCCCGTCCCTGGAGGTTTCCATGCAGCCCGACGCCCTCGCTTCCCGTATCGACCACACCCTGCTCGCCGCCGATGCCAGTCGCGCGCGCATCGCCCAGCTGTGCGCCGAGGCCAGGGCCCACGGCTTCTATTCGGTGTGCGTGAATTCCGGCCAAGTGCCCTATGCGGCCGAGCAACTCGCGGGCAGCGCGGTCAAGGTCTGCGCGGTGGTCGGCTTTCCGCTGGGCGCCGGGTTGAGCGCGGCCAAGGCCTTCGAGGCCGCGCAGGCCATCGCCGCCGGGGCGGGGGAGATCGACATGGTGCTCAATATCGGCTGGCTCAAGGACGGCCTGCTGGACGAGGTCGCCGCCGACATCGCGGAGGTGTTGGCCGCCTGCGGTGCGGTACCGCTCAAGGTGATCCTGGAGACCGGCCTGCTCGACGACGACCAGAAGCGCCAGGCCTGCCGGATCTGTCGCGACCTGGGGGTGGCCTTCGTCAAGACCTCGACCGGCTTCGGCCACGGCGGCGCGACCCTGGAGGACGTGCGGCTGATGCGCGAAGAGGTGGGGCCGGAGCTGGGGGTGAAGGCCTCCGGTGGCGTGCGTGACCGCGCCATGGCCCTGGCCATGCTGGAGGCTGGTGCGACCCGCCTGGGGACCAGTTCGGGGGTGGCCATCGTCAGCGGTGGGGAGGGTGGCGCGGGGTACTGAGGTCCCGGCCTATCGCGGCCATGGGCCGCTCCTACAGGGGGTGATGCTTTTGTAGGAGCGGCCCATGGCCGCGATAAGCCCAAAGGTGACTACCCCGGCCCCTGCCGGTACAGCTTCGAATCGCTGAAGTCCCCCGGCGCCAGCACCTCGCCGACCAGGATCAGGGCGGTACGGCGGAAGTCCTTGTCCCGCGCGCGCGCGACGATGTCGGCCAGGGTGCCCTGGACGCTGTCCTGGTCCGGCCAGCTGGCGCGGTGGACGATGGCCACCGGGCAGGTGGGGCCGTAGTGGGGTAGCAGGTCGGCGACGATGCGCTCCAGCTGGCCCACGCCGAGGTGGATGGCCAGGGTGGCGCGATGGCGGGCCAGGTCGCCCAGGGTTTCACCTTCGGGCATGGCGGTGCGGTTGGCGTAGCGGGTGAGGATCACCGTCTGGCTGACGCCGGGCAGGGTCAGCTCGCAGCCCAGCAGGGCGGCGCAGGCGGCGGTGGCGGTGACGCCGGGGACGATGGCGTAGGGAATGCCCAGCGCCTGCAGGCGGCGGATCTGTTCGCCGATGGCGCCATACAGCGAGGGATCGCCTGAGTGCACGCGGGCCACGTCCTGGCCGCGGGCATGGGCGGCGGCCAGATGACCGACGATGGTGTCGAGATCCAGCTGGGCGGTGTCGATCACCGTCTCGGCCTGGTGACCCTCCAGCACCGCAGGCGGCACCAGGGAACCGGCATAGAGGATCACCGGGCACTGGCGGATCAGCCGCTGGCCCTTGACGGTGATGAGGTCGGGATCGCCGGGGCCGGCGCCGATGAAATGGACGGTCATGGGGTTTCCTCGGCCAGGACGGCGAGCAGCTCGGCGACGCTGGCGAATTCGCGGTCCACGGTGGGCAGGGCGGGGCGGCGCAGGATCAGCACCGGCAGGCCGCGTTCGCGGGCCACCTGCAACTTGGGCTGGGTGGCGGCGCTGCCGCTGTTCTTGCTGATGAGCACATCGAAGTCGCCTGCGGCGAAGAGCCTGCGCTCGGCTTCCAGGGCGAAGGGACCGCGGTCGGCGATGATCCTGGCCCGATCGGCACCGGGATGGGCGTCGAGCAGGCGCAGGGTCCAGAACTGCTGGGGCGGGATCTCGTCGAGGTGCTCCAGCGGCTCGCGACCCAGGGTGAGGAAGGGGCGGGTGAACGGGGCCAGGGCTCGCTGCAGCTCGGCCCAGTCGGCCACCTCGCGCCAGTCGTCGTCTGGTCCGGCCTGCCAGCCGGGTCGGCGCAGGGCCCAGCAGGGGATGCCAGCCTGGGCCCCGGCCAGGGCGGCGTTGTGGCTGATCCGGGCGGCGTAGGGATGGGTGGCGTCCAGCAGCAGGTCGATGCCTTCACGGCGAAGAAAGGCGGCCAGCCCTTCCGCGCCGCCATAGCCACCGACCCGCACCGGGCAGGGCAGATCCTGGGGTACCCGACCGAGACCGGCCAGGCTGTAGAGGGCGTCTGCGGGTAGCTGGCGAGCGATGGCCAGGGCTTCGGTGGTGCCGCCGAGGAGGAGGATCTTCATGGGGCTGCTCCCGCGCGGTTGGCCGGGCGCGCCCTCACCCCCGGCCCCTCTCCCAGGGGGAGAGGGGAACCAAGGCGGAGCCAGGGGGCGAGTGGCGGAGTAGGGCGATGGGGCTTGTCAGCCTGAGCGCCAGACCTCCCACAGCGCACCGGACTGCCCCCTCTCCCCGGCGGGGAGAGGGTTGGGGTGAGGGGGACCAAACCCAAGCCAGCACTCACGGCTTCACCACCTCCAGCAGGGTGATGGGCAGCGCCGCGCGCCAGGTGTCGAAGGCGCCCAGCGGCTGGGCCTGGGCCACCTGCAGGCGAGTCAGGTCGCCGCCGTGGCGTTCGCGAAAGGCCACCAGGGCGGCTTCGGTCTGCAGGGTCACGGCATTGGCGACCAGGCGGCCGCCGGGGCGCAAGGCGGCCCAGCAAGTATCCAGCACGCCGGGCGCCGTGAGGCCGCCGCCGATGAAGATGGCGTCCGGGGTGGCTAGGCCGGCCAGGGCCTCGGGCGCCAGGCCGGCCACTAGGTGCAACGCGGGCGCGCCCAGCCGGTCGCGGTTGTGCAGGATATGGGCCTGGCGACCGGCGTCGGCCTCGATGGCCAGTACCCGGCAGCTGGGGTGGCTGCGCGCCCATTCGATGCCGATGGAGCCGCAGCCGGCGCCCACGTCCCACAGCAGTTCGCCGGGGCGGGGCGCCAGGCGCGCCAGGGTCACGGCACGCACGTCTCTCTTGGTCAGCTGACCGTCGTGACGATAGGCGCTGTCTGGCAGGCCAGGGGTGAGTGGCAGACCGGGCTCACCGGTCTCGCTCAGGACCTCGATGGCGACCAGGTTGAGCGCCGCTGCCTCGGCCAGCGACCAGTCCTGGGCGCGACCGGCGATGCGTCGCTCCAGGGGCCCGCCCAGGTGCTCCAGCACCTGCAACTGGCTGGCGCCGAAGCCCTGCTCCACCAGCAGGGCGGCCAGGGCGGCAGGACTGTGGCCATCGTTGCTCAACACCAGCAACCGTGCACCAGGATGCAGGTGGCGCACCACGCCACCCAGGGGCCGGGCCACCACCGACAGCAGGGTGACGTCCTGCAACGGCCAGCCCAGGCGGGCGGCGGCGAGGGAGTAGGAGGAGGGCGCCGGCAGTACCTGCAATTCGTCGGCCGACAACTGGCGCGAAAGGCTCGCGCCAACGCCGAACAGCATGGGATCGCCGCTGGCCAGCACGCACACCGGGGTGCCGCGACGCTCCAGCACCGGGGTCAGGGCGAAGGGCTGCGGCCAGGGCTCGCGGGTGGCGCGGATACAGGGGGGCAGCAGCGCCAGCTGGCGCGGACCGCCGATGACCACCTGGGCCTCCAGCAGGGCGCGGCGCGCCTGCTTGCCGAGGCCGGGGTAGCCGTCTTCGCCGATACCCACCACGGTCAGCCAGGGAATCATGAACGAACCTCATCGAACGTCTGCCGACCGGGCGTTTTCAAGGGGTCGGACAAAGCGGGCATAATAGCGGCTTTCTCCGTCCAGCCCGACCTCCGCCTGTGAATCCTCCGCCCTCCACCGCCCTCGCCCCGCGGCCCTCGGCCTGTCCGGGATTGCTGCGCATCGTGTCCGCGCGCGATGGCGGCCTGTGCCGGGTGAAGTTGCCGGGTGGCCGGCTGACGGCCGTCCAGGCGCGGGCCATCGCCACTGCCAGCGCGCGTTGGGCCAGCGGCGTGCTGGAGTTGACCAACAGAGCCAACCTGCAATTGCGCGGCGTGCGTCCGGACGGCGCCGCTGCCCTGGTGGCCGAGCTACAGGCCGCCGGTCTCGGCCCCAGCGATCCCGCCGCCGATGACGTGCGCAATCTGCTGCTCAGCCCCGCCGCTGGGCGCGATCCGCAGCAGCTGCGCGACGTCCGCCCCCTGGCCGCCGAGCTGCTTGGCCTGCTGGAAGGCGATCGCCGGCTGCATGGCCTGTCGCCCAAGTTCGCCCTGCAGCTGGACGGCGGCGAAGCCCTGGCGCGGCTCGACCATCCCCATGATGTCTGGCTGTCGGCCCGTCCTGCAGGCTACGTGCTCGGTCTCGCCGGTACTCCGCTGGACCTGCCGGTGGGGCTGATCGCCCCGGGCCGTGAGGTGGCGACGGTCACGCGGCTGTTGCACCGCTTCCTCGACCTGGCCGGCCCGGAGCAGAGCCGCATGCGGCAGCTGCTGGAAACGCATCCGCTAGACGAGCTGCTGGCCGGTATGGACCTGCTACCCGTACCGCCCACCCCAGGTGCGCCCGTACAAGCCGTGCAACGCCTGGGCAGCCATCCCCAGCGCCAGCCCGGCCTGTGCTGGATCGGCGCCCAGCCCGCCCTGGGTCGACTGCCCGCTGCTACCTTGGCTGCCGTCGCTGATCTGACCGAGCACCACGGTAAGGGCGAGCTGCACCTCACGCCCTGGCAAGGATTGTTGCTGCCCGACGTCCCCGTCGACCAAGCCCCCGAGCTGCTCGCCGCCCTGACCGCGCTAGCGCTGATCACCGATCCCGCCGCGCCCCTGGCCCGGCTGATCGCCTGCACCGGCAGCCAGGGCTGCGCCAAGGGCCAGGCCGACACCAAGGGCGATGCCCAGCGTCTGGCCGAACGGCTGCCGGCGGACGTGGAAGTGCATCTCTCCGGTTGCCCACGCAGTTGCGCCCTGGCCGGCCAGGCGCCCCACACCCTGCTGGCGGTGGCCCCTGGCCGCTATGACCTCTTCGTGCGCGACGCCACCCAGCCCGGTCCGGGCCGGCGGCGCGCCACCCATCTATCCCTCGACGAGGCCGCCGCCTGGCTGGCCCGGAGTCCCAGTGATGCTTGAATACGAACGCGACGGCCAGGCGATCTATCGCCAATCCTTCGCCACCATCCGCGCCGAAGCCGATCTCTCGGC
>Ga0157359_1000964_pt1 | contig 11290 bp, 10 predicted proteins | sample AttcapACBM3_FD_111482 | JGI IMG/M metagenome (GOLD analysis project Ga0157359, IMG submission 111482) | Fungus gardens microbial communities from leaf cutter ant in Botucatu, State of São Paulo, Brazil - Atta capiguara ACBM3 | ecosystem: Host-associated > Fungi > Mycelium > Unclassified ...
CGTTATCTTGAGCATTTGTGGTGTAGACAGAGGACATGTCGTCTACAACACCAATTCCACCGTATGAAGAGGCAGAATCATACTGGAAATTGTCGAAAGAATCCATGGTGAAGATGGTAAGGAAGACTACTCGAACCGTACCGTGCTCTACCTTAATCGCTGACTCAGTCTCTGCATTATTACCTAATCTTATAAACCTTGTGCAAATTCTATCCTATCCTATTTGACAAGCAGGTCAACATCATAATACAGCTGTAATTCAAACCTCATTATAAAATTTCAATATCACAAGGTTTGTATCTATATAATACAGTTGTATTGCTGAAGGGATATCACTCTGCAATGTTCTCTTTATTATAGCTATAAATATATAACATATGTCACATGTGTTACAATCCTAAGCTTGGCTCAGGTTGCAACTTAGGCAAAGGTTTGAGTAAGAGAGGAGAGGATGATCAATTGGTAAAGTGTAAGGATACAGGATCATATCTACAGTTATATAAACCTAAAGACCATGAGGAGAGAGAAAAACATCCTTGAGAAAACAGTAAGAAGGAAATGAGGAAAACATGAGGTAGTCTCTACTACTACATGAGGCACTGACTGATAATACATGAGGAGGGTGCAAGGCATAGTAAGTGTGAGTCAAAGATGAAACAAACTCCAGCATATGGTAAGCATAAAGCAAATACTTATAGACTACAAGATATAGATATAGATTATAACAACAGATCTATTCAACTACATCACAGATAATACTTACCTAGCATCCAATCTACTCCAAACATCTGTGAAAGAGAATATCTTCCTTCCAGCTTATTTATACTCTTCTAGTATGGATTTATCTGGTTTCATTTCATGTCTGATTACTTTATAACTAATTACATAGTTTCCTCATGATCTCCATGGAATTCTGAATTCTATTTCCAAGAACTTTAGTATATTTAGAGTAGTTATCTGTCTTCTCTAATCCTCAAATATAATCTTAGTTACTGAGTATTGGTATTTAAGATGCATGGATACTCTGTAGTTTCTTACCTTGAAAATCAACTAGTATAGTACACTGTTCTTGATGCCCATACTTGGAAGTCTAGCATTCTTCATATTCCACTTTCCATTAATATTCTCTTCCTAAATATGACCACTACAACATGCAGAGACACAACATATCCACTAAAGCCAAGGTTATTCAGAATCTGCATCCATACATCATGAATAATGTTCTTATGCCTCTTTCAATGTCTTCTGTAATTTTCCTGTGAATGGTTTTCTCTTCCAAACATATTCCTTACCTAACAGTTACCCTTACTATATTAGAGGTGATTCACACTTGCTGTGTTTATCTGTAATAATAGCATAGAAGATAGAGACAGAAAGGTGACTTAGCAAGTCAAGTTTTCTGGAAGGAGCCAGAAGTAGTACTACATAGATAATTCAATTTTGGCTTCAACAGATAATGTTGTACCTAGCTTATGCATTGCATGATCATAATTTCAGATAACAGGAGTTTAAACAGATGTGTGCAAGTGTGACACAATTCAAGTTAATAATCAGTAATTAGACTAAGAAAATGGTACATAGTAGATGATATTCTTAAATACAGAACTAGTAACCTAATAATACTCTACTACTGCACATACTCTAGATTGTTGAGCATCATAGAGGATGTTGTTTGGAATTCCATAAGATTGATGAGGAGTATTGTTACAACTCAAAGACCTTAGAGTGGATCAATAAGAAGAATCTTGTATTAGGGTTAATACAAGGGAACTTGATAGAGAACTTTGTAAAGAATTATCTATCTTATATATTCTAGACTGATGGTCCATGCTACTACAATTAGCCTATTTTAAATAACCATGTGTGTAACATGCTGTATGATGACATTCCTTCCAGAATCTTCTACTATTTTCCATTGTAATATATAATTATGTGATAGTATGACTGTAACATTATACTAACACCTAACCCTAGATCCTAAAATAGAAAATAAATCAAAAGAAATTGAAAATTATTAAAGTTCATTGTCTTCAATTCTGACATTATTCCTCTTTGAAGGTTTCTTCTTTAGAGAAACTAACTTCCATTTTGCTAGTTTCTTTCCAACTTCTTTAGATATCTCTCCTCAAACTTTCCATTATTACATTCATACAACATCTTCACTATATACTTTTCCAGTAATTCTCCCCTTCTAAAGTCTCTTTTTTCAACCATATCCAAATTTCTCCTGTCATCTTACTTTTATATTCAGTCTTTCTTCAAATTCTGCTACCATCTCTTTTATATTCTCTAAATCTTCCTCCATTTCCCACAAGTTGTACTATACTATAAATCTCTTTCATTGCACCAGATACTTTGTAATTTCTCTAATTTTTCTTTTGTTTAATATTTTTTCCACCTTCCACTCTTTGACTTCTTTCACTTCTACTGGTTTTACCTCTTCTGCTTTCTGTCCTCTTACTTGTTCTCTATATCATACTATTTGACTGACATTTACAACCAGATGAATTCTCATTGATATAGGCAGTTGTAATTTAACTGCATTTGTAGATACTATTTCATCAATAAAGTATGGACCAACATATTAATCCACTAGTTTTCTCACTGATTGTTCCTTGAATACCAAGTCTTTTATACTTAACATTACCTTCCATTATTTGGTTTCTTTCCTTTCCTTATCTACTTGTTATTTTATTTCTTCTTGTGCTTTTCTCAATACTACTACTATTTCTTTTTGTACTTTCTTCATTTTCTCTGCAAACTCTGTTACCTTCTCCACCTTTCCTTTCCTTCTAATATCAGCTCCCATTCTTTACTCTCTACTATAATTTGCTATAAATGGTGAAACTTTGGTTGCTAAATGTGTTTTATTATTAACCACAAATTCTGCTAATGCTAGTTATTCAAACTAGTCTTTCTGTCTATGATCTACAAAGAACTGGAGATATTGTTCCAACTTCTGGTTCATTCATTCTGTTTGTTCATCTATTTAGGAATGGAAAGATGTCAATAATTTTGTTTCAATACCCAACATTCTATTCAGCTCCTTAGTCAACTCTGCTACAAACTATAGTTCTTTATCTGACACTACACTCTCCAGTAACCCATGCAACTTCCATACATTATCTCTGAAAAGTCTTGCTAATTCCTCTGCTGATGTTTCTTGTATTGTTGCCACAAAATGTGTTACTTTTGACAATCTATTACAAACCACTAATATTGCATCTTTTGATACTACTAATAGTAACTTAGTGATAAAGTCCACCATCAGATACATCCATGGCTTTTCTGGTACTTTACTTAACTTCAACTTTTCTGTTAGTACCTCTATTCTATTCTTCATTCTCTGGCATAAATCATATCTGTTCAAATATTTTCTAATCTTCTTTATCATATTTCCACTCTTAGCTCCTTATTCTTTAGTACATACATCATTCATTTCTTGAATACCAAATATTTCTCTATCTGCTATTTCTCCCCTTGCAACTCCTTGATCCCTTCTTTCTTCATCTATTTTACTTTTACTATTTTAATTACTTTTTCATCTTTACTCTTCACTTTTTTTCCCTACTATATCTATCTCTGGTCTATCTATTACTACTTTAACTAAGCTATGAATCTATTGTTCTTTAATTAAGGTCTGATTATTATTGTCATTTTCCATTCTTATCTTTCAGTCTAGTTGCTTACTAAGTCCATCTGCTTTCCATTTTTTGTTCCCAGAATATACTTCAATATAAAGTCAAATCTTGACAGATAAAGAGCCCAACAGGCTTGTCTTCTGTTCAACATTTGCACTTTCATAAAATACTCTAAGTTTTTGTGATATATCTAGACCTCAAACTTGTATTTTGCATCTTTCAACAAATGCCTTCAATTTTCCAATCCTCTTATTACTGCCAACATCTCCTTGTCATGAATCTCATAGTTTCTCTCTATCTCATTTAGAGATTTTGAGAGGAAAGCTACTGGTCTCTACCTTCCATCTACACACTCTATAAGTAAGACCCCTTCCATAACATAATCTAATGTATCAACTTCTGTTCTTATTTTTTTATCTAAGTCTGGTACCACTAGCACTGGTTCCTTGGTAAATCTTTCCTTCAACTCCTTAAACACTTCCTCCTGCTTTTCTGTCCAACCCTACTTCTGATCTTTCTTCACCAAATCATATAATGGTTTAGCTATTGTTGCAAAATCCTTGACAAACCAACAATAGTAATTTTCCAATCCTAAAAACTTCTGTACATCTTTAACTTCTTTTGAAGTCAGCCAGTCTAATACATCTTTCACCTTTTCTTCTTCCATTTTGATTCTCTCCAGTCCTGTCATCACTTCCAAAAATTCTACCTTCCTAACCTTTTATTTACACTTCTCTGGCTTCACATATAAGTCATTCTCCACCAATCTTCTCACTACTTCTTCTACTACCTCATCATGTCCTTTTTCCTTCTCTGTCCCTACTATCACATTATCTATGAAGCTTACTACTTCCTCAGTGTTGATAAGATCCTAAAATTTCATTCATTATGGTCTGAAAAGTTGCAAGTAAGTTTGTCAATCCAAAAAAAACATCATTGTAGACTCAAATAACCCTTCTGGAGTTATAAATGCCATCTTCCACTTGTCTCTCTTCTTTATCTATACATTTATTATAGCCCCATCTCAATTCCAACTTTGTAAATACTTTCTTAGTACCAATGTTCTCTATAACATTTGAAATCCTTCTTCCTTACAAAAAATACAAGTGCTGTTTGAGGTGACTTCAAGAGTCTGATGTAACTCTTCCTCAATTGTTTTAATATGAACTTGTGCACCTCTTCTCTCTCCTTCCTTGACAGTAGATACACTTTTCCCTTTCATGGCACAAATCCTTTCTTTGTTTCAATAGTGTGATCCTATAATTTCCTTATGGGCATTCTTTCACTTTGTGTTGTGGCAACCACTAGACACAAAGTCCAATAAATATACAAATAATAAATCTCTCAGTAGGATATTGATGTGGGGATCACAAGAGAACTTGACAAGGAGTCTCTGTTGTATTGCTACCCTATTTATATAAGTTACACATGGTCTGTGCTATAAATAATTAATCCTGCCCTAATGTCCATGTGTCATCCATGAGTGTACCATGTATATATCATGAGGTAGCCATGCAATTAATATGCTTCTTGACATCATCCATCTAGACTACTCCAGCCTGCTCTAATTTACTCTAGGCTTTATGACCTCACATCATGTGACATGTCATGTGACCACAGTGTCATGTGCCTCTTCATTGTCATCATCAAATATAATAAAAGACAAGTAAATCCAAAGTAAAGTCCAATATAAAATCCAAAAGAATATATAAAAGAATATTACTGCTTTACTGTATCATAACACTTTGTTTCTTTCTAAATACATGAATATATTTGTGGAAATGTTCTAGCACTAGCTTCTTTGCCTCTTCTTTTAATTTCACCACTTCTTCATTATCATCCTATATTTCCCACTCTTCTGCTACTTTCTTTGTCTCCATCATTCTTTTTTTTTTAGGTTTTTTCTTTTTCTTCTCTTTCTTTTTCTTCCTTCTTATTTTCTTCTTTTTGTTTTTGCTATCTCAATTTTTCTTGCTTTGGCCTCTACTGTTTTCCATACTTTTCTGGATATCTCATCATTTTCACTTCTTCTGTTCTCCAATCAATCTCAGAATTATAGTATACAAGCCATAGCATCCCTAAAATTACACTCCACTTTTGATCTCCAATTACATTAATTTCTGTCCTTTTTTTGTGCCCTTGATAATAAATATTGACTTCTACTGTGTACTTAATAGGTCTCTCTTTGTTAAAGGAGCCATTTATATTCCTCATGTATATTGGCTTTTTGATTTTCTTTAGCTTAAATCCTTGCTTTCTAGAAAACTTTAAACTCATGACCAACCACATCACACTACTATCCAAAAATACCTCTACCATCACTTCTTCTTGTGTATCAATCCTTTCTAATTCTATCTTTACCATCACTTCTCTTAATATATCTCCATTATCCAGACTGTAGTAGAATATATTATTCATTACTTTACCAAGCATTGCAAATCTATTATAATTATAAGAGTTTAATTGAGAACTATTAAACTCTCTTCCCCATTGAAATTATTATTTTATCTATTTCCTCCTTCAATCACTCTTCTTTGTCCATTGTTCTTGTTTCCCCCATATTTCAACTTTCTTTCCTATCTAATTTTTCCCCTATTTCTACAATTCCTTGCTAAGTGTCCAAATCTCTTACAATTGTAACAATTTCTTCTATGGTTTACTTTCATTATATATAGATTACACCTAGATACAAATCCTGTCCATTAATTCAGGTTTACAATGACCACATTCATTCTCCTCACTCCTTCCATTAGTGCAAGTTCTGTCAGTACCTGTTGCTGAGGAGTCTCTTGCTTCCTTGGCCAAACTTGAGGCTGTGGCATTTGTTGCTATTATATCCTACTGTTCTGTTGCCTTAGAGCTTGAGTTCTATTATCTCTTCTTCCTTTTAATCTCTTTTAATCTCTCCTACTCTCTCTCTAATTTTTGTCCAGATTAATTGCTCTTTCATACTATTGTTTAATAGAGCCAAGTTGGAATTCTGACTCCATGAGTATTTACCATATTGTTCTGTTCATTCCCCTTTTAAACTCTCTTATTAAAGGCCTTCTCTTATAACTGCTTTCTCTTGCCACCTTCCTGAACTCTTGTACAAATTCCTCCATTGTCTTTCCTCCTTGCTCCAACCTTTTCAGCTCTGCTACTTTTATCATCTCTTTATCTTCTCCTCTAAATTCTTTTGTTAGATCTGCTAGAAGTTCTCTTGTTGTTTCATATTCTAAAACCTCTACTTCTAAATCTTCCAGTATATTCTCTTTTCATATATCAGCCAATCCTCTTTGTATATATGATAAAATTCATTATATTTGTTCTTCTACTATATCTCCCCTCATCCTCATTCTAATAAATAATTTGTATGTCATGATAAATTTTGAAACCTTTTCCATTGTCCTATCAAACACTTGTGGCTTGGCTATCTCTGTGTTTGTCTCTGTGTTGGGTCTGATACTATTGCTCCTTCTTGTGCTGCCAACAGTACTTGGAGTTATGCCTACATTATTGCAAGCTACTCCTGTTACTGCTGGATAATTTGCTTATAATTGATTGAGCTATGTTAACTCATATTGTAAGATGGTAGTAAAGTTAGTGAGAGTGAAGATAATATAGGTGGTGGTGTAAATGGTGATGAGGTATAAAGAGATAGAATAAACTAGTGCTAGTCTTATTCTCTAACTCATACTCCAAACTTGACTTAATTTCTGTAAGTGTTAGCAGATTTTCTTTAAGTTTCACCATATACTGTTTACTGACTATCTAATGACTAACTACTACCCTAAAAACTGTATACTATTTTGACTTAAAAAAGTCATTCTATACTAGACAAGATTGAAATAACACTTGTTATTCCTTTGTGTGAATTGATCACAAGTGGACTAACAGTACAAGGCTTCTACTACATTACTAAGATAATACATCTAAAATACACTAGTGGGCTTTAGTACAAATAAGTGGCCAAGCTGTTTCTGTTTAGTTAGTATATTCCTGAAGTTTAAGGTCTGGCTATATCTTCTTAGCTAAAGAACAAGTTGTTCCTTAGTCAAGAATGATAAGAGAGTAAGTGGAAAAAGCCCTAAGTTGGGTAGTTTCAAGATAAGAATCAAGTTCTAATGTTCAAAGATCCTAGAGTGGATTAATAAGAAAAATCTTAATATAAGGAAACTCAATAGAGAACTTTGTAAAGAATTATCTACTTTATATACCCTAGACTCATAGTTCATACTACTACAATTGGCTTATCTTATATGTCATAATGGAAAACAGTAGAAAGTTCTAGAAAAAATGACATTATATAGTATATTATACACATAGTCATATAATCATGTGATAGTGTGACTATAACATATAACATTATGCTAACCCCTAACCCTAGATCCTAAAATAGAAAATAAATCAAAAGAAATTGAAAATTATTAAAGTTTATTGTCTTTAATTATGACACTTAAAGTGGATTAAGAGAAGGAACCTTATATTAGGTACTACATTACTATTAGTCTACTCTAAAAGATCATATATTTGTCTTAAGATCAACATGTATTATATATACCATAGTAATGTCATTTCTTCTAGCATCTTCTATTGTAACATGTGATTATATCATGTGACTGATGTGTGACAGTGATCTGTGAGATTACACTAAACCTTATTTATAAGCCCCAAACTAAGAAATAAAATAAGGAAGAAAACAAGAAAGTATTAAAGTCCACTAGTACTTTGTAGATGTATTATCTTATATGAATGAGTTAGGTAGCTTTTTGTGTAGAAGTCTTGTGCTACTGGTCCATGTAAAAGAACAGCAAGTGTTATTTGGACCTTTGTCTAGTATAAAACATTCTTCTTAGAACAAAATCATATACAATTTGATTAGAGCAGTAGTTGGTAGAGTAAGTAGTCAGTAGATGGTATAAGACAAGATAAGAAGAGGGCCTGCTAACACCTACTGAGATTGATTCAAGTAGCAAATACAAGTTCAAGAACAAGACTAGTATCAGTTTTACCCTTTTATAATACACATCATCATTGTCTACCCTACTGCCATCCTCATCATCACTTTTACCTATTTCACCACCATTATACAATATAAGTTAACATGGCTCAATCAATTATGAACAAATAATCTACCAGCAACAGGAGTAGCTTATGGCAATGCAAGCACAGATCTAAGTATTACTAGTAACAGTAGTGGAAGTGGCCCAACACCAGGTCCAATATAGAAGTGGCTAAGCCACAAGCATTTGATAGAGTGGTAGGAAAGATATCAGAGTTCATTATGGCATGCAAACTATTTTTGAGGATGTGAATGAGAGAGATAGTGTTAGAAGAACAGATTCAATAGGTATTATTTTATATGTAAGAGGGATTAGCTGATGTATAGAAGGAAAATGTGTTGAAGGATTTAGAATTAGGGAATTCAGAATATAAAATGGTAGAAGAGTTTTTAGCAGAGTTGAAAAAGAAGTTTAGAGGAGGAGACAAAAAAGCAGTGAAAGTGGCAGAATTGAAAAGACTAGAGTAAGGAGAAAAGATAATAGAAGAATTCATTCAGGAGTTTTGGAAGACAGCAAGAAGAAGTGGATACAAGAAAAGGCCATTGGTTAAGGAGTTCAAGTACAGTATGAATAGTGTCATCCAATGAAGACTCATAGGGTCAGAACACCAATCAAATACTATTGAATAATGATATGAACAGGCAATTAATTTGGATAGGAACTGGAGGGAAAACAGATAAGAAGAAGAAAGACTGAGAGAAAGAAAGAATACTGAAGTCTAGACTCCAAGGCAAAACAATGAGACAAATTAGCAACAATTGCTACAACATCAAGTTTGGCCAAGGAAACAAGAGATTTCTCAGCAGCAGATGCTGGCAGGGTCTGCTTTGATGAAAAGAGTGGAAAAAACAAATGTAGTAGTGGTTCAGAACTCACTGCAAAGCTAAGGAGGGAGAATGAAAAGAGATTTTTATACAATGGATGTGAATAAGAGGAGGAACTGTTATAGCTGCAGGAAGTATTTGGTGAGAAACTATAGAAATCAGAGATTTGCAGAGTAGAGAAGGAGAATGAAATACAGGGACAATTCAAACAATAATCACCAGAGCAATAGAAAATATATCTTGTTGCAGCCTAAATAATAGAGACTTACTAAGAGAAGTGACTATAAAGATTGGGTTGGAAAGAATTGATATACAAGAAGAAGTGACCATAGAGATGTTAAACAGTAAGGCAACAGTGTTAGTCATAAGTTCAGAGTTTGCAAGAAAGTAGGGGTTTAAGCTAAAATAAAATTGAAAAACTTATACAAGAAATATGGATAGTTCCTTTAATAAGAAGGGACCAATTAAGTATACAGTGGAAATGAATATCTATTATTAGGGCATAGAGAGAGGACAGAAATTGATGTAATTGGAAGTCAGAAGTGAAGCATGATTTTAGAGATGCTGTAGCTTGCATACCACAATCCTGAGATTGATTGGAGAACTGGAGAAGTAAAGAGGATGAGGTGTCCAGAGAATTGTAGGAAGTAGTGGAGACCAAAGCAAGAAAAATTAGGGTAGCAAAAAACAAAAAGAAGAAGAAAAGAAAGAAAAAAACAAGAAAAAAAAGTAAAAGAAGGAGAAAGAAAAAGAAAGAAGAAAAAAAAGTAAAAGAAGGAGAAAGAAAAAGAAAGAAGAAAAAAAAGTAAAAGAAGGAGAAAGAAAAAGAAAGAAGAAAAAAAAGAAGAAAAGAACAATAAATGTGAAGAAGATGGCAGAAGAATGGAAGATTTGGGATAAAAAGAAAGAAACAGCAAAATCAGAAAAAGAGACAAAGAAGTTGGTACTAGAGAGGTTTCATAAGTGGATTTAGGTCTTTATACTGAGAAAGAGGAAGGTGTATTCATTGTTGAAGGAACAAAGGAGAGAGATGCATAAGTTCATTCAAGAACAACTGAGAAAAAGATACATCAGGCCCTTGAAGTCATCTCAAACAGCACTGGTATTTTTTGTATGAAAGAAGAATAGTAAGAAGTATATGGTATAGAAATATTATTATTTAATTAATTAAACTATTAAGAACAATTATTCTTTATCTCTTATTTCAGATATTATAAAAAATATTAGTATAAAAAAAGTATTTACAAAAATAGAATTGTAATGGGAATACAATAATATATGAATAAAGAAGCAAAATGAGTAGAAAGTGATGTTCATGACTCCAGAAGGGTTGTTTGAACCAACTATAATGTTCTTTAGACCTATAAACTTTCTAGCAACATTTCAAACAATGATGAACAAGATTCTTAGGAACTTGATCAACACTGGGAAAGTAGTGAGCTTCATTGACAATATCATAGTAGGAATGGAAAAAAAAAAAGTGCATAACAAAATAGTAGAGAAGGTAGTAAAAAGGTTGGTAGAAAATGACTTATATATAAAACTAAAGTGTTAGGCGTGGTTCACACTGGGGTGGAAGTCCACAGAATAGACTTAGAGATGAGCAGACTTGTAGAACAACCTTGGCTTCAGCTTATATGCTGTGCCATCTGCCTGCTATGTAGTCGCAACTTCAGATAAAGGGAAGAAAGTCTAAGTGGGAGTGAGTACTGATTGGTGTGTCGCTGTTGAACACTGGAGATCAAGTTCAATAAGAGTTTATCTTTGTCAATTATCAGAC
>Ga0157359_1000968_pt1 | contig 11281 bp, 3 predicted proteins | sample AttcapACBM3_FD_111482 | JGI IMG/M metagenome (GOLD analysis project Ga0157359, IMG submission 111482) | Fungus gardens microbial communities from leaf cutter ant in Botucatu, State of São Paulo, Brazil - Atta capiguara ACBM3 | ecosystem: Host-associated > Fungi > Mycelium > Unclassified ...
AATTTCATAGAAATATTTCAAAGTAATTGTCAAAGATAATAAATGCTTAGAAAACATTATTAATATTACTAATACTTACATCAACTTAGAACATTTGGCCAACTCATTTCAAGTCATTTTCATCCATCATCATCTTTAAGCCTAATAAAGCTTCTTACAACTCTCCCAAATCTTTCTACTCCATTGTTTTCTTAAATATACTAGGAAAACTGATTAAGAAGTCATTAGTAAACACTTACAATTCCTCTCAATAACAAACAATTTCATCCATCCAAACCAACTTAGAGGACTCAAACAACAATTGTTAATAAATGTAGAAGTATTTTTATTTCTTACTTATCTTATTTACTCTAGATAGATTAAGAATCTTCAAATAAGTACATAGCATTCAACATCACTTAGTCACCAGATGTTACCTTTGATCTTGAACAAAGCAAGTTTCCATCCTAAAGTATTTATTTTCTTTTTCAACTATTTAGTAAACAGAAAAACATATTATTTATAGAATAAAATGAATGCTTATCTTTTTTCTTTTTTCCAGGTCACTTGGTCTCTTCAACTCTCCTTTACTAGACTACAGTCACATTAGAGGCCCTATTTTTTACCTTAAAGATTCATGAAAATATCTGAGGTTTATTTTTAATAGAAAACTTATCTTTTATCAACATATTAAATTTTATACCAATAAAGCTCTGTTTACAGTCAAGTATATGAAGTTGCTTAGAAATTTGACATGTAGACTTCTTCTCTATTAGAAATATCTTTTTTATAGAATATGCATCCTCTCAATCATTCTTTATGGCTTTTCTTCATAGCAGTACAATAAAATGCCATTATTTTACCCACTTAACAAGCTCAACAAAATAAAGAGCTATACTATAGATTCTTGGTATATTTTGTACTTAACTAACTATAAGAATAGAAGCTATTGCTGGTCTAACTCCTATCTATCTACATCTTTACAAATTGAGTAATTAATACCAATTATGTATATCTATGCTACCTCAAAACTATACAATTAAATCACTTCTTGAGAGAAGACACATGCCTTTCTCTTAACTTCACTATCTTTTCTTGGAGTATATGACTTTCAAGTAACAGTAAAAAATCAAGAGTTCTATTATCAATGTCAACAATCAAATCAATAGAGTTTTTTCATCTTTTGATTCTCTAAATAGCAAATTTCTTTCAAAACTTAGAGTAGTTGATACCTTTTCTAGTTGTATATCATTTTACAAAGCAGATCACTATTCTAATGAGAGCAAAATATCACATTGCAACAAACTCAATAAACTTGTTTTCAAAGAACTGAATATAGTTATTATTGTCTTAAACATTAGTATTAAAAATAATATTGCTACATCTATCACTTATATTTATTTGTTCAATAATCCTTTGGAGAAAACACTTCATCATACCATTAATATCACATCAATGGAAGTAGAATTATTTACCATAAGATATAGGATCAATCAGATAGTCCAAATACCTAGTTCTTCTTACATCATTATCATCACAGATACTCTTCACTCAGCATAAAAAATTTTCAACTCTTTTATACATCTTTATTAACTTCAATTGATTGTGATATCAAAAGAACTCAGAGTATTCTTCAATAGTCATTCATATAGTTTTATAGAATTTTAAGACTATTCTAGCAATAAAAAATAATACCTTCATATAGTAATGAATAAGAAAACAAAGAAATTCAACTTTATTTTACTTTATCCTAGCAAAATGTCATGGGATTTTAACAAAAAGAATAAATATTACAATATTATTAAAGAATAGCATACAACTTTCAAAATATCAAATTTCACAAGAAAGATATTTCCTTAATCTTTTAAATAACAATCTTTCAGACACTAAACCCTTTTATACAAAAGAAGGTTCATGAATCAAACAATTTGGTTTCTTAAATATGCTCAAGCTACTTATGCTCTAATAGTACTGAGTTAGATTTTTCCTAAGAGAAGAGTTCAGCTATTTATATATGGATTGTATTCTATCAAATCAAAATATCATATTCTCTATGATTGCAAAAGATTTAACAAATACTGGAATCTGATGAGAGGCACTATCAGTCAATTCATCACATTTTTTGAGTTCAACCCAAATAAGTATGTGATTTTGCTGCTATATTAGTAGTATTTTACTATTGTTATTTTCTCTTTTTTTCTTTTTTTCTTTTTCTTTTTTCTTTAGTCCTATTTAATATAGTTATGAAGTAGCTACCATAGTCTGCCCTCACACTCCATATAATAAATTATTGATTAAAAAAAGATTAAAAGAGAAAAAGATGATCAAACTCAGAAGTAGACTAATATTACTATTAGAATCTTCCTGCTCTTCTGGAAAGAGAAAAGCCAATAGTTAGAAGAAAATGAAAAATCTTTTAGAAAAGAAGATATTGAAATTTTTACAAACAAACTCCTATTTTTAAACTGAAATCAGATGATTACTCTTATAGAAATTTTTTTCATTATTATAGAATTCTAGCTAATGCTATTAAGAATCTGAAAAAGATAAAACAAAGTAGCTAAATAGTCAAGAACTACTAGCTAGACTTTTGTACTTGAAAGGACTTAAGTGAATATAATAAGATTGCTTTAATAGAGATATTTAAGAATAAATTAAAAACTAGTCTAACTCACAAACTAGCAGAAATAGAAGAAATAAATAAAAAGCTGATCTTAGAAGAGTGATATTTTAAAGCAGTTAAGTTTGAAAGAGCAAGATAAGTAGTAGAAAATATTTTTAAAAGATAAGCTATCAAACTATCAGGATCAGTATTCAAAATAGACAAAAAGCTAATCTAGAAAACTGGAGAATACAACTCACTGGTTAAGGACATATTATAGCTTAATATCTCAAACTAAGAAAGCTATTAGAGGTGATTCACATTTGTTAATTTTATCCATGATAATCATATAAAAGACAGAGTTTAGATAAAAGCTTTGGCAAGAACAGAATCAGATAGATGTAAATAGGTCAACCTTGGCTTTAACAGATATTGTTGTACTTAGCCTATACATTGTATAATTAAGATTTCAGATAACAAAAGTTTGGACAGAAATGTAAATATAGCACAGCTTAAATTGATGATCAGACTAAGGAAAACAGTATATAGTAGACTATATAGAACTGGTAACCTAATAATAATCTACTACTACATGTGCTTTGAGTTGTTGGATACTATGAAAAGATATTATCTAGAACTCTGTAAAATTAGTAAGAAATGCAAGATCTGGTTCTCAGATTGATAGGTAATTGGAATGAAGTGTGATTTATGCTGGAAGAGTAGAAAATGTATGGATGACAGATAGTATGTAAAAAGAGTCTTAAAAAGTACTTTAGAAGAAAGTTTGAGATAGAAAAATCAGTAAATAAGATAATAAAGAAGGAGCTAAGAAAATTTATGAAAAAATAAATAGAGAATTTTGGAACTGACAGAAAACAAGTATCTACTTATCTGTTAAAATAATAGAATTAAAGCTATAAATGAATAAACTAGTTGATAATGGAAGCTTGATCTACTTGGGTGCCAAATGCTTTGGAAAAAGCAAAAGATACTCAGTAGAGTGAATAGTAAGAAGAATTAAAGGAGAAAATAAGTCTGAGACAGTGAAAATATTAAATATATAAGCCTATTCTTCTTAAAAAAATAACTGTTCAACAACTCTAGTTCAGGAACTAAACTAACTAACAAACTTAGACATTATTCTAGCTCTATATAAATCAAAAAATAGCAACTAGATGTTAAGGTCTAGCTTATAACTCTTAATATATCTTAGTATATATAAACACTTAAGATAAAGTTCTGTAACTTGATCTAGAGCTGAAACATCAGAAGCATCTTTCCAAGAGTTGTTCTTCAAGCCAAATCTCTTCTACTTGATCAAATACTGCAATCTTTTCCAGTGCTATTGACTATTTAATATCTCTTCTATTTTTCACTATTTCTCACTATCTATAATAATAGGGGCAAAAACTACTGTTGTCTTCCATTCCAGGATTAGATCTTTAAGAGCAGCTATTAGCTTCACAACACTAAATACCAAATGAGATCTTTGTCATTAGTAGAGAAGTTTTAGCTTATATGCCATTAGTCTAACTTGCTTTTCCACTTCAAAGGAATCTAAATATTGGTATGATAACTTAGCAAAGGGACATATTGTGTGAATATCAGATATGTTCAGATATATCTTGTTACCAGATCAGAAAATAGGAGCAAGAATTTGATATTGATTGCAATACAGGGCCATGTCATTCTAAGATTTTCAGAGTATTATCTTTGTCTTTTCAAGAGTAGATTTCATCTATTCAACAAACTCTGAGACTGATTCTAATTTCAATAGCTGTTGATGTGATTTAAAGCCTATCTGTAAAAGATGACATATATTAAAGAAGAAGAGGAGCTGTTGAGTGGCAGAGTGTATATAATTGTTATATTGAAACTCTGCTAAGGGTAATAGATCATACTAGTCACATTGATGAAAAGTTGAAGATATTGGTCTAACTTCTGGTTTACATATTTTATCTATTTATTTGACTGCAGGTACTATGCCATGGAAGTTACTACTTTAATCCTAAGTAGTTTATAGAGTTTCTAAGTAAAAAGAACTATAAACTACAAACTTCTATCTAAGACTATACATTAAAAAAGATCATACAGTTTCTAGATATAGTATAAGAAAAATTGTGCTACTTCTTTTGCTATAATAGTAGTATAAGTCAGAATAAAATAAGCTTATTTCAATTCAAAGTTTACAACTGTCATTACTGTAATATATCTAGAAGACTTAAGAAGTTTTACTATAAAATCAATACTTATAGTATTCTACTAGAAGTTTGGAACTGACAGCAGATGAAGCTTACTAATTAAAAGATATTATATAGGCTTGGTCTGAAGGCAAAGATTATAAGTATTAATATACTATAATATCTGAGACTACCAATAATTTTTTATTGTCTAGCATATTCTACCACTTTAGTGTTATAGTATAAAGAAATAATATAGTGTTTAAGGTTAGAAATCTATAAAATATATGTCTTACCTTAAAAGAAAAGTAGGCCATTTACTTTTAACTACTCAAATAAGTACTAGAGCTTTCTAGCTATCTTAGTCACTGTCTCCTCTTATCTCTCACTCTGGTATTCATGATGAATATCTCTAAGAATACTATATTTCTTATCTTTTAAAGCAAAAGTCTTTATAACATGAACTATAAAAAACTCCAAACAAAGAAATACTATATTCTGATTGTTTAAGGCTCTAGTACCATAATCTGATCATTTAAACAATATATCTGACTACTAGGCTTAATGATAATTGAGATTTTTTATCACTATAAAGTATTTGAGATTTTTGTGGTTAGTCTATATTTCAACTAAACTTGCTGCTCCTTTTAAGAAGTATTTTTATTCCTCCAATATATAGATAATTATTAACATCTTTTTATTATATATTTCATAGTTCTACTCAAGTGGAGATAAGAACTTACTGAAAAATATAACCAGATACCACTTGTATTAGGCATGGTTTACACTTAAAGATGAAAGTCTGCAGAATTGGCTCAGACATACACAGAGTGTAGAAACTTCTGCAATGAGCTTGGTAATACAGACTTGTCAGAATGACCTTGGTCTCAACTTATGTATTGTGTCTTCTATAAGCTGTGTGGTCACAATTTCAGAGAATGGTCTTGTAAGGAGTTGTAAGAAGAGGGGTAAAGCATGTTGCTATTGATACCAGAGATTTAGTGTCAACTTTTAGTCAATTATCAAGCTAGCTATTACAAAGAGATCACTAGCCTTAAATACATAAAATAACAAAAGGAGTAACTAAAACAGATTTCTGAGCGAGTGTTTCATTAGTAAAACACTATATAGGAGTTTAGATTTGGAGAGGGGAAAACTCTGCATAAAGTTCAAGTAAATTTGCAGAGTTTGAAGGAGATAATTAGGCAATGAATACAAATAAATATGACTGCAGATTTTGACTCAAATAAAGCAAAATAACTGCAGACTTTTGGATGGAATTAAGTCCATTATAAAGTACCAAACTACCAACAGAGTTTTGGACACAAATAAGACCAAATAACCATGGGGATTTGATGTCATATTGAAGTTAAATATGTCTCAGACATGTTTTGGAGTTTGGGATATGACAACTTGCCATTTACTTCTGACTATTGAGAAAAGACAACTCTAGTTGCAAAGTCTAAGCTATCTACTTCTATATGAAAAGATTTTATATTATTTGGAAAAACTAGTATAGATATAGAAGTGACTTTCTTCTTCAGAATATTCAAAGACTTTTGCTGCTTATTCTCTTAGATCCAAGTGCTAGATGATCCAGTAAGGTCAAAAAGAAGGCAGACTATAGTAGAGAAATCTCAGATAAAGTAATAGTAAAAGCTAACAAAATTAAGAAAGACCTAGACATCTCTCTGGAACTTTGGAACAAGTTATTCATAAACTCTGAAAATCTTGACTAGATTCATCTTAACTTTGTTTTCAGAGATAATCAACTCAAGATACTTTATCTTCTTCCACTTAAACTTATATATTTTTCTAGATGAAAGAAGAGTTTGTACTCAGTCAAAACTTCCAAGACTTATCACAATGCTTTCACATACTCTTCCAAAGTCTGAATGATATCCTAATCTTTATCCAGATACACTATAACAATTCCTTCTATGATCAAATCTCATTTATCATTATTTAGAAAGTTACTAGACTATTAGTCATACTACAAGAGGCTCAAAAAGACCACTGTTGGTGTAGAAAGCAGCCTTCTATTTATTTCCAGATCTGATCTGAATATTATTAAACTCCCAACAAATATTTAGCTTTGTAAAATATTTGGCTTTCCAAAGTTAAGAAATAAGTTTTGAAATGAGCAGAAGCAGATATCAGTTTTTAACAGTTATAAAGTTGAGTACACAGTAGTCTTGGACTAGTCAGAGTAAGCCATTTTTTTTGATAAAAAAAATAAGTGCTACCATGGGCAACTTAGAGAGATGGATATAATAAAGTTTCTTATTTACTGTAGTACTCTTTCAGAAGGTCTCAGAGAATCTCTGAAAAGTAGTAGCTACAGCTTAAATGTTAGCAGAGGACTTTTCTGGAAGAATACATGTTAGAAATGTACTGTCTCCCAATTCTCCCAATTCTTTATCAAGTCTTTCATATTTAATTGTTATATCTAGCTTCTTATTCTCTTCTAAGATCCAAGAAAATAGTCTGCTCTGACATATCACAACTGTGTACTCTTCAACTCTTCTTATCTTTTATAAACCTCTGTAGCTATTATATCTTAGAAAACAATATGTTATCTTTACTTTCCCTTTTCCTCTAGTTAACTTCCAGATTATGATCTTTGAGCTAGAGTACTCTAGTATCAAGTTCTTTTTGCCCAGACTAGAAACTGCAAGCAATATCTGTCAGATATCTGAGTGTATTTTATATTATAATATCACATTAACTACTTCTAAAATTTGACCAGCTTCATTAGCAGTTCTATTGACATTAAACATAGTTATAGGCCAAGAGATCTTTTGTATATTGATCTAATGCATCTGAACAAATTTCTTGTTGACAAAACTTCTAGTTATTCAGAGTCTAGAAAAGTTTAGACAAAGTGTCATTAGTAGGTATTTGTCATATCTAGCTTAACTTGGAGGTAAAGGGATGTTTCTTTTGTATTTAGAAAACTAATAGTAGAGCATAGAGGAAGTTGCTTTTCTTATTTCAGATATTTGATAGGTAAGGGAGAACTTTTGTGAAAACACAAATAAAGAAGTATGTCTGAAAATTCACTGGAAGTTTCATCATATTTTTCTACTAATAATATAGTGAATTTATTTACCAGTGATTAGAACATACAAATTACTAGTTGCTTTATATAAAATTCTATTTTAATGATTCATATCTGTGATTTATACTTTCTAGCTCATACTATTGTAGATTTTTAATATACTTAAGTATATTCAAGTCTTTTATTAACTCTTTCTATTACTCATTAGTCAGCTGTATTATGTTAATTCTCACTGAACACTCCTAAATGAGATGGCTTGGATTTTTACAACAGTAACACTCTATTTTTAGCATAGGGTAAGTTATCCAAATGGCATCAATATTTATAAAAATATCTAGAGAAAAAGTTTATATAAGAGAAGCATGAATGTGTGAAAGTGTTGCTAAGATTTTCCAGTAGTTTAACTGAAAGGTCTTGTTTATCTATTAAGCTTAATCAATATATCTTGCAGCTTCAAACTAGATAGTTAGATCAGTGTTTTTAGAGTGTTTTACTGAAAGAGTAGCTATTGAGTTTTAAATTGCAGTCTAGAGGTCTCTTCTTTATAGTATAAGAATTAGTATAATTGGCATTGGAAATTAGTGTTTAGAACTCATCTAGGTAGTCCTCTATCTTATAATTTCTCTAATAGTATGTAGTCTCTTTCAACTTGTTAACTACTTCTATTTTTACATTGATGGAAAAAATGCATATATAAAAGAGTTTCTCAAACTCTTGCTAAGTTATGATGGGAAAAATTCTGATATTTGACTTCTTCCAGAAGAAGTCTCCTAACTACTCAGTAGTTTGGCTGCTTCTAAAGAAGAATAGCACCTAGAGAATTTTATTCTGATTTCCAGCAAATTAGTCTGCTAATAACTAAATATAAAGAGAGTAGATACTTAAAAAGGCTCAATCTATCTGGTATTTACCAACAAAGTTTAGAGAAGGAGATATATTAAAGTAGCACAATAGATTCTGAAATAAGAGAGAATTATTAAAAGAAGAAAATTTAAAAGAGCATTATAGAGTGTATACCTACAAATATAGAAGCCAAATTTGATATTAGAATATACAAGTTTTGAAGTTGATTTACAAGATCAGTAAAAATGTTGTTAGTTGAAACTTCCAAGGTATGCTGGCACTCAGCTACTTCCTGTAAATATTATTGTGAAAGGCCTAAAGCTTCTTTTGTACTAATAGAGTTCTAAGGTTGTTCCAAAGCTAATATAGAGTGAAAAGTGAGAAAAGATGAGAGAAGTTAAGATATAAGAGTGGATAATTTAAGACTATTAGACTTCAAGAATGTTTCAAGATCTCAGAGGGAATAGAAACTCTGTTCTGCTATTAGAATAACTGGGCAGAAAAGTAAAACATTTCAAATCTTTAGAAAATCCTAAATCTATTGTTTAAAAAATTACTGAACTATACTATAAAGAGACTAGCTCTTTCAAGACTTTTTTCTTTCATGTTCTTTAGCTATTTCATATTCTGTAATCTTTTTCCACATCTATACTCATCTGATTTTCTATGTTTTAAAAATACCTGTTAAATACTCTAGCTCTTTTTCAATTCAGTTTCTTTATTCTAAACTATTCCTGATTACTTAAGCATCATCATTTCTTGCTTATGTAAACGGAATTCTAATACATTAGAATAAACCTGGTAATATATAAAGTAGTCATTATCTTTAAGAATCTTCATTCTATTCTCTTAAAATTTTTTGGAGATAAGTATATAGTTCAATATTTGTACAGTTCAATATTTCTTGGACAATAGACTTATAATCTACTGGAGATTTGAAGTGCTTTGCTCTTCTACCCAGTTACCCTAATATACACACTTACTTCTAAGAAATCCTAAAAAAACAGAATAGAAATTTCTAAAGTTAATAACTACTCTATATATTAACAAGTTTATTCTAACATATTAGAATTATGTTTATATAAGCAAGGAATGATGATACTTAAGTAATCAGGAATAGTTTAGAATAAAGAAACTGAATTGAAAAAGAACCAAAATATTTAACAAGTACTTTTGAAGTATAAAAAACAAATAAGTAGATATATGGATAATACTAGTAGACTTTGAAAGACTATAGAGTACTGCAGAAAAACAAGAGAGTACCTGAAAAGAGAGTTAAATGATATATAGAAAATTACTTAGAATAAATTTATTTAACAGTAGTAAAACTGAAAAAGATAAGCTTGTTTCTGGAATATAATTAGCTTTAGAAGTATAATCTAGTTATCAACTAGAGCAAGTCTATATTATCATTTGAAAGATGTTCTTTTTATAGTAAAAAAACATTCTGGAATAAAGAACTAAAAAAAAACAAGAAAAAAATGCAAAAGAGTAAGAGAATCAAATATTACTAGAAAATATGGGGGGAAAATGACCAAGAATTAAGCTTTGAAGAATAGATATTAGAAGAATACTAAAAATACCACAATATTATTTTTGATAAAAAAACATTTAATAAACTTTCTCTACAACAATATATAATTGAAATCATTTTAAAAGCCTTATTAAAAGACTATAAGGTTTATCTATTAATGATTAAGGAACAATAAAAACTCAATAAATTTCTTAAAAAGCATTTAAAATCAGAAAAGATCCAATATTCAAAATCTCTATATATAATACTATTCTTTTTTGTAAAGAAAATAAATAGCTCATTATAACTAGTTTAAGATTATCAACAACTAAATGAAATCATAGTAAAAAACAAATATTTCTTACTCTTAATTCAGAAACTAATTAACAAAAAAAGAGCTATTTGAGATATTGGTAATATATTTCAGACTATATAATTCTCCAACAACCTTTTGTCAAAAATACAAAGCTTAAATACTAGTTTTTTTGTTTAATATTTCTTTTTTTATTTTCTATTGATTTATTTTTCTATTTCTCAAACCTAGGATTAGGATTAGAGTGACAAGATTATGCTATCACACATCAGTCACATCAGATGACATAGTTATAAGTCATGAGGTTATAGAAAAGAATGTAAAAAGTTCTAGATAGATAATGTCATAATAATATATAGTATACATGTTGGCCTTAAGGCAAATACATGGTCTTTAGAGTAGACTAGAGAAGTAGTAGCATGGATCATCATAGTTTAGTATATAAGGTAGATGTTTTTATATAGAGTTCTCTATTAAGTTCTTTTATATTAACCCAATACAAGGTTCATTTACTTGTTCCACTCTAAGGACTTGAGTTTGTAATATTAGAACTTGTGTTACAACCTTAAGCTAGAGCTCAGGTTGCACTTAGGCAAAGGTTTGAGAAAAGTTAAGAGATTTATAGAAGTGGTAAAGCGTAAGGATACAAGATAGTATCTACGCTATATATGCTAGTTGGAAGTAAAACAATGTGTAGTCCATGAGGCAAACAACATGAGGAGACTATAAGGATCAGGTGAGGTTATAGCACCTACTACATGAGGTGCTGACTGAGACTACTTTATAACGT
>Ga0157359_1000969_pt1 | contig 11281 bp, 5 predicted proteins | sample AttcapACBM3_FD_111482 | JGI IMG/M metagenome (GOLD analysis project Ga0157359, IMG submission 111482) | Fungus gardens microbial communities from leaf cutter ant in Botucatu, State of São Paulo, Brazil - Atta capiguara ACBM3 | ecosystem: Host-associated > Fungi > Mycelium > Unclassified ...
CGGCCCTTGGCCAGCAGGGCGCGGATCTCTTCGTCGTTGGGGTGCACCTTGAGGAAGGCGTTGAACAGCTCGACCTTGGCCGGGGTATTGGGGGCGCCCATCCAGGTCAGGGCCAGGCGCCAGCTCTCGTCGGCGTCCCCGGCGATCTCCTGGCGTTGGGTCAGGGCGGCCAGGCGGCGGATGCCCTCGGGGCGGGTGTCTTCGCGGCGGATCAGCTGCTTGGCATAGAACAGCGCCAGGATGGCGTCGTTGGGATACTCGCGCAGCAGGCGCTGGAAGCCGGCCTGGGCCTCGGGCCAGCCGCCGTCGACGAAGGCCAGGGTGTTGTAGTACTCCCGGGCCAGCAGGCCCTGCGGCTGCTGGCCGGCGAACAGCTGGCGATAGAGGGCGACCGCCTTCGGCCGATCGCCGCCGTCGGCCTGGCGCCGGGCTTCCTCGCGCAGGGCGGGATTGCCGCCGCTGGCCACGCGGATGTCCTGGTCGAGCTGGAGCGCCTGCAGCGGCGTGGGGTTGAGGGCTTGCAGCTGGGCCAGGTAGCGCTGGGCCTCCGTCGGGCGCTTGGCGGCCAGCTCCAGGCTGCCCAGGCCATAGAGGGCCTCGGGACTGCGGGCATCCAGTTCCAGCAACTTCTGCCAGACCTCGCGGGCGCGCTCGGGCTTGTCGCGTTGTTGCCAGAAGCGGCCCTGGTCGATGAGCAACTGGGCGGCGTTGGGTTCAGCGGCGAAGGCCGGTGCCTGGACGAGTACGGCCAGCAGGCCGAGGGTCAGAGGGACGTGCTTGGGCATGGCGTCTTCCATGAGGGTTGCAGGCGGCCGTCCGCGGCGAAGCGGTAATGACCCGCACTCCAGCCGAGGCCGAACAGGCCGAGCATCTGATCGTAGTAGCGTAGCGGCTGATCGGCGTCGAGCGCGGCGGCGGCGCGGCGCTGCTGGGCATCGGCCAGCCAGCCGTGGCCCTGCTGGCGCAGCAGGGGCACCAGGGCGGCGGAGAAGCCCGCGGGCCCCTGGCCCTGGGCCTGGCCGCTGCGGACATCGATCTTTTCCGGCGGGACGCCCAGGGTAGCGGTGGCCTGGATGATGCCCGCGAGGGCGCTCAGCAGCGGCTTGGCCTGGGGATCGGCGGGATCGGTCAGGCCGGCCCAGAGATAGACGCGGATGGCATCGTAGCTGCCCAGCGGCGGTCCCAGGGGATCGTCCACCACCAGCCCGCGATTCGGCGCGGTGGCGCGATAGCCGATCCAGTCGGCCGCCAGCGCCCGGCCGCTGGAGCGCTCCAGCAGCGAGGGCAGTTGCCGGGCCATGGCCGGCCAGGGGCCCTTGGGTTCTTCCAGGGTCAGCCGGCGCAGGATGAACAGCGGCAGGTAGCTGGGGTTGAGGCGCCAGAGTCGCTCGGGCAGCGCGAAGCCTTGCGGGCCGGGCAGCAGCATGGGCCCCAGCCCCGGCAGATCGACGACCTCGTCGGCGCGAATCCGCGCCAGCAGCGCCCGGGCATCCGCGGCATAGGCCGGCTGCTGCCAGAGCCGTGCGGCTTCCAGCAGGCTGTAGGCGAACCAGAGATCGGCGTCGCTGGCGGCGTTGGCATCCTGGATCGCCCAGCGGCCATCGCTGCCCTCGCCCCAGAGCCAGGCCGGCAGGTGCTGGCCGAGATCGCCCTGCGCCAGGTTGCTCTTGCTCCACTGCCAGATCCGCCCGAAGGTCAGCGGATCATTGGCCACCAGGGCGAAGAACAGCGCATAGGACTGGCCTTCGGAGGTGCTGTGGTTGGCCTTGAGGCTGGACTCCAGCACCCGCCCGTCGGCCTGGATGGCGCTGGCGGCGAAGCGCTGCCATTGCGGCCAGTCAGGGCGTGCGCAGCTCGCCGCCGCGCCCTGGGCGAACAGGGCGGCGAGCAGGGCGAAGGGCAGCAAGCGGCGTGCGCGTCTCAAGGCACTAGTCCTGCAGGCGTCGCCGCGCGCGGGCCCGCAGCGCCAGATAGACCAGGGCGGTGAGCAGCCCCACGCCCAGGGCAGTGGCCAGCAGCATCAGCGCCGGGTGGTTGGCCAGCAGCCAGCGCAGATAGCGAATCGGCCCCAGTTGACCGACATGGTAGGTCTGCTCGGCCACCAGGGCCTCGACCCGTTCGTCCTTGAACAACGCCAGGCTGCCCTGCAGCCCTTGGGTGTAGCTCGCGCTCTGGGCGAGATCGACGCTGGCCTTTTCCAGCGGCGCTGCGCCGCTGGCGGCGAACAGCACCACGCTGCGCCCGCTGGCGAGCGGTGACTCGAAGCCGGCCACGTAGGTACTGGCGCCGCTGCCGCTGAAAGCGATGGCGGTGCGCGCCTCACGCAGATTGTCCCGCGGGTCCGGACTCAGCCACTGGCGCAGGCGCAGGGTGAGATCGGAGAGTTCGAAGCGGCGGTTGTTGCCGTCCAGCGCCGCCGGCAGGCTGCTCGCCCACTGTTGCAGCAGTGGCGAACCGCCGGTGGTGAGTACCAGCAGATCCCGTTGCGCCACGCGGTCCAGCTGGGCGCCGCGGACCACCGCCACCCCGGTGGCCGGATAGCCGGTGGCCTCGCCGAAGCGGCCGAGCAGGTTCAGGTAGGCGCCCAGCTCGCCCACCGAGGGTTGCTCGTCCAGCACCACCGCGGTTTCCGACAGGTCCGCCAGGCGGGTGAAGGGGAAGCCGCTGTCCTTGAACACGCCCAGGTTGGGCATGGCGATGAAGTGATCGTAGCCGCTCAGATCGAGGGTCGACTCCGGCTCTATGGTGCCCCTCATGTTGTCGATGATGACGTCGCGGCATTCGCCCTGCTTGATGTAGTCGTACATGAAGCGGAATTGCAGCGGCGCCTCGGCCGCGCCGCCATCCAGCGGTACCCGGACCTGGGTTTCGCGCGGCAGGCTGTCGTCCTCGCCCTTGAGGGTGGCGAGCAGGCTGCCGTCCAGGTGCTCCCGGGAGGGCAGCGGCAGGGACTTGAGGAAGCGGTCGTTGAAGGACACCAGCAGCGACGAATTGGTCGAGACCGGTTGCGGGGTGTAGCGGTACTTGAGGGTGAGCGGTGCGCCCTCGTCCTGCCAGAGGAAGAGGTCCGGCGGCAGGCGCAGCGGTACCGTGAGGTTGCCCGGGTTGTAGCCGGAGGAACTGAGCGCCTTGCTCTCGACCAGCTCGCCCAGCTTCACCGGGCGATCGCTCGGCAGCCAGTTCGGCGCATCGTAGGGTTTGCGCGGCACCAGGGCGTCCAGGCGATCGAGCGTGACCCGCGCGCCGGACAGGGTCTTGCTGCCCAGGGTGAGGCCCTGGGCGGCCAGCTTGAGTTCCGCGCCATCGCGGCCCGCCAGGATCAGCAGCTTACCGGCCGGATCGCGGGGGTTGGTGACGATGGCCAGGGTGGCACCGGTCGCGGCGGGCAGCGTCAGGCCCAGGCGCTCGGCGGCGGCCGGGCTGTCCAGCAGCACCACGGCATTGCCCTGCTCGGGCAGGGTGTCGGTGGTGGTCGGGAAGCGGGCGCCGCGATAGCCGGCCAGGGCGCCGAACCAGGCGGCGACGTTGCCGGCGGCCTCCAGGGCGGCATTGCTGGTCCCGGGAATGACGAAAGGCAGCACCAGCGCGCGGGCGTCGCGGCGGTCGAAGAAGGGGCGTGGCAGCGCGGCCAGGTCGTCGTCGAGCACGATGCGGGTGACCTGGATCTGCAATTCGCTGTCGTTGCCGATCTTGGCCCAGAGGCTCGAATGCAGCGGATCTTCGCACTGCATGGTGTAGTGACCGATCAGCTGCAGGGTCAGGCGGTTGAAGTCGGTGATCAGCCGCGGCGGGATGTCCAGGGTGGCCTGCTGCAGCTTGCCCGCGCCCTCCTTGGGTACCGGCAGGCTCGCCGCCACCTCGTCGTTGACCAGCACGTTGATCTGCGAAATGTCCGGCAGCAGCGCTGGCGAATAGCTGTATTCCAGCTGCAGCCGGGCCCCGGTCACCACCTCGTCGCTGCGGATGCCGAAGCTCACGCCATCGCTGCCTTCCACCCCGCGCAGGTTCAGCGGATAGCGGGCGCCGAGTTGCTTGAGGCTGTAGCTGTAGGTCGTACCCGGGGCAGTGGCCGGCGTGGCCGCAGCCGTGGTGGCAGGCGCGGGTTGGGGCGTGGGTGCGGGCGCCGCCTGGAGCGGCAGCGCCATGGTGGTGGCCAGCGCCAGGAGGGTGATTGCCCAGGCTGGGCGGCGGGAAGAAGCGATATCGTGGCGCACGCTCAGAACATCCTTGTCAAGGAGAAGAAGGCGCCGGGCGGCGGGTGATGACCGCGCGCCAGGCATTGCGATTGAGGTCGGCGACGCCGCGCAGCCCGATCAGGCTGACTTCGCGCAGCGAGCCGAGCAGCGAGTCCGGGCGGTGATTGCCCCAGGCTTCGGCCCAGAGGTCGGCGCGGGAAAAGGTCATGCGGACCAATTCGCGCTGCTCGGTGACGCTGAGGTCGGCGAAGCGAGTACCCACCACCCCGGTGCGACTGAAGACCACGCTGGCGGGGAACTGGCGGGCCTGGCCGTTCCGCGTGAGTTCGATCTGCACCGGGCTGCCTTCGGCGACCTGGACGCCCTCGGGCAGGCGCAGACCCAGGCCACTCTGGGAAAAGTCCTGGGTGGTACAGGGCAGCCGGGTGCCATCGGCGAGTACCAGCTGGACCGGCAAGGCGGCCGTCACCCGCGGCTCGGCGCGCACCTGGCGCGTCTCACTGGCTACCGCCACCGCGGCGCTGGCGATCACCAGGTTGTAGAGGGTCCAGGCCAGGTTGATGGCCACGGTGGTGACCGCCTCGGGATCGCCGAGGAACAGGCGGAACACGCCGACCACCAGGCCGATCAGGTTGAGCAGCAGCAGGACGATGTAAGGCCGCGCCAGCTCCCAGTCGAAATAGTCGCGGGCGATGATGCCGCCCTTGTCGGTCACGTTGAAGCTGCCCATCCGGGGGTTGATCAGTGCCAGCAGGGTCGGTCGCAGGATGTACCAGGCCAGTACCGTCTCGTAGACCTCGTTCCAGAAGGAGTGACGGAAGCGCCCCTGGATGCGTGAGTTGGTCAGGTTGGAGTGCAGCACATGGGGCAGCACGTAGCAGGTGATCAGCAGCGCCGAGGCGTGGAAGATCTGGGCGCTGAACAGCAGATAGGCCAGCGGTGCGGTGAGGAACACCAGCCGCGGCAGGCCATAGAAGAAGTGCAGCATGGCGTTGAGGTAGCAGAGGCGCTGCCCCAACGCCAGGCCCTTGCCCAGCAGCGGATTGTCCTGCCGGAAGATCTGCGCCATGCCGCGCGCCCAGCGGATACGCTGGGCGATGTGGCGGGAGAGGCTCTCGGTGGCGAGCCCCGCGGCCTGGGGGATGTTCAGGTAGGCGGTGTTGTAGCCGAGCCGGTTGAGCTTGAGGGCGGTATGGGCGTCCTCGGTCACCGTCTCGGTGGCCACGCCGCCCACTTCCAGCAGCATGGAACGGCGGATCACCGCGCAGGAGCCGCAGAAGAAGGCGGCGTTCCACAGGTCGTTGCCGTCCTGCACCAGGCCGTAGAAGAGCTCGCCCTCGTTGGGCACGGTGCGGAAGGTATTGAGGTTCTTCTCGAAGGGATCGGGCGAGAAGAAGAAGTGCGGCGTCTGCAGCATGGCCAGCTTGGAATCCTTGAGGAACCAGCCCAGGCAGATCTGCAGGAAGGAACGGGTCGGCACGTGGTCGGCGTCGAAGATGGCGACGTATTCGCCGTCGGTCACCTTCAGCGCCGCGTTGAGGTTGCCGGCCTTGGCATACTCGTTGTTCTCGCGCACCAGGTAGGACACGCCCGCCGTCGCGCAGAAGTGCCGGAAGTCCTCGCGGCGACCGTCGTCGAGCACGTGCACCTTGAGCTTGTCGCGGGGCCAGTCCATGGCCTGGGCGGCCAGGATCGACAGCTTCACGATGCTCAGGGCTTCGTTGTAGGTGGGGATGAAGACGTCCACCGTCGGCCACAGGCTCGTATCCTCCGGCAGTGGGACCGGCTTGCGGCGCAGCGGCCAGGCGGTCTGCACGTAGCCGAACACCAGCACCGTCAGGGCATAGAGCTCCGCGGCCACCAGGCCGTAGCCCAGCAGCATCTCCAGCGGCGTCTCGAAGCCCAGGGTCGCGGTCAGGCGCCAGTAGAGGTAGCGCAGCGAGGCCAGCAGCGACAGCATGATCAACAGCAGCACCGGCAGCCGACCGGGCAGGCGGCGCAGCAGTAACGCGGCGACGAAGCAGCCGAGGGCGAACAGCGCCTGCTCTTCCAGCGCCAGGGGCGCACTGACCAGCAATGCGCCCAGCAAGGCCGCGGCCGTCCAGCAGGCCACCTGGAGCCAGGGGTGGGTCGGCGCTTCCGGGAGTTGTGCCAGCTGACGTTGGCAAGTCGCTTTCAAGCGGTCGCGAAGGGCCATGGTCAGCGCCGCGCCTGCTGCAGCGGGGCGCATGACAGTTCGTCGAGCAGACTGGCAGCGAGCTCGCTCAGGGCCTGCGCCCAGCCATCGTCCAGCGGCAGCAGGCCCTGCCCGAGGGCCAGGCCCTGCTCCAGGGCGGTGCTCTCCGGGAGCAGGTCCAGCGGGCGTTCGCCCCAGGCGCGGACGATGATGCTGGCGATGTCTTGGGTCAGAGGTCGCGCGGGATCGATGCGATTGAGCAGATGGCGCTGCCGGGCCATGGGCGCGCAGGCCTGGAGCAGGCGCTCGAGGCGCGGCAGGCTGGCATAGCCGGCGCTGTCCGCCGTGGTCACGCTCAGCACCTGCTGCGCCAGCGCCAGGGCTTGGCGGCTCAGCGGAGTGGAGCCGGTCGGGCAATCCAGGATGACCAGGGTGTCGGCCGGGAGTTGCAGGGTCGCCAGGCGTTGCTGCAGCCAGCAGGCGTCCGCTGCCAGGTCCTGTTCGAAGGCCTGCAAGGCCGGCGCTTCCAGCGCACCGAAGGGCAACAACCGGAGCCGTTCGTCCAGTGCCAGCCAGGTGGCCAGGGGTTGGTTGACGGGGCCCGCCGGGGCGGACAGTGTCAAGAGCGAGGGCAGGCTGTCCTGGCCATCCAGCTCCACCAGCAACACCGATTGGCCGAGGCGACTCAGGGCCAGCGCCAGGCCTGCTGCGGTGGTGGTCTTGCCGGTACCGCCTTTGGCCGAGACCACCGCCAGAACGGGCAGATCGAGCGACTGCACCCGGCTCAACGCCTGGTCCAGTGCCGATACCGCTGCGTGCCCTTGGCGGACGGCCTGCAGGTGCGCCAGTTCCTGTGACAACGAGGGCAGGGTCTCACCACCCGTGGTGATGGGCGCGGCTGCGGTCACGGAAGCGGCAGGTTCCTTGATGGCCTCTGCCATCCCTGCCGGGATCGGCTTGGGGGCGTCTGGTACGGGGGCGCGACTGGCTTCTACCTGCGGAGCGGGCTGGGTGGCATCGAATTCGCGATAGCGATGCGGATCACCGCCGAAGGCACGGAAAAGATTGGCAATATCGGGTGAGCGGCCCATGGTGACTTCCAGCGGGTCGAGCGGTGATGGCAGGGGTTTGGCGTCAAAATAGTGGCTATTCGCCGCTATTTGTCAAATTTTGTGAATATTGTCACGGCTGTTCTGCGAAGCCCTAATGAATTTTCTTTATTCGATTGCAGCTGTGGGTCGCACTGCCCGCGTCTGGCACGCCTTTCTGACGTGAATGGTTGGATAGCGTCGGAAAGGCGTCAACGGTTCGCTCGGGTGGGGACAGATGAAAGGTTGCGGAGCAGGAGGGGACGGTCGAGATGGCGACGAACGTAAAGATGAACGGTAAGAAGCGAAGCTTTTTCGCGCTGCACAGCAAGAGGCCCGCTTGCGCGGGCCTCTTGGCTTATTCCTCGTTGCGCGACCGGTAGGGTTGCGGTCGCGAAAGTTGCGGTCGGCCTTCCTGTTCTTCGAAGAAGTAGCGCAGATAGAGGTTGCCGTTGACGTCCCGCTCGTCCTGGGCATTGTCCAGGCCCAGGCGACCGCCCAGGGCGAACTGTCCGCTGAGGCGGTATTCGCCGTTGGCCGAGAGGTTGTAGGCCACGCCGGTCTTGCTCTTGCTGGCGTACTGGCCTTCGCCAGCGGCTTCCGCGGCGGCTTGCAGGGCGGCGTCGTTGGGATAGCGGTCGGCGGCGTCCTGGCGGATGGTCTGCACGCCCAGCATGCCCTGTACCTGGTAGGCCCAGAGATCGCCGCGCTGCGCCCACACCAGGGGCACGCCGATGGCGAAGTAGCGCTGCGGGCTGAAGTAGCCGCCGTGGCCGTAGGTCAGGTGGTTCTGGTTGTTGTCGTAGCCGATCGCCGTGGCGGAGAGGCCGACGGTGAAGAGGCTGTCCGGACCGTTGCGCAGGTAGTAGTAGACGCCGGTACCGATCTCGAAGCGGTCGTTGTCCTTGACCTCGTGGCCGGTCAGGCGATGGGCCGCGCCGTAGATGTAGGAGCCGTAGCGACCGTCGTCATAACGCAGGCGCGCCAGGCCGCCGTTGGCGGTGACGCCGCCCCATTCCTGGCCGGTACGCGGATCGCGGATACCGCCGTAGGAGGCCAGGGAGTCGGTCACCGACCGCCGCGACACGCTCAGGGCGTAGAGCAGGTTCTCGCTGAGACTGCTCAGCGGGCGCTCCAGGGTCGCGCCACCCACCACGGTGCTGTATCTCAGGCCCACCGGCGAGACGCCGATGTCGCCCTTCAGGCCGCGACCGGCGTCTTCCACGGCGAGGGATGCCGCCACGCCGTTTTCCTTCTGGCTGCCGTCGCTGCTGCTGTCGTTAATGCGGGTCGGGGTGACGCGCACGGCCAGGCGCTGGTCGCCGGCCGGGAAGGAAATCTCCAGGGGGGCGCTGACCGTGGTCTGCCGCGAACTGCCGCTGGGGTCGTAGCTGCGCACGCTCAGGCCCTGGGTGATGCGGATGCTGCGCTCGCGCTGCAGCTGGCCGAGGATCTGCTCGGTGGCCAGGCTGCTCGACAGGCTGCTGGTGGGCACCACGGACAGGTCGTTGAAGGGGTTGTTGGCGGCCTTCTGCGCCTGCAGCGGATCGCTCCAGGCATAGTCGGTGCTGCCTGCACTGCCGCCCACGGCGGCAGGAACGGCCGCCAGGGCGTCATCGCTGCGGGTCTGTCCGGGCAGGGCGGCGAAGGGGTTGTCGCTGGCGCCGGCGGCGCGGGCGGCGGACTCGCGATCCTTGCGCTCGACCTGCACCACCTGCTCCAGCAGGGTGGTGGCCGTGCCGGCCATGCCGATGTCGCGGTAGAGTAGGGCGGCGCGGCGCAGCACCTGCGGATCGCTCTGGCCCAGCTTGACCGCCTGGTCCAGGTATTGGCGGGCGGTAACGCTGTCCTGGGACTTGGCGGCGATCTCGGCGGCGCCCAGATAGAGCTCCGCGTCCTTGGGCTGGTCGCTGAGCACGTCGCGATAGAGCTGGCGGGCCTTCTGGGTGTCGCCGCTGGCCAGGTACATGCGTGCCAGGGCCGCCTGGGCGGCCTTGTCGTCGGGGCGGGCCTTGAGCGCCGGGGCCAGGGTGTCGTAGGCCGCGGCCAGCTTGCCCTGGTCGGTGAGGCGGTCGGCCTGACGGATGCGATAGCGCGCGAGCAGGTCGTCGTACTGCTGCTTCTCGCTGCTGTCGAGGACCACGCCCTGCAGGTCGCGCAGCACGTTGCCGACGGTCTGGTCCTGGTTCATCTGCAGCTGGACGCTGGCGTAGTGCAGCTGCAGGGCCGGTGCTGGGCGGGTGTCGCCGCTGATCAGCGGCTTGAGCAGCGCCAGGCCGTGCTCGGGATCGCCAGCGGTGGCGAAAGCCTCGGCCAGGTCACCGATCAGGTCGGGGTTGCGGCCGGCGCGTGCTTCCAGGCGCTTCATCAGGCTGCGCGCCTCTTCGCGGCGCCCCTGCTGGGCCAGGGCCACGGTTTCGGCCAGTTGTTCGTTGAAGGTGATGCGCGCGGCCAGGGCGTTCATGTCGGGCGAGCGTTGCGCCTGGGGAATGCGCATCAGGGTCTGCATGGCGCGCGGGTATTCACCCAGTTCGTTGGACAGCAGGGCGCTGGCGTAGAGCACCTCGGGGCGCTGGGCGCCCTCCTTGACCAGGCTGTCCACCAGGTCGCGGGCGGCGCGCGGCCGGCCCTGGCGGACTTCCAGGCGGGCCTGTGCCAGGCGCAGCCAGGGATCGTCCGGCGCTTCCTTGCGCGCCTGCTCCAGCAGGCGCGAGGCGCCCTGCAGGTCGCCGCGGGCCTCGGCGGCCTCGGCTTCCTGCATGGCCTGGCCGGCGCGCAGGCGATCCAGGCCCTTGACCTGGGTCTGGGCGCTCGGCTGCAGGTTCTTGGTCAGCTGCATGGCCTCTTCGGTACGACCCAGCTCGTTGAGCGCGGCGATGCGGCCGTAGTAGGCGTCGACGTTGGCCGGCTCGCGCATCAGCACCTGGCGATAGGTGGCCTCGGCCAGGTCCCATTGGCGCTTCTGGCTCTGGATGCCGGCGAGGAACAGCTGCGCCTCGACCGCCTCGGGCTTCAAGCGAATGGCCTCGACGCTGAAGTCGCGCGCCTCGTCCAGGTTGCGCTTGGTCTCGGCGGCATGGGCGCGTTCCAGCAGATGGTGGTAGCGGGCTTCGTCCAGCACCGGCTGCCAGGTCTTGCCGCCTTTCTGCACGGCCTGGGTGAGCAGTTGCTCGGCCTCGGCATAACGCTTCTGCGCCAGGCGCGCGCTGCCCAACTTGCCCAGGGCGTCCGGGTCCTGGGGGGGCTTCTTCAACTGGGCTTCCAGGGCCTGCACGGCAGCGGCGGTCGGCGCCGTATCGGCGGTGGCGGCCCAGGTGGCTTCGGCATGGATCAGCAGGGCGAGCAAGCCGAGGGACAGGGTGAAGTGCTTGGGCATGGTTCTTTCCGTGAAGGCTGTTAGAGCCTGTTCAAAGTCTGCTGCGCGTCGGCCAAACTGCGTTGAAAATGGCTTCGGAATGCTCATTTACCACTCGTAAACTCCGCTTCCTCAGCCATTTTCGCCTGGTTCGTCTCTAGCTCGCGAGACTTTGAACAGGCTCTTAGGCGTCGCTGCAGCACCCGGTCGACGCAGGGCTGGAACGGTTCCGGCTACTGGTGAATAGCTGAACGCAAGCTGAACGGCAAATCTAGCCGCGGATGATTCCCGACCGGCCGTGGCGAGTCAACCGAATCGACATCGCAATACCATATCCCAGGGCCCTCGGCGCTGGCCGCCCGGGGCCCGGCGACGCTATACTGCACAGCTTTCCCATCGTCTTTCGCAGGCTGCCGACCATGACCGAGTCCGTCTCCGCCTACATGACCCGTCTTGGCCAGGCAGC